>Ga0123340_1004786_pt1 | contig 12865 bp, 4 predicted proteins | sample SirMexnodulemix_FD_89961 | JGI IMG/M metagenome (GOLD analysis project Ga0123340, IMG submission 89961) | Root nodule microbial communities of legume samples collected from Mexico - Siratro Mexico nodule mix | ecosystem: Host-associated > Plants > Roots > Nodule | place: Mexico: Nepantla... | reverse complement strand
CCCCCACTTTATAAACACCCCTCCCCCCTCCAAACACACACACACATTTTCCCTATTCACCTCCTTACTTACTCACTCACTCACTTACCCACTTTTCTTCACTGCTCCTAATGGCCAACCCTGCGGTTGAAAGGTTCTCTGAGTTCTACCAGAAGTGGACTGGGAAGCTTGAGGATATCCTCCATCAGCTTCTCCAGGCGTCCAACCAGAGAACCGAGGTGGTCAAAACTGAGCAAGAGCTGAAAGCTTTGGTGTCCAGAGTCACATCCCATTTGAAGGAATACTACACCACCAAATGGGCTGTTGCTCATGAAAACGTTCTGATTTTCTTTTCTCCGTCGTGGCTGAACCCTTTGGAGAATGCTCAGCTTTGGATGACTGGGTGGAAGCCCTCCACGGTGTTCAGGCAGGTCGAGAGTCTGAAGAAGCGGAACGTCTTGCTGATGACGGAGGAGCAGGATAAAAAGCTGGAGGAGATGAAGATGAGGATAAAGATGGAGGAGGAGAAGGTGGAGGGGGAGATGGAGAGGCAGCAGGTCGCCATGGCGGACCGCAAGATGGTGCAGTTGGCCAAGCTCACCAGCCGTGTAGGGAGCCGTCGTGGTGGTGGTGGTGGTGGGGCGGATGCTGTTGCTGAAGTGGGAGTGAAGGAGGTTGTTGCCGGCTTGGAGAGGATACTCAAGGCTTCCGATTGCGTGAGGCTCAAGACACTCAAAGGGGTGTTGGATTTGCTTAGTCCAATGCAGAGTGTGGACTTCTTGGCTGCCAATATAACTGCGCAGCTGCGACTCGGGCAATGGGGTAAGCAGGAGAAGAAGGACATGGCTGGAAGCGGATCCAATGTGAATCAGGACAAGTGAGGTGTGATCCATCGAACTAGCTAGCCACAAGAAGAATAAGAATACAGCGAGCATCTCCTTTTAGGGTTGGTTAGTTAGTTAAGCTTGTTCAGTTCCTCATCATTAAGACAAAAAACTGCTGTTCTCTTTTAGTTTGTGCTTATGTCCTTGTGCTAGCTAGTACTCTTGTACTTGCAGCAAAGTTCTTCTTTTTTTCATTGTTGTAAGGAAAAGAAATGGTTGATGAATATATCATGATATTATTTCTTTTCTGAAAAGCAGGGATGCTGTTAATAAGTTTTTTTTTTTTTCATTTCTATAATTAATAATTAATAAAACAGGATCCTAGAAGAAAGACATCCTTAGAGAACTCTTAATGGATGTGCCTCTTAAAGAATATGGTACAGAAAGGGAAAGTCAACATCAGCACAAAACCTGCTTAAATGTCACAAGGTAGCGTAGTGATACATAGGATGGTAGTGCTGAAGAGTGGAGCATAGACAAGAGAGAGAGTGGTAGAGGCATTTTTTTTTATTACATTTGTTTGTGTTGTGAAATGTTGATAGGTGCATGAGCACAACAAAGGGAAACGGCTTGAGCCGCGGTGCAAGGAGGTGCGAGATTGAGGGGCCACGCCTACGTAAACATAAACATTCTGAAACACGACAGAACAGAACCAGGTGTTCTTCAGTTTCTACACTAAAATTAAGTCCCTGTCATGCTTCCTTCACGAGAAAGGGACGTTGAAAAGAGTTTCCCGATAAAGTGACGTCTCCATTTGATGTCAATAAACCTTTTAATACATGAAACAGTGTGTTTGGAAACAAGGGTTATGTTGAGGGCCGAGGAAGACTATGACAGATATTTCTAAACAGATAGATGTTATTTTTCAAAGAGAAGATTGAGATTCTTGTTTTCTCTTTTCTCGATCCTTGGGCAATTGCTTGCTTGATCATCCTGGATTTGGTAGAAGATTTAGATTTTTATTTTCACCTTTCTCAATCCTTTTACTTATACCCCCAAGTAATTAGAGTTATAAGTTTAAGCATAGTCTTATAAAATATATCTATTAGAACATATTAATATATCACGAAATTTATGCATTCTTTGATATAAATTTGTAAGGATTGATTTGAGATAATTCGTGAGGAATTGTATTTGGTAGAGATGAGTTGTGATTATTTGAAAGAAAGGTTTGAGTGTAAAACGAAGAGAAATGTGTAAATTTGTGAGAATTGTTTTATAAATTATTAATTTACTTTCATATCAAATATTTAGTTTGAAAAATAATTTTATTTATTAGGTTTTAAAAAAATTATAATTATTATTGAAAAATAATAAATAAATTTTTTAAGAAATAATTTATTTTTATTCTTTAATTAATATTTTCTAACAAAAATTTGATATTTTAAAAAATATACCTAAAAACAATTTTGAATTATACTAAAATAACAACCTATCAACATTCGTTCATTTAATCAAATTAATCATTTATGCCAACAACTTTCTTTTTTTTAAATTTACTATTTTTTCTATTAAATCAAATTACCTCACTTTCATTAGTGAAAGATGTGGTAATTAGGTCACTAATTTTACCTCCAATTCCTGTTACAAATCAATTTTCTATTTTTTATATCCCTAACTAAACAAATATCTTCTTTCAATCTGATAAACTACTCAATCAAATTATTATAAAAAAATATTTTATAAGTCACTTATAAATAATTTATTTATCACTTTTATTAAAAGTTAATCTCCATCTAAAATATAATTAATCAAATATCTTTTTTCTGTAAATTCACTTTTCACTTGTTCTTAACACCAATACTTTATATAAATTATAACTTAGAGCGAAGATAAAATAAAGTATAATATGAAAGTGACTTTATTTTAACAAAGATTAAACGTTTAGTGTACATTTGTAATGATTCTCTGCTCACATAAATTTTCTCTTCTACTCACATTTGTTTGTAACGTTTAGTGTACATTTGTTATTTCATTTAATATTGGTGCAAAAGACTATAAGTAGTCACATGGTAGTCACATGCTACTTATTAAAATTGTATCTAACTTATTTCAAAACTTAGTGGACCACTTACTAGTGGACTGCTATTAAATACATATTTTTGGGACAAATTCTTCCTCCACCTCTATACTTTCTTATTGCACCTCCATAAAAAAAAATTAATTTCCAAATTATCTATATTGAAATGACCAAAATAATTTTGAGGTGTCATTCGGTTCATAAACTCTCAAATTGACAACATCGTCTCATCGTTTAATACCATCCAACTCATCAAATTAACCACTCAAATCTACAATACATCTTGCAAATTTTCTCATAAACATTAAAAATTACTTACCTACAACTTTGTTGAAGCTTTAATAAGAGATAAGGTTACGGAGGTGAAGTATATGGAGGAACATGAAAAGGAAATAAAGGTGAGAAAGAATTAGTCCTCCACAATTAAATAGTTTTGGAGAGAAAAAAATGTATTGAACATCCTAGCTAACCTTGAAATCCACTTATTAAAATATTACTTTACATCCAATACTTATTTAAATAAGAAAAACTCATTCTTTCAAATATTTTTGAAGAGATTCGCAGTATAATATATCAATATTCTAAATTCATAACCTCCAACATTTACTAGTATAAATATAATCATTTACAATTTCTTTTTAGTGATAATTATATATTATTTTATAATGATGATTCTTTAATATCTATTTTAAGAAGGTTACGATGATATTTTTAAAAAATTTAAATTATAAGAATAAAAATAACAATTTTTTTAATTAATTTAAGATATGAAAAATATACTTTCAAATGATATTTTAAGGTAATAATTGTCATTTAGCCATATATGTGTGTGTGTTGAAACGAGAACAACTATTGTCTGAAGTCATGTTAAATTTTCAATATAAGAATCTTCCTTCACTTCTCTACATTGGTTATTTTATTCCTTGTGTAATTTCAAAACTCTTTTACGATGTCATTGCTTTGTCACCTGCCTCTTGTGAGATGTATCTATGTAAGAAGAAAAAAAGTTGTGGCATCATTTCTGGCCTCTACAAGAAGAAAAATGATTCTATTGTTGCTACTATACCTCCATAAGAAAAGAAAGGAGAAAAAGAAAAAAAAATTATTATCGCTTTTGTGTCGATATCATTAAATTATTTTCATTATTTTTTTTTCATTACGTTAATAAAATACAATGAATCTTTTCACGTGATAAGTTAGTAGAACAATGATAATTCCAATATCATTCAATAAAACGGTTTATAATTGTTGTTATAAATTAATTCAAAGTTTAACCAGGACTGAATAAACTATTTAGAATTGTTGTTATAAATTTTTTTGACCAACGTAATGAGTCTAAGAGTACAAATAATTTTAAAATAACATTTTAGTTCCTCAATTTTAATATTTAAAGGGTTAATATAAATTCTTTCCAAATTTCAGACATTAAAAACATAATTAACTAATTCTAAAATACAAAAAATTTAAAAACCAAATTTCATCCAAGGAAAAGAAGGAAACACGTTTTTCTTTTATTTTTGCATCTATACATAATGTAGATTAAAAAAAAAATATTTTTTCTAAATTATATTTTGAATATAAAAATTATTTAATATGTACAAAATAAATTTGTATATATGTCTGTGTTATAAGATAGAAAAATATATCATTGGTAATTAAAACAACTAGTCCATAACATTTTCTAGGTAAACTCTGCAAGTTTTTAATTATAATTCATTATTAGCTATTTTCAGGTGTTTCACAAACAAATTTGACCGTTTCGGGTGATTTTTAATATTTATCTTACACAATTTCTTTGTATTAATTTTGACCTTTTCACATTATAATTTTCATCTTAACACACTTTCTACCTTTGTTCCTTTATTATCACAACTTTTTTGTTTGTTCCTGAAATTATCACAACATACGTGTAAAAAATAATTTTCCTTTCTCAATAAACATTAATATATGAACTTGCATGTATACATGTTAGAATTTTTACACCTTAAATTAACTCCTTCAACAAAAATACAATCTATTATATACCTTTCTTGCAAAACAACATAATACACTTTCCTTTGGATATGAATATCTAAGGTATTAACGATGAAGACTTACAAAAGAACAAGAATGATATGAAGAAGTAAAAAAATGTTGAGTAGAAAATGAAACTTAAGTCGCCTCCACTGACAAGATCTCCAATTCAGCCCACCAGAGTGGAGAAAGTCTTGGGACAGCTTGCTCAGGTGACACACCAAGCACTTCCCTTAATTTGGAAGTCACGTCCCTCATTGTTGGTCTTGACTTTGGATCAGGGTGGATGCAATCTTGGATCACCTCACAAATGCAATTAAGTTCGTTCTCCTTGAAAGATTGGAGGGTCGGATCCACCAAGTCTTTGAAGCTTGTTTGGTCGTTTAAGTACTTAGCTCCCTAAAATATTTATCATATACAGACATTAATATTAACAATGTTACATTTTAAACTGTTAGGAGACAAGTTAATTTCCGAGGTATGTCGCAAACTTACCCAGTCCAGTAGGTCGCCATTTTTTTCCGAGTAAGGTAATTTCCCTGAGATGATTTCGAGTAATAACTTTCCAAAGTCATATAAATTGGCTTGAAGATCATCTTCGGATGACACATCAGATTTCTTTGCATCACCCACTGTCTCATTTGGTGATACAATTTGTCTAAAAGTAACTTCTGCAACCTGAATGAATGAAGAATGGAATGGAGAAATGTGTTACTTGGATGTTAACGTATTATGAAAACAAACAAAAAGAAGTGAAGATACATTGTTTGCACCTTAGCAGCAAAATCATCTGTCAAAAATATCATATTTGAAACAAGCATGCTTTGTGCCATAGGTGGATTTAAGTCATGGTGCATGTATTGAAGACAATACGCAATCCCCATGATAATCTTTATCCTTTCACTCCAATCAAGGCGTTCAATTGCCTCAACTAAAAATGACAAGACATAAAACATACATAAGTTTTAGTTATAAGAGCATAAACAAATCAATTTTCTCTGAGCAAAACTAAAACAAAGAGCTGTACCATGTAAATGCTCAAATACGTTTCCATTTGGAGCATACTCAAACACCAACATCCTAGTGAATGGTTCTTCTTCTTCGCAGTACCCAATAAGATTAACGAAGTTCTTATGATTTATGCGAGACAAAGTATCAATCTGGAGCACATAAGAAAACAAATAGCAAAAAAATGAAAATCGAATTCTTCTCTTGCAATGGATTTGTTAATGCAATCAATTTATTTTTATGGACTTGAGAAGTAGAAAACCTTTTTGCGGTATTGGATCTCCATGCTCTTTGACCAGTTTTTAGAAGAAGTAATTAGAGTAGAAACTACAGCAATCTCAACACCATTGGACAATGTTCCTTTGTAGATGGTGCACCCGGCATAACAATCAATAACAATATTGCTAAAATCTTCACAGGCTGTCTCTAATTCTGCTCTATTCAACTTGGGGACTCCTACATTTTATGAGAAGACATTACAACGTTAACAATAAGTTATTTTCTTGGCACATTGAAACGGAAAGTCATTAGACTTTATTGTTGACATCTACTAAAATCTCCACATATACCTGATATTTTTTGAGTCCTTGATAACTAATAGCTCAAATAAGAAAGTTCAAATTTTGTTTATGGAAAAATACTGGCATAATACAAATTGCTACTTTTTAAATTATGAAGGTTATGCTTGAACAAATTGAATAGGTATGGATGCATACATGTACAGGAGCACAACAGTCTTCAAAATTTATGAACATAATTATACTCTGTTTAAATTAAGTAACCTATAGTTCAATATCATAGATTTTCGTTTGTATTCCCTTATTGAAAAAAACAAAATCTATTTACCTGTTATAAATGCTTTCTGCAGCTGTCCACTTAGTCCTGTCTTCCAGGGGCCTATTACTTTTGCAGCTCGTTTTCTCCAAATGTACGAAAGGGTTATGATAATAATGAGCAGCACAAGAAGAATAATACTAATTATACACTTCCACGTTTTTCTAGAAGCACCATTATTTACATGTTGTTGACTTGTTTGATTTCCATCGGAAGCATCGTGTGATTGATTTTCATCAGAAGCATCATCAGGAGCATCAGAATGCGGATCTGAGGGTGCAGGCTGATTTTGGTTCTCATTGGCATCTGGGGCAGCAGGAAAAGCTCCACTACTGAAGGTAGTTGGAGCAGTACTAAACTCTATTGTTGGTTTGTCACCGAAAGGTGCAGCTGCAAGGTTATTACCACTAGACTGAAGTAACTTACGACGAGTAGAACTAACAAACTCTGGTATATTTCGGGCTATCTTTGGCACATTAGAACCTACATCGTTCGACACATATTTTGAATGTCAATAAGGAGCATTTTCAAATTCTTAACATGCCATAAATTTGGAAGGTTCTCCACTCACTATGCACAATGTCACAACAATCCTCTTCATGGCCATGAGAGGCAGTCTTCCCTAGCTTGAATCTACAAAGAAAAGAAAAACATTTGGTGAGTGCAACATGATAAAAGAACAAAACATGTGTTCACTAAGGTTACGATGTTGCCGAAAGTTATCTACGTACAGTGGCCAAGCAAAGGCATTGGCAAATCTCGTAAGTGTTGCTTTGGTTAGAATAATCAATGAATCTGATTTGTAACATTGGTTGAAGTTCCGTTGCCACACACTGCATAGGTCATCCATAAAAAACATACAGAGTTATAAATTAAAACCATCTACAAAATTTGTTAACAAACAAAATTTAAGTATTTGGGACACATGTAATGAAACGAGAATGTCGAAAATTTTGGTTCTACAAAAGGACTAGATTGAAAAGAGAGAACACTTGTCGTCTCTCTTTGACTTCGCTCTACATTATTGATACAGATGGAATGAAAACATGTAATGAAACTACTAAGGCGACTTGGTTAGAAAAAAATCTTGGAGAAATGCTTGCCAGTGTCCAAATTTCCTATTGATGCTGGAAAATAGAGTTGTCAGAGGTGATGAACAACTTTCTACAAGTAGAGATTTCGAAGGAAATTTGAATTTCCCCCCAGGATCACCATCGCCTTCGATTTTATTGTCACAAAGCAACCTAGGGTAAAATAAATTTTCATTGAAGAATACTATAAACCTAACAAAACTTGTACACAAAATAGAGAATTAACTTACAAGTGTTTTAATAACGACATGTTGCCAATTTCTGCTGGGATGTTTCCTGACAAATTATTTTCCCTTAAATCTAATAACTCTAGCTTACGTAAATCTCCAAGTTCTTTGGGAATGGCACCAGAAAAGTTATTCTTGCGTAATACCCTGTTTTAAAAGAACAAAGTAAGCTTATCCATACCAGAAAGATACTAAAATATAAAGTTAGATATAATTTATTAGGTAATTAACATCAATATGTGTGAAATCATGTAAGGAATTAAACTAATCAAATAACACAATGATATGTCATTAAAAACAAAGTAACCTTGTAGGCTTTTGTTTGTTTTTTGTATAAACTAGTGCAAAAGATTTAAATTATTGCTTTTTAATTAATTTTTGGCTTCGTTTGATGAGAGAAAAGATGCTATGCGCAAGTTTGAAAAATGACGTCACGTATAGAAGATTGAAGTGGAGAAACACAACAATTTCAACCAATCTTCGCCAACCCAATGCGTTAACTGAAAAATTATTGCACTACAAAAGACATCTATTTTTTAAGAAATAAGAAGACAAATCATGATTAAGGACCTGGAAAATGAAACGAACACTTTAATAAGATAAATTAGGATTAACCACTGTAAGCACTAGCAAGAACCAAGTATTTGGTGATTGTAACCGTGGATCATATACAAAACTCTCCATTTCATCGTCTTGTTAATAATATTGATAATTTCTTTTGTAAAATAGTTTTTTCACCAGAAAAAAAAAAAATGAACTTCTAACATTAATGGTAGTTAATGTAAATAGATTCCAGTGGTAAAGAATTTGAAATCTTGTGACAGTCAAATGTAACAATTTTAGTTTAAATGACAAGATTTATTTTGACACCTACTGAAAAGAGTTATAATAATAATAAAAAAAGAATACATTAGACATTGTGAAGATCCCTTACATAGAATTTAGGTGACTAAGTTTGCCAAGCTCAGGAGCCAATGTCCCTTGCAGTGATAACCCTTTTAAGTCCCTATGAAATAGAAAGACATAAATTTCAACACAAAATTATGCAGCACATTCAATTAGAGTTTTCATTTATTTAAACATAGAGCAATAAAATATTTGCCAGATAAAAATGGAAAAAAAAAATTGCATCATTACAAAACTTGAAAGGAAATGGAAAGGAATAACTTACAACACATGCACTTTACCGTCTACACAATGAACACCGAACCACATGCAAGGGTCACAATCATTGGGATTCCAATTCACCAAAGCATTAAAGGGATCAAAAGTTATTCTGGCTTGAAACGCTAACAAAGCCATTCCTGAATTTTTCCATTCACGATAAAACCAATAAAACAGAATCAAGATACATGGAAAGACACGCTTTTGTACAAAATGAAAACTTAAAAGACCAAATTAGAGAAAGAACCTTCATCATTAACGGACCAACAATATCGGATTCCCCACACTGAGATCAAGAAAATATAAATTCTTAGACAAAATCCAAATGTGTTCCATCTTGGTTCCATTTCTTGGTGAAGCCGATGCCAAAATTTGATTATATTCCTCGGTAGCCAGGACGCTATATTATACAATATCCACAATTGCAAGGTATTTTATACAGAGAAACCCTTCGATCTATAAGGATTGGGATGAAGCAGAAGAAACTCACTAACTAGGGAAAAATTTTAAGTTAGGGTAGTCATGAAAAATTAAGGTTTGGGTCTGAATATCAGATCAGGATCTCTCATTTCTTTTGTAATGTTATTATCTCTTTGTTACAAGTCTATTCTCCACATAATACATAATCTGCTTAACTCAGTATCTCTTCTCAATTATCCTCAACAATTGGTGGAGCTGAAAGAAACATCGTCCATATCAAAATTAATAAAATCAATTAATTTCAAAAAGATTGAAGTAATTAAAAGGATAATTTGGAATTGTGTCACTAACAAGCAAAACTTTTGATATGAACAATAAAAGATAAGAAAAAGGTTCCATTAATGAAGCATTAATAGAGAAAGCGAATTACCATGCAAAAGAGACAAAAAGGTGCAAGAAAAAGAACACTCCTTCTTGCGATAATTTTGTTGTGCATAGGAAGGAAATACAATGCAGGTTGAGAAGGGGTGATAAGTAGGGGCAAATTGAGACACAGATAAAAAGGCAGCAAAAGTTCAAAACAAATTAAAATTTGAAGTTCTTATTCTGTTTTTCTCTCTTTTTTTTTTTTTCTTTTATTGTTCTTTTATTGCTGCCTTTTCTGGATGATCTCAGAGGACCCTCTCTTCGACCATCTTCTTCATAAGACACTTTCTTCCTTTTTCTCTCTTTCTCTCTTCTCTTCTCTCGATGTCAGATTTTTTCTTTTTTTCTCTGTCTCGTTTCTTACTTTCTCTCTCTTTCTTCTCTAGTCTCTCTCTCTCATCATCCCCACCACCAACCTGCCACCCAAATTTTCTTCTTTGTTTTTGCTTTTTTTTTTCTCTAAATTTGTTGTTTTTGTTATATTATTTATTTATTTATTATTATTATTATTGTTATTATTATTATTTCTTCAATATTTCTAAAATCTTCTTTGTGGGATTTTAGGTTCTTTTGCTCTACATCCAATAAAATAGAACACCGTTTTATTTTATTATTGGACAAGTCGGTGTTTCTCAACACTCATTACCTATAAAAGGAAATCTCAACTTCCAATTACTTCTTGTTGGAAAAGAATGTATGAATGTAAATATGATTCCTTCATGTGATACTTGATTATGCCTTTCTTTGTGTGATATATATATGTTATTTGAAGGACTAATTGTCAATATATATGCAAAATACTATTAGAAAACAAAGTCTAATCTTCTAACATAATTAAATTGGTTTGGAAGATGTGTAATCTCCTCTAACATAATCATTTTTAATTTTCAAATATATAATATAATTATTTTCATAAATAAATTACTTTAATTTATAATTAAAACTTTTTTTAAAGTTTGAGCTAAAGTAAAAAGGAATTGTAAAGTTTTTGTTATGAATATAATTTATGGACAATTATAGTTATTAATATAAGTTAATAAAAATTATAATTTTTATTTTGGTGCAAAGTTTAAATTATTGATATACATTTAATTATTATTTTTTATTGTTAGGGAAGATGATATCTCACTGTTGAATTGGTAAAATTTCATTTTACAAGAGTGATGTGTGATATATTTCAAAAATCAATTTTATAGAATTTTCAAAATAGAAATAATAGATTAAATAATTATAATAATTAAGTATATAATCATCTAAGTATCCACTAATAATTAATTATATTAACTTTTCATTTTCTACACTTCAAAATAATTGATTATTCATTAATAATATTTAACTATATGTGAATTTAGAACTTTTAGTATGTTTAAGAAACAGACTATAATAATTATATTATTCTATAATTAATTAGATTTTTATTATTTAAAAATTTAGTGATATTTTTAAACCATTTGGGAAGAGATGTATGGATAAGATATGAATAAAAACCTACTTATATCTATTGCAATAATGCATGACTTGCACAGATTTGATCTGATTTATGCAATTTAGTAAGAATCAACATTTCTTACAAAATCTATTGATATTGATATAATCATCCATTCAAAACACATTAAATCTAAAGATTACTATCAGTTTAATACATGTAACACGGTTTATTTTAACTAAACCTAAACTTATGTTACATATTAGTTTTGTAGAGACAAATTAGATAAAGTGGATTTAAATTCATGGTCTAAGGTTTTATTTTTTTTAAAAGAACATTATTTTTATTCTATCAAATAAGACTTTATTATTAAAAGACTTGTATAGTTTTAGCAATTAAAATGTGGAGAAAATACAGTTATGAACTTATGTGTTATTTGGTCTCTTAAAAAAACATCTGAAAAGGTTACTTGGACAACTAAAGATAAACTAATAGGGACATTGGTTAGTGGTATTTTTCTATCCTCATTCATTATGGCGCCCAGTACATAGTCATCGGCTTATATTTTCTGTGTTCATGAACCTGCCTCACAAAATGACCAAACAGGTTCAGTTCATGAATCAAAATCTAAAAGACTGCCCAAAATCATTTTCATACTACTGTAACTGACAAGAGTCTAATGGCAGTCTTTCTTACCATTATTGGGATATTTTCTCTTACAAGTAATTTGTTAAAAAATCTTGAAAACATTTAAAAAAATGTAACTTAAATAGGGCGCACTAATTATTTGAAAATTTAAGAAATTAAAGATAATGGAGGATCCCTCACCATTTTGTACGATGAAATAAAGTTCAAATGAAAACAAGGCGGCATATCATGATGAGATTTGTTGACCAATTATTTAGCCATAGCTTTGAACTAGGTTTTCTGTAAATCTAAGTTGATCCTAAATTTTAAAAAATGGGATATTCTATCAAACTAATTTCTTATTGTATAAAAATGATCTCAACACCATTTTCAAGAGTGATATATAAATCACTGGCGTTCTTTTTTTTTTCACCTTCAATTACCTAGTCTTTTTTATTTTTCTCTCCCTTTGTACTTTCTTTTTCGTCGTTTAGATGTTTCCTAGTTAAAACTAAATCTAAATATAATGAGATAAGATTGTCTTGAAATATAACCAAAATATATTTTGAAATTATTTTAAAATTCTCTTATCTAAACAGTCAACTAATAATTTTAAACTAGTTTTTATTTTATATGTGTCAAATGTTGATGATAAGAAATATGAGAGATAAAATATAAGGCTTCTTTTTTAACTAGTCACAAATAAATCACATCAGCAAACTTATCATCCGTATATATATATATAT
>Ga0123340_1004785_pt1 | contig 12865 bp, 11 predicted proteins | sample SirMexnodulemix_FD_89961 | JGI IMG/M metagenome (GOLD analysis project Ga0123340, IMG submission 89961) | Root nodule microbial communities of legume samples collected from Mexico - Siratro Mexico nodule mix | ecosystem: Host-associated > Plants > Roots > Nodule | place: Mexico: Nepantla... | reverse complement strand
TACAATTTTATTAATTAAATAAATTAAAATATCTACCACACCTATTAAATCACTCACAAACTTTCTATTTAAATCTCATTATTTTTCTTAATTCAACCAATCTAAATTTCCTCTCCAATTCACTTTCTCAACTAAACCAAACATTAATACCTCAAAATATATTATTTAAAAAGTTTCAATTAATATGTCTTTGAAAATAAAATAATTTTTTATTTTCAATACACATAGTTGTTCACTGAACCAAGTTAAATTTGATGCATTTTAGTTTTATACCAAGAAAACACATGAAATTTGTTAGGAATTAAAAGTAATTTATTGAAATTTTAAAGAGACTAAACTTATATTTTACTTTTTAAATTTGTTTGATGATAAAAATTGTTTCCACATAATTGTAGGAATCAGTCAGTTTCTTTCTATTGCCTTCCTCACCCTGCTAGCGATCCTAAACAACCCATTTGTGTGCAAAAAGTGAAACCCAATTTTTTATTTTCACCTTTCCACCTTCAAACGCAGCCAAACAATTTCAACCCTTCTCCCAATCGAAACCATCTCGAGAGTACAGTAGCCATAATCAAAAGACCGAAACTTTCAAACTTCGTTGTTGTTTCACACTTCCACGACGTCCCTCGAAATCAAAGGCGCTGGTGACGAAGAGAGTCGAAATTTGTGTTCCTATTCAATGATTCTTCTGAGATGAGACCCCGCAATGAGTCTGAAAAACCACGCCTTGTTTCTGGGAACAAGTCTTCATGGCTCGTTGGAAAGTGGCACCTGCAAGAGGAACCCTTTTCGTTTGGAGAGAAGGAAGCTGCCGCAGAAGGGTCTTTGCAATTGCACGTGCTGCGTGTCGCCAAAACGGTGCCGTTTGGTAAGCCAAGCCTTACGGCTTTCAGTTTTTTCTGGGCAAAACGCGGGGGTATTGGGAAAAGACTTGATTTTGAGAAGTGGGTCGAGGTTGGAATGTGCCAGGGAACCTTATTTTAGTGAGGCTTTGGGTAGTTATTTGGAACCTTTGTGGAAAGAGGGGCTTCTTTTGATAAGGGCTTCTGTTTGCACTGCTGTTGTAGCTGGGGTTTGTATGCTGGTGTGGTATGGCCAGAATAAAGCAAAGGGTTTCATTGAGGCCAATTTGTTGCCTTCTGTTTGTTCAGTAATCAGTGAGCACATTCAGAGAGACCTTGTGTTTGGCAAGGTTCGGCGAATTTCGCCCTTGAGCATTACTTTGGAGTCTTGTTCATTTGGGCCTCACAAGGAGGAGTTTTCATGTGGAGAGGCTCCCACTGTGAAGCTTCGCCTCCGGCCCTTTGTGAGTCTGAGGAGGGGAAAGTTGGTGATTGATGCGGTTTTGTCGCATCCAAGTCTCTTGGTAGCACAGAGGAAGGACTTTACTTGGTTGGGAATACCCTTCAATGAAGGTGGCAGGGAGAGAAGTTTCTCGGCTGAAGAGGGCATAGATTATCGTACAAGAACAAGGAGGCTTGCACGAGAGGAAGCCCTTGCTCGGTGGGAAAGAGAAAGGGATCATGCGGCTAGGGAAGCTACTGAGGTGGGGTACTTTGTTTCTGAGAGGAGTTGTGAGTCTCAGGGTGATGATGGTTTAAAGGAGATGGAAACTCGTTCGGTGGAGTCAACTGCATCCGCACCTTTTTTCTGCATGAATGATGGGAAGCACGATCATAGGTTGATGGACAAAGGTGTTAATTATGATACGAAACATGCAGCTTTGGAAAAATCATTTGGAGTGAGATTTCCTGCATCAGGATTTCGATTTTGGTCCAGAGTAATCTCAGGGCCTAGGAAGCACAAGTTTAAGAGGAAGGGTAATGGGAGTAATATCGTTGCATCCGGTGTTGCTATCAAAAAGAGAATGTTTGAACGTAGTGCAGCAGCTGCTCATGCATACTTTTGTGATCAATCACAATGGAAATTTGGGGAGCCTTTGTCATCTTCTGAATGTTATCATTTTATGAGTCATGATATGCATTTGGCGAAAAGTGAGGTTGACAGAAATGCCAAATCTGTTGTTGGTGATGAAAAAAGAAGTGATGATAACCAAAGTGTAACACAATTGAAAAATCTGGCATTGCCTCCCTCAGTAAGTGAAAATATTGACAGACAATCGGATTACTTAAAGTTTGTTAGTGATCCAACTTTACAGACAAGAGAGGGTGAATTTGAAAATTTGCAATCTAGTGATGATGTAGCAGAACCGGCTAATCCAAATAGTATTGCAGAGAAAAATGAGGAGTTTGATGATAATGACAATTCATCAGGGGCCCAACGAGGTTTGACATCTGAAAATTTGGGGTTTTTGAAGCCTAAGTCTCGGTTGGAAACCTATTTTCAAAATCCATTTGAGCTCTTGCTTGTGAAATTTGGCTTAACATCAATTTTAAGAAATATGGAGGAATTGTCATCTTGGTTTCTTTCTGGGCCCTTTGCAAAGTTGAAGTCTGACTTGGGTTTAAGAGTTGAAGATATTGTTTCTGAACATGTTGATGGGATAGATTATGTGCAGTCTGAAGGCGTTACAAAGATTCTGCCTATTACGCTGGATTCAGTTCATTTCAAAGGGGCAACACTGATGCTGCTTGCATATGGTGACAAGGAAGTTAGGTGAGAGTTGATCTTATCATTTACTGCTTAATTTAAAATCACTCTATAGATGAAGTAATGGACACACCACTTCATGAGTCTATGGTTTTAATATTGTGTACATCATTAGAGATGTTATGTTGGGCATTCTTCCAGAAATATATATCTTGATAGTTAACTTGGTTGTATTAATACTTCAGTTTTTTTAGTAGTATGACAATGACAATTCTAGTAGCAAGGTTGTCAGAGCTGGACCGGATACTGAACTGGTGAAGGCATGATTTCAAGGTTCTACTAGGGTCGAACCGGTCTCAATAAAATGTTATTATTTTGATTTTTTTAATATAATAATATAATATAAGATGTAATATTAATACAAAATAAAATAGCACACATAAATTTATAAAATTAAAATTGTCATAAGTCATAACATATAACAAAAGTAATTCATATATGAAGGCAAACAAATTTAATACATTATATTCAAGTTCAAATCTCTTAAAATGAACCAACTATAAATCTCTTTAAAGAAGCAACTACAACAAAAAAAACATGTTTTTTTGAGCCAATCGGTTGAGTCCTTCAACCCACCGGTTTTCCCAGGTCATGGCCAGTTTGATTGAAATCCAGTTTTTTGGAAGATTTAGGACTGGTTCTCGACTGGTTGAACTGGCCAGTTCCATCTGGTTTTTGACAAGTATGTTTACTAGTGTGGATCTCTATTTGGCATATTTAATGAACCATCCTTGTTGACATAAATCTAGAAGAATGAGGAATTAGTGTTTTGTATTGGACAGAGCACCCTTTAAGTGCTAATTATAGGGTGTTCAAAGTCTCTCTTAAGTGAAGTTGTTGTAGGTCTCTATTTCAGTTATTCTTATGTGTTCCTTTCAAGCATTTATTAAGTATGTATTTTTAGTTTCCTTTTACCTTCTTCTGTGTGCCAACCAAACAAGTGTGTATTGCAAGATTATGAGCATGCAGATGAATATAATATAATTCTTCTGCTTTTGCTTATCAAGTTCTATAAAATAGACATGCTACCATTAATAATGTTATCTGAAGTCTTAATATTTGTTTTTATCAAGTAATTATGGCTCATGATTTTTTTTTCTATTTTAGTTTCTTGAGCTTTGATATAATTGTAATATGGAAAAACAATTTCTTCCTTATGTGTATCCTTGAAACTTGAAAATTTTGAATTTAGTTTCTAAAGAGTAAGTTAAGGCTCATTTAAACGAATATTTTTTTTTATATTTATTCTTTGGATAAAACAGAAAGGGTATTTTAGATGTCATTTTTCAATATTGAGGGATTAAATTGAAGTTTGCTTTTGTGGCAGGGCCACATTTATATTCCTTATATCATTGCAGTGAACTAAAATGAGTGTAGTTACTCTATGTTATTGATCTTGAAAAATGGAAACTGTAGACTGTTAGTTTACTTAAGACTTAACATATGATAAAAGGAGCTTAAGAGATTGATTATCTTTGAACTGATCTTTATTATTTAGAGAAGAAAATTGCGTCAGGAATACCAATTAATGCTAATAAGTAAACAACTCATAACAATTTTCCAATACAACTACTTACCATCTATATTTAAGCTCCCCCTCAAGCTGGAGCAAACAATTTGTATGTACCAAGCTTGGAACAAATAAATTCAATTCGAAGTCCCCTTAAGGATTTTGTCAATACTTCTGCAAGTTGGTCATTGGATCCGAAAACTCAGTACAAATTTCTTTGGACAACAATTTTCCTAGATAAAAAATGATAGTCAAGTCAAGTTCTATGTGTTTAGTCCTCTCATGGAACATTGGATTGGAAGCAATGTGGAGAGCAACTTGGTTATCACAATATCTCCATTTTTTTGGATCTTATACTATTTTAATTATTGAATAAATTGTTTCACCCATACAAGTTTACAAGTAAGAGACTCCATTACCTTATATTTAGCTTGAGCACTAGATCGAACAACCTCATTTTGTTTCTTGCTTTTCCAAAAAATAATATTTCTTTCAATGAGAACACAATAACCTGTAGTGGAGCGTCTATCCATAGGCGATCTTGCCCAATCAACATCACAATACCCGCAAATTTGGATATTCCCTTAATCTTTGTACAATAGAGGACCATCCCCTGGAGCCCTTTTGTGGTATCTTAAGATGTGGATGATAGCATTCCAATGATCAATACAAGGAATTTTCTGAACTAACTAATAACAACCATTGCAAAAGATAGATAAGGTCTAGTGATAATGAGATAATAAGTTTCTCAACAAGTCTTCTATGTCTTTGGGTCACAGAAAATTTCACCTTGTTTTGCCATTAATTTTTGATTTGGATCCTTAGGGCTATCTACTGGTCTATAGTCAATCATGCCTGTTTCTTCCAAGATATCTAAAGTATATTTCCTATGCGAAGCTACAATGCCTTCCTTTGATTGAGCCACTTCAATGCCTAGAAAGTATTTGAGACTTCCAAGGTCTTTGGTTTGAAAGTGATTACAAAAGTGTTCATTTAGTTGCTAGATTCTAGTACCATCATTTCCTGTAATAACTATATAATCAACATATACGATTAAATTAACACATTTTCCAAGAGAGGTATGGCAATAAAAAGTGATCTTCCTCACTGTGTTTCATTCCAAAAGTTTGAACAATGTCACTGAATTTTGCCAAACCAAGCAAGAGGAGATTGCTCGAGACCATAGAGACTTATGTAACTTACAAACCAAGTCAGTCTCCCCCTAAGCAACAAAACTAGGAGGTTGCTCCATGTTAATCTCCTCTTCTAGATCACCATGAAGGAAAACATTTTTGATATCTAATTGATGGAGAGACCAATGACGTATAACTATCATTGCAAAGAAGAGACACACAATAGTCATTTTGGCTATGGGAGAACGTATCGCCATGATGAAGGTACCTGAGTATATCCTTTGACCTCTAATTTGGCCTTGAGGCGATCGAGTTTACCATTTGGTCCAACTTTAATTACGTAAACCCAACGATAATCAACAACCGTTTATCTAGGTGGAAAAGGAACTAAGTCCCATGTACCATTACGTTCAAGAGGCAACATTTTATCAATCATGGCTTGTCGCTATGTAGGATGATCAAGTGCCTCTTTCACAGTTTTAGGAACGTTAATGGAAGATAAGGAGATAAAAGAATAATAGGAAGGGGACAAACAATGATAGCTTTGAAAATTGTAAATAAGTTGAGGATTGTGTACAGAGCGAGTACCTTTCCAAATAGCAATAGGCCAAATGAAATCTTCATTATCAAAAGAAATAGTATGGAATGACAATGGTAAAAGACTTGATAAGAGGATTCACCATCTGGTATTGGACTAGTCATTGGAGTCAGTCGTTGGAGGTGATAAAAGGAGGATAAAAAGGTGTGAATTGTGATAATGAGAAGGATTTGAATTATTGGGAGATGTTGGAACAATGTTAGGAGTAGGATACACAAAGCGCTCAACTAAAAGCATAAGCAAGACTTGTTGGACAGAGCTAACATATTGTATGGAGGAAGAGAAGAAAGGAGTTTCTTCAAAAAGGTGACACTTGCAGACTTGTAATATATTTTAATGTTAGGTGAATAACATTGGTACCTTTATTGAAGACAAGAATATCCTAAAAAGACAGATTTGATAGTTCGAGCTGAAACTTAATCCAAACTTGGAGAAACATCATGTACACGACACATACAACCAAGAGTTGAGAAATCTGAAACAGTGGTTCATTCGGAAACAGAATGGAATATGAAACTTTGTTGTCCAAAGAAGAAATGACATTCTATTAATAAGATAACAAACAATAAGAATGACATCACCCTTTTGAAGGACAACTACATTGGCACCAAGCAGCAAGTTACGAGTAGTTTCAACTAAGTGTCTATTCTTCTCTCTGCTATACCATTTTGCTGAAGTGTATGAGGATAGATTGATAAGTGTGAAATGCCATGTGAGTTTAAAAGAGTGAACCCAACTACAACAAAAATATTCATTAATAAAAGTGACAAAATAATGAATACATTGTGGATGTTTGTATCCACTTTGAGTAAAGGAAGGCATATTGAATGAAGAATTCAGCAGTAATTAAAATTTTAGCAACAATCTACACTCTACAGTTAGCGCGCCAACTGTTAAAGTCGAGAAATAGTGGTGGAGGTAGAGAATGAGAGATAAGGAGAGAGGAGCCTCTTAACCAAAGCTGAAAGCGGAGAAACAAGGGTCAACAAAGGGACAAGAAGGTTTGATGAGCCTTGTGGAGAAGATGCGAAGTTGTTCAAGTGATGGGAAGGTGGCGAGTGACCTTCACGCTTCGAGCTATAGTGGAGAGATGACGCCTGTGGTGGAGAACTAGTGGACATGTCTAGGTGGTTGGACATTGCACGACTAGACGCACTAGATCTAGAGGTCATTAGATAAAAAGGTGGCCGGTGGTGGTGCACAATGGTGTATTCACTGTATCTCGTTGAGACGAACCAGACTAGGTGTTCTTCATAACAAAACAATGACTAGGGAGAGACAACAACAATGGAGGATGATGGTGGATAGCGGTGGACAACCATAAAACTAGTAGAGGGATCAACCCGCTGATACTAACTTAAGACTGAAAATATGATAAAAAGAGCTTAAGAGATTGATTATCTCTCAGCTGATCTTTGTTATTTATAGAAGAAAATTACATAAGGAACACCAAAAGGTAGTTAATGCTAATAAGTAGACAACTCATATAGTAGTTTTCCAATACAACTACTTACTACCTATATTTAATATCTATTCTACAAGTTTGACTACATAATAAGGGTTCCAATTTAGTTTGTCATGTTAGTATTTATATCTTCTAGTGATGTCACTTTCGTATTGTAAATTGAACTTACTGAATAGACTGAGTGATATGAAATTTTTTAATATTTTATAAGAGTAGTGTTAATCTTGGTTTTGTAGAATAAACTTGTTTCGATTTGGATATTTTTAGTAGATTGTTTTAGATTATTGAGCATAAATTGTTTTGTGAGATGTAGTGCTTGTAACATGAATCTAACTCAAAACAGAGAGAAAAGCACAGGATATGAGCCACAAAGTTGCTTGGGAGTCTCCCAGCTTTCTATACATATATCTAAGATAGAGCTGTACTTGAGGATTCCCATAATCAGGGAAGAATATTGCAAAATCTACAAGATATTTAATTTTGTCTAATTTCCTTAAATATACACAGCTAAAGAAAAGGAAAGAGTTATAATGAAATTAATAAATTGTTCTAAACCAATTTCGGTCTTTAATTTATTAAATCTCAATACAATCTTTTCATAATATCAGCTTTTGTATATATTATGAATGATGTTTTTATATTGTAATCAAATGATGATGGTCTGTGAATTGAAGGTTTTTTTACTCTTGCTTTTAGGGAGATGGAGAATGTCAATGGACATGTAAAGTTCCAAAACCACTATAGTCGCATACATGTGGATCTGAGTGGAAATTGTAATACTTGGAGATCAGATATTATATCTGAAGATGGAGGCTGGTTGTCTGCCAATGTTTTTGTTGACACTATTGAGCAGAATTGGCATGCTAATTTGAAAATTGATAATCTTTCTGTCCCGGTAACATTTATAATAGTTAATGTTCCAATATTTCTTGCTTTGCCATTTAAGTTCTACAAATTGCTTATGTAGTTTGTTTGGCTTGAGTTTGGTGCAGTTGTTTGAAAGGATTCTTGAAATTCCAATTATATGGTCTAAAGGGAGGGCTAGTGGCGAGGTGTGTTTCTAACTTTAGTTCATTTACTTTTCTATTCTATTTGATACTTCATGAAGATTTTTCTTTTGAGTTAAACACTAATTTTATCACACATAATGTTAAATATCAAACTCAACATCTACTTAGATATATGTGGTAAGTATAGTACTTGTGACTGGTTTAGTGGTTCTATAGACCTAAGCCTTGCCTCCTGACTGTAACAAAAGTTTGAGTTAAAGCCGAACCGCCTTGAGCAATGTGAGTGATTGGTTGTGAGGACTGTATATCCCCAATAATGAACAAGAACATTAGTATTCAACATTAGGGAACATGCAATTTCAATGAGATGTCTATTCTTAGTCTCTGCCATACCATTTTGTTGTGGAGTATGAGGACATGCTGATTGATGTAAAATTCTCTAGAAAGATAAGAATGAAGAAAATGCAGCCGAAGAATATTCTTTAGCATTATCACTTTTGTGAATTTTAATTATTTTTCCAAATTGGTTCTTAATTTCATTGAAGAAAGACATAAATATGGATAAAATTTCAAATATGTCTTTCATTAAATAAACCCAAGTACATTGAGAGAATTCATCAATGAAGGTTAGAAAATAATTAAAGCCCAAAGAAGTGATGCAACTTGGTCCCCAAATATCAGAATAATATTAGAAAAAACAGAATTTCATTGTGTTTCAGATCTTTTAGGAAAAGAAGATCTAACATGTTTTCGTAACAGATAAGATTCACAATCTAAAGCTTAATGTGTGAGACTAGGAACCATCATCTTCAACTTAGATAAACTTGGGTGGCCTAGACTATCATTCAAAAGTTCAGGTTGAAATTGCAAAACAAGATATTGAGGGACTTAGTTTCGGATAATTAAGACCCCGTGTGACTCATGTCCTTCTCCTATCAGATGACCCGTACAATGTTCCTATATAGAAAAGGAATGAGCAGTAACGGTCATAGAACAGTCTGAAGAATGAGTCAATTGACTCAGATAAAATTGTACGGACAATGAGGAGTGAACAAGACTGAATTTAAATTTAGTGAACAGGATAAATAAACTTGGGCAACTCCTTGAGATGCCACTTTGGATCCATTAGCAACAATAACAAGATGAAGAAATTTTCGGGGAAGAAATGGAGGAAGGTGAAGAAATTTTAGTTGAGATATGGTTTGAGGCACCTAAATTGGGAATCAATGGACTGAGACCTTCCATAGATTGAGAAATGCATGCAGTTGACACACTTGATATTGAAGAGGATTAAAATGATTCCTTTTTAGAAATACACCAAGGAGCACTTCGAGTTATGACTATTATATTCAGATTTTGAAATAAAATAATGTCCCATCTATAAAACTTGAAATACGAAGATTGATTTCTCAGACTTGTACCTCAAAATTTCTTGGTATTGTTCATTAGAAATTTTCGATCCTGAATTTTTAGATTTAGACACATGAGAAGTTTTGTTGGAAAAACCATGCAAGGAATAACAATTTTCTTGGATGTGACCCATTCTATTGCAATATGAGCATTAAGGACTCCCACTCCAGCCACCACGTCCTCCTGGGTTGCTACAACCTCCTCCTCCTCCTCGTGGTGCTACCATTGCTGATGTATCAATAACATCAACTGAATTTTCTTCTTTTAACAAGGTAGGCACCCGAAGAAGTCTAGTGACTGTGTTGCCAACTGATGTAATCTGATCACCACTAAAATTTGGTCACGTACATGATCAAAATCTGAGTGTAGGCTTCTCAGAGTTAGGACCGTGCATAGCTTATCAAGCTTTTTGATGATATCCTCGGATGAATCAACCACCAAAAATCTCTTCAATTATTCTGCTATAGCCCAAGCCTTTGCTACATGTGAGATCATATCATGATTGGTCTATGTGAGAGGGGCTACTCTTCGAGTTGCATCAAAGAGACGGTGAATGTCATTAGCAAAAATATCTTGAGCCTTTTTTCAAAAGGGATTTCTAAGACATCTTGTTCAACTGATTGCCATAGAACAACACATAACTGGAAGTCCAATTTCTGCCACTAAGGTTTTTCTCCATCCGAAATAAGTCACATCCTTTTCCAAATGGTCGTGGTATCCTTGACCAAGAAACCATAACTCCATGGATGCGCCAAGATGAATAGTTTTTCCAGTTGAGCTTTGCTGTGGTAGTAGTAGGAGTAGCCAAAAATCTAGAAGCCATCCATTCCCCAAATAACCACAAACAAATTTGAGAAGAGAAGGAAAAACATTAGCCTGGATGGGGGAATAAAACCTAGCCATGAACTGTTACCAATGAACCAAGAGGACAAGGTAGAAACATGCCTAGAAGGTGCCCACGAGATGAATGATGGCCGTTTGGTGTGATTCTAACATTAGGAAGATGGCTCGTGGGAGACACACACTTGATGAGGGGTTGGCGGTGAGTGGTATGTGGTGGAGCATCGAAGAAATCTTGAGCAAGCAACCATTGGAGATGGGTTACACTCCTTGTGGTGCACCTAACCCTGATTTTGTCAAAAGAAAGACGATGACGAATGACGGTGATGATTGCAGGAGATAATGGACAGAGGTGACCAAGACTCTCAATACCAGCTTCAATAAATACAATGGAGAAAATATAGTGTATTCAACTTACGCTGTTTTACCTTTTATTGATGTGTGTATATAAATATTTATTTATATATATATGTATGTATGTATGTATATGGTTACAAAAAGAGGCAAGGCACTTACCTTAAAGCTGGATGCATACAAAAGAAATAACAATAAAATAACGTTACATTTCAACAACGAGAATGGATTAGAGAACAATGAAGTGGTGTTTGACTTTTGAGAGAAGAGTTAAGTGATCCTAAAAGGTTGTATAACAATGAAATCAAAGGCTAATGTTGAAATTAAATAGAATAAAAGTAAAAAATTAAGAGACACCACACCTACTCTATAGTTTTTAAATAGTTACGTGACTGAGTTTTCAAGTACACCTAAGAATATGGTTAGAAAAGATGGGAGTATCTATTATGGAGGTTGATGTGTTGGAAGATACTTTTTTTTGTGGAAAGCTGAAAAAGAACCTAGGGAGAGGGAAAAGTAGATTGGACCACCAAACAAATTCTAATGGAGTAGTGACTACAAGGATATGAGCACATGGGATGCGACTTGGGCGAAGGTTGGTTGTAGAAAAAGTAGGTCGCTAGTGGAACAACGAATGTGAACTTGTATTAGTAATGTTCAATGTTAGTTATATTTTGACTGTTATGTTTTCTCAATTTGGGCCATGCATGGGCCTTATTCTGTTTCAACTTTATGTGGACCTCCAAGTCTATATATTAGTTGATCTTTTTTGTATTGAACAATATGGAAGAAAGGTTGGCAGAAGAAAATCCTTTGGAGACAGTGGGTGTAACGGGCCAACATGGTTTTGAAATATGCTCTAGATACCATGTTAAACTCTAAGAAAGAGAGAAACATTTAATTGAAACCTTGTGTTTTCTAAGACAAGGCATGTGCTTCATTTATATTGAGAAAAATGAATCAAAATAATAAATATAATAGATTTGATATATTGGATATGACATTGGAATAAATAATCAAGGTATTCTTGATTATATGGGATCAATTACAAGACAATTGATGCATACCCACAACATTTTGTTATAGTGTTCATATTTGCTTTTAGTAATTTTAAAGTCTATTTCCAGTTTTCTTTGACAATAAATATTTCCATCTGTGGATATTACTTTGGATATGTAAACAGGAGCTCCTTTTCCCTGTTTTATTGATTCAATTGCTAAATTTTAATACGGGCTTAATTATAATTTGTCTTTGAAATTTGTGATAATTCTGATTTTAGTCCCTAAATACTAAATTTGAGGGACTAAAATAAGTTTCTTAAAATTGTTTTTAGTCTCTCAAATTTATTATTAAGGGACTTAAACCATATTTTTACTAAATTCAAGGTACGAAAAAAACTTTTTTAACTCAAAGGACTAAAACAAGATTTACCTCAAATTTTAGGGTCTAAACCATAAATAGACGTTTAGTATATTATTTGATGAACTAGCATTTTATTTCACAGGGACACAAGTCCTATGTTTTTGGTTCAGATTCTGCTTTGGAACTTTATGTGTCATGTTACCGCCAGTTCTTAATACTGTTATAAATATCTTTGCATGATGCTAATTCTTCTTATATTATGTATTTGTTTTGTTACCTTATGTTTAGGTTCACTTGTGCATGTCTAAGGGGGAGACTTTTCCAAATTTCCATGGACAACTTGATGTGATAGGGTTGGATTTCCAACCATTGGATGCTCCATCATCTTTTTCCGTACAAATTCTATACTCTCCTCTTATGACACTTGAAGTTTCTTCTTTTCTATATCTGGTATTCCTTATTTAATGTGATTGGGGTTGGTGTTATTTGAAAAATAACTCAAGTTTTGCATTTTATATTGTTCACTCAACATATGCTTTGTTGCCGTATGGAATTTTAAAAGGTGCTATTTAT
>Ga0123340_1004784_pt1 | contig 12867 bp, 6 predicted proteins | sample SirMexnodulemix_FD_89961 | JGI IMG/M metagenome (GOLD analysis project Ga0123340, IMG submission 89961) | Root nodule microbial communities of legume samples collected from Mexico - Siratro Mexico nodule mix | ecosystem: Host-associated > Plants > Roots > Nodule | place: Mexico: Nepantla... | reverse complement strand
GTTATATATTATTTATGTGGAAATTTTTTATTATAGAATATTTATATTTTTTAAATGTTTAATAATTTTATAATAACAAAAATGAATTTGAATAAAATCACAGAAGTTATTTGACTTTGGTTTTGATTTAATATTAAGTTAAAAGCCAACTAAAATTGATTTCAATTTGAGATTTAAGTTTGGTTCAAGTGATTTTTTAAATAAAAAAACTAATTAAAGCGAGTTATAAACACCTATTTGAAGTGAGAGGATTCGGCCAAGAGGTCTCTCTAATACCAAAACTTATGCGGGCTTTATCTCTCGAACGTGTTTTTAAACCACTTTTGAGTCTTAGGGAAATGATTCCAAGATTAATTGTAAGAAACAAGGTTATGATATTTTCTGATGATCAACAACGTGATTTCTATTCTTTAGTTAAATTACGAATTACTCTTTTAAAGTTTTAAGTATAACATATTCCTAAATATATGAAATAAAAGTGAACTTGAATTTATTTAATGCTATGCAGGGCAACTTTGAAACACAGGTTTTAGAGTGTGTATCCGTCAGGTAAGAGACAAATACTGCCACCGAGATAAAATTAAGGACAATGTTGTCACGTGAAGATAAAATACTATACTACACGATAAGCGGACAATCTAGTAATGATGTTGCCAATAGTGAAAAGTTATTTAGAATTAAAGTACTTGATAGAGCAGAAAGAAACAAAGCATTTTGAATGATCTTAAGGGATACAAATTTTAGGAATCATGGATTTGTAATATAGGCATTTGACTTTGCCTTTATCCTCTTATTATGTGTATATTTGATATTATCTATTTAATATTATTCATTTCTCACTAATAAATAAAATTATTCCTCACCTCCAATTCAATGATTAAATGAATACATTTTTACTTGAACTAGGAAATTTATTGTATAATCTAATAAGTTTCAGAAGAAATATCATAGACTGCACCAACCTTAACACTTGAATGTCTCAAAAGAGAGAGAATTGCATTACTATCTCTCTTGCTTAAGTCTCTCTTGCTTAAGTCATTGTTTAATGATATATTGTGTTGCTACCACCTTAAACAATGTATGCAATAATTACTCCTATCTTGGATGTGACTTAATCCGTAATCAACACTTAAATAATATCAATCCATATTTATCACATTTTAGATTGGAAGTATGATTTCAATAACCATTCTACTAATTATACTATGTTTTAATAATCTATAACACTAGATATTATAATTTAAGTAATTGTTATAACTTACTTTCAATTAAATTATAATACTCTAATCCCACAATAATACAACATCATTTTAGCAATTATACCTAACTCTAAATATCTCATTTTAATTCAACCCAATAATGTATATCACACATCTAATTTAATGTAAACTTAATAGTCACAACTTAATTCACTTTTTTTTTTTTTTTAATTAAAAGTAGCTTGCCTACTATTAAAATTATTCTTATACCCCTTCAAAAGTTCAAATTGTGCTTATGGAACTCCTAAATTTTTGACTCTACTCTTATCAACACCTCTCCTTAATTAGAATCTTAAGTTTTGGCATTTGCATGGACTTTTAGCCTATACTATTTAAGTATTTTTCCTATAGTGTAATTACTACCAAAATTGTTTTAACCATACATTCACCAACACCTCCCCTAAAATTGAATCAACAATATCTAACTAAAACCTTACTATGATAAATAATCTCTCTAAACTTTCTTTAATCTAACTCTAACTCTTACTTTCTCAATATATTTGTTATAGAAACATATAATTTAAGAACTAAAATTTATAAAAAAGAGTAAAAAAAATATAAATATATAATTTATAAATAATGAAAGTTTTAATAACATAACAAATAAATCTATAACACTTGAATTGACTAATTTGTATAATATTACATAAAATTTTTTAATTTTACCTTAATTAAACAAATATTGTGATGAAATTGGTTCTAATATAAAACAAATTATAAATAATTAGTTAAATTATTGCACTCATTATATAACGTGAGTACATAAAAGATAAAACTTATTATATAAAATATCAAGTACAGCATCTGAATTATATAATATTTACAATAAATAGTGAATTTCAAAGACATATTTGATTAATTAGTGTATCTTAAATCACACTATTATTATTACCATTACTTCTCCAATTATTTGGAGGTTTAATTGGTGCAGAGAGAAGTAGAATGCGAACAGAAAGAGAGTAGCAGTAAAGTGTGGGAAAACAGCAGTAAGAAATATGAATAGTATTTATGAAGGATGAAATAATTTATAAAAAGAAAAGAGTGTACAGTTTTTTTGTTGAATCTTAAATGGTGGTGTGTAGCCACAGCCACAGAAGGAAAGAACAAGAATACAAAGTGATAATGGAGAAGGAGTTGACCAGAAGGGGGTCAACAAACGTGATGCTGGAAGGCGCCATGTTATTATTCTTCTCTACTTTTTTCCGTACAAACTACCCCTCCAAAGGGAAGAAGGAGAGGTAATAGTACTCTAACTCACCAATATGGCGCTGGCTTTGGCAGACCCACCACGGCGCCACATAGCAGAGCGTTCTCCGGAATGTTGTACTCGTCCCTCAAAGAACGTTCTGGAGTTGGAACACTGATGTAAAGCTGCTGCCCCAAGTACCGATTCTCAGCAATCTCCGACCTCAAGTTCCACATTCCAACGTTGTCGAAAGTCAACATTATCGCAGCCCAGGACTTGGGGAATACCTGAATCGTGTGCCTGCTCACAGCATCCAGAAGGTTGTAGTTCTTCCTCTTATCAGGAGTCCACGTGCCAGGCTCAATCCTACAAACAAACAAACAAATTTTTTTTTTTTTTCATTTCATTTCCGCTTCACAATATCAAGAATAATGGTAACAGTTATAGTAGTAAGGAATACTCACGCCACTGCGAAGAAGGAGTAACCGTTCAAATTGTAGGATTGGACGCTCTTCTCGTGGTTCTCCAAGATGATCTCGATGAAGGTGCGGTATTCGAACTTCACAACGTTGGGAGTCAAGGTGACAGCGGTTCCAAGGTTGGCTGGGGGCTCATCGGGAATGGTGTCGTACTTGAAGAACTTATCGCCGATGCCGAAGTACTCAGCCAGCTTCAAGGGGGTTTCGGCATCAACGTGAGAGACACCGTTGATGGCGTAGCGGAGCTTGCCGTTATCCCTGCTGACGGTGTTAACGAACTTGAGGGTGCGAGTGATGTTGATCTGGCCGTAGTGGTAGGAGCCCTGGGGGTTGGGCCTGGCGGCGCTGGCGGTCAAGTTCCAGCGGAAGGAACGGAACTGGTTGAGAGACCAGGCCCAGCCCACGGGAGCCTCGGGGATTTCGGGGGAGGCCGGGCCCTTGCCGTTGGCGTAGCGGATGATGCCCTTGCCGGTGAGGATGGTTTTGGTGAAGCGTGTGGAGGCGACGAGGTAGTAGTCTTTGGGCTCTTGGTCAGCGGTGACGAGGACGCCGAAGCACTGGCCAAGGTGGACGTCGAGAGAGTCGTAGCTGTTCTGCACGGTGTGGGAGCCTTCCATCTCAACGAGTTTCATCTGGTGGTTTTGGAAGCGGAAGTTGATGGAGTTTTTCAGACCCACGTTGCAGAGACGGTACTTGTAGGTCTTGCCGGGGAGCATCGTGAAGAGGGGCTTATCAGTGCCGTCGCCCTTGGCGTTCTGGCCGTTGATGAGGAGGGCCTGGGGGCGGCCCAAGGCGCGGCCGCTGTCGAGGAACTTGGCGAGGGTGGAGTGGCTCTTGGTGTACCAGTCACCAGCCAGCACGGTGTAGTCGTCCTCGGGGTCGGCGTAGGGCACCGGGATGAGCAGGCGGCTGTTGATACGGAGGCCGCCGAAGCCGCCGGCTGCGCGGTGCATGCCGAGGCTGGGGTAATAGAAGTAGCTTCCGATCTGATCCTTGACCTGGAAATGGTAGGTGAAGTTGGCGCCTGGCTGAATGGGGCAGTTGGTGCCGGCTACGCCGTCTTGCCAGGAGTTCTTCCTTTGCTGGATTCCGGCCCAGTGGAAAAGGAAGGGCTCGTCGAGGTTGTTGAAGACATTGACGACGACGTTGTTGTTGCTGGTGGAATTGATGTTGGGTCCAGGGAATTCCCCGTTGATGAGAATAACCTGCTGGGGTACACCCGCCGGAGCTAGGGTTCCGTAGGTTACGTTCCATGTGAAGTAGAGGTAAGGGTCTTCAGCCCTGGTCGGGTAGAGGGCCCCTGCCAAGAGGCAAACCAACATGAGCGAAATCCTTGTTACCCCACCCATTTCTTCTCCTCTTTCTTATTACTATTGATTACAGTGTAACACGAACACTATATCTTCCACCATTTCTCTCCTTCTTATATACATCTCTCTCCTTCTTTCCCAGCCACTCAGAATCTCCGCTTCCCTCTCCTCTTGCCCTTACATTATGCTCCCTCCAAACGCGCACTTCCTCTCACTTCCCTTTTCTTTCTCCTTACCTGTTGCCTCTCCCTATTGTTAGAATTCTCCCACTTTGGACACGCCCAATTTTTCTCGCTGCACATTTTTTTCTCATCTTCTTCGATCTATATTACCCTATTTTTAAATTTATCAATTATTTATGGCCATGCTTACATAAAACATAAAATAAAACCATGCATTTTCAAATTTAATAGCTATATCATACTTGTTGATGATGATAACTATATCAATATGGCTCTCTTTGTTTACGATAATGGTCAGATAAAATTTATGTTTCCGTGCGTGTGTTTAGTATCATGCTTGAATAAGTTTGAGGATCCAAACGTGTAAATAATAAAAGATTAATTTAATTTTTTATGAAAATATATTTATTTATATTTATCTTTATTAATATGTTTTCTTTAAACGACTATTTAAAATTGTTCTGCCATAACAAATTGTGACACCATAAATGTCATCATACAACTTTATCTTATCATCACAAAATTGAAGGAAGAAAGCTGGTACGTTGTTGCTACTTGTGATAAAAACATTTGGTGCAAATTTACATTCGCTTAAGCGAACTAGAAGTCGCCTAAATCGATCCTATGTAATGATATTATAGAGATTTGTTATTTAAGCATAGTATGATATTTGCTTAAGCTTGTTAACTTTCTTTCATTTAAAAAAAAATCGTAGCATAAGCAAGTTACAATTTTAGTTCATGCGAATTAACTAATATGAAGTTAAAATTAAATTTAGCTTAGGTGAGTTAGTATAACAATAAAAAGATGTAAAAATTATTAAATTTTAAAGAAACCAGTTATGGTTGGACTCATCATCAGTCATTGTTATCGTGTTCGTTCTATTGTAGGAGGATGTTTGATCTGCGTTAGAGGAGGTGATATTGATGGAAATGGGTGATTGAGTAAAAAATTCAACATAGTGTCATTTGCTTTATAAAAAATGTGACTCTTTTTTTTCAATAATTAACATGTCATTCAAGGTCTTATTTTCTTCACATAAGTTGGACACAATAAGTCTTATTTGCTCAATTTCAATTGATATGATGACATTTGAAGAACTTTAAAGAAAAGAAGATCTAAAATTTTCACTTGCTGATACTAGGCCACAAGGTCATCATCTTTTGTCCATTCCTCCGACAACATCACATAATATGTCATCATCAGATCTTGACACACCATATCCTTCGACATTTCTTAAGACTAGTCTCTATCAATATTAGGTTTTTTTGAACTTCTCCCCAAAAATATCAAAGCAAGATTCAATATTAAATGATGCATAAGTGTACATATGAAGTAATGTATTAAAAACTTGAAGTGGTAAAACAATTATCTAATTTACAATAATTTTCCAGGCCTTAGAGGATACTCATGCATCATTTTTAGTGGTCTTATGGATCTTTTGAAAAAGGTCCCAACATGTTAGAGTAATGTTTTTGTTTATGAAATTAAACAAAGAAGTTAGTGGTGTTTGTAAATGAAATGAAAAATAAAAGTAAATTATATTACATGCTAGTCTCATCCCCATAAAATGCTTTTATGCAAGGATTGATCCTTTTGTGTACAATGAACCATAAGAATAACTTCTATTGTAAACATTAGTCTTTGTTCTATTTCTCCAAGTTCGGTTGCTCAATTTCAGTTGTACATTACATTAGGAATCCAAGCACCTATATCAATACTGCATCGAACTCTACACATGACATTTGAAAAGTCTTTAAACATCTTTATACACATGAAAACTATTTACTTAATCAAAATCTAAACTCAGTATGGGCAAAGTCGAATCAGGCCAAGTTAGGCTAGACGACAACATGTTAAGTTGGTCGAAGATGGGTCTGATCAGGTTAAGTCTAGTAGAGTTTAGGCCAAGCTAAGACGGATTAGATCCAAGTTAGACTGAGTTAGGCCTAACCTAAGTCGTGTTGGGTCGACTTGAGCACGTGTCTGAGTTCAAGTTGGACATACTCCAATTTTGGGTAGGTGATGATAGTCTGAGATGGGCTCAACTCCTGTCGGCCAACTAGGGTTAGACTCACATTGGCCTAATCGAGTCACAACTAAGTTAGGTTGAGTTAGGCAAAGCCTGTCCGAGATGGTGCCAAGTCAAGATGGGCAGAGCTAGGACAGGCCTAAGTCAAGTAGCCTAGGTCAGCTTGAGCCCATGTGATGTTGGGTCTAGGCAAGCCAGGGTTGATTGGGTTCATACCATGCTAAGTTAAGTCGAGCCCAAGTCGAGCCAAATCGAGTTAGACTCATGTCTCTTTCATCTAATTAATGTAGAAGTCGTGCACTTCTCAATGTCATGACTTAGATAATTGAAAGTTAATAATGAAACATCAAATAATGAACTTTGTCATTTGTCATCATTTGAAGGAACTCATGTCTTTCTTGATGAAATCCAGGTAGGATAATAATATGAAATAAAAGTTGACATCTAAATAAGCTTGTCAAATTGAGTCTTTTACACTGTGCTTTCTTTATAACTTCTTTTTAGTATACAAAAAACCTAAGCACCAAAAAAGGGGTGTGAAGTGTATATCAAGTTTATAACATTGTTAAGGACTCTTCATGACATGGAAAATCATGGTTTAATATACCTTTTAAGCATAAACGTCCATATGTATTGTATTTGTCCTCGCATCCATGTTTCGTACACTAAATAAATTTGAAAATATTCATATAATCTTAGAGGAAATATGTGATCAAGTTATCACGTGAAATTATCTTCTGATATATGTAGATTGTCTTCATTCAACATTGAAGAACAAATTTCTTGAAGAATTGAATGCTTATGCACTTCATATTAGTAGGCAATACTTTAAAAGCAAAGCGTAACCATGTGTTATAGAAAATAACTTTTTCTTTATTTGCGTCAGAATATCTACTTTAATTGAAAACATAACTATGTAGTAGCTTGAGCTACTTGACCCACTGGCAAAGAGCCAATCTTTGGAATATTGAGCTTTTAGCTTCACAACACTGTCATTATTATCATGTTTGGCCTCCAAACCTTTTTTGCACAATATATTTATAGATCCTTTCTAGATTCTAATGTATCCTTCTTCTTTCTTTCGTGTTTATTATTGTGTATAAAATATTTAAACACACGTTTCTTTTAATGTTCATGATATCCGTGAAAGAAAAAAATTTACAGTATGATAACTTCTTCCAAAATATATTATATTTTATCCAATTATGCGCTTCATCGGTTCATTATACGACATAATTCTGAATTATCATACTATCCCACTACTATTCAAATCTTATAACTATTAGACGATATATTCATGAAATAGTTCGGTTTATCAAATATGTATTTTTTTCAATTTTGTTTTCGTCCAAATATTATTTTTGGTAAGACACTTGAGTAAGTTTCGGCCAAGAGTCAATGTGTTCATTACATGAACCCAAGATAATATGTTAACCTTTGTAAAGTCTAATCTCCTTCTGTCCACCCACTGCTTTGATTCTGATTAGAAAGTTGCTTGATAATCAAAAGTCTACTTTCAATAATCTTCACAATGGTAGAAGCAGCTATATTGTGGAAAAGTGCTAAACAAACTCTTATAGCTATATCTAATAATTAATTGAAACATAATATATAACTTTTTTCGTGCTTACCAAAAAAAACTTTTTTCGTGATCACTCCTCATACTATATGGCTTAAAAAGTTTATATCTAGTGCTCACATGGTTGAAAATATTTCCAGTACACTTTTATTATGTGTCAATTAAAGATACATTATCTCTTTTATATAACGAGATTACAATAGATTGACTGATGTGTTGAGCCAATCACTAATAAATAAACCACTGAAAGGATAATAAATTGTCATCCCATTAAATAAATTAATTGCAATTCTCTCCAATACAGGTTGGACTATACTTGCATTGTTTTTACATTTCATAATCTGTTAATGAATATTATTTTTTAAAATTCCATCATGTTAGTATCTTGTGAATGGTTTAGAACGATGAGTAGGTTCAGTTCATTTCAAAATTTTGGAGTCTTAAAATGTATATATTCGCTAGGTACTCCGTTTTGGTTGTGGTTTTGACATACTAAATTATTTTGTATTTATTTGGTTTTGTTTGTGCAATGTAACAATTTTTTGTATAAGCATAAATATAAATGTAAAAAAACATTGGTAAATTGTAGAAATCAAACTCTTTTAATAATGCTGTGCTTACGATAGAAAGAAAAAATCTATTATAAGAGAAAAAAAATTCTATTATAAGGATAAAAATGTGATATATTATAGTTTGTCGGAATATGTATTGCATTTTCTTTCTTGCTTGATTTCTAATGCTGTATAAGAGAGAACTAGATGGGATGACAATAAGGCCTGATTACTCTAATTTGATAAACTTACACAGTTTATAAAAATGGAAGGATGACTCTATCAATAATAATATCTTTGGTTAAATATATGTAGAATTATGATTCTTTGACATTCTTTTTTTATATTTACCCTACAACCGTATAAATTTTTATTGTAACATAATATTTTATCAAGAAAAATAACTATAAAGTAGATGTCTTTAATAAATAGTTGTGTCAAGATATATTTTTTCAAGTGATGCATTTAAATCATTTAATACTTAGGCTCGTAACATATTGTGCTGATCTTCTTAATTGAAGAGCTGGAGCCATGGAATAACCTTTGACTTTAGCGTACCGTTATTCTTTTTTAGTGGTTCTTTTCCTTAATTTCAATTTAGCAACTAAGTAAGAACTAAGTGATTAATTAAGTTTATTTCTGATATATTAGATGACAGTAGAAATTACTTGTTGAGATAGAGTGATTCTTCAAAAAGAAAGAGGAAAGTAGAGTGGAGTGAACAATGTTAAAAGGAAGGAGTAGTTTTATATATTTATATATAATATTTTTTGCATATGTGATATTGATTGGGAGAAGTTATAGGAAAGGGTTGATACATCAGTGACCACAAAGATAGAAATTAACTAACTACAAGAGCTAATTAATCAATGAAGAGTGTTGAAGCGATCGTCACGTGGCTCTGATTTGAGAAGAAAACAAGTTTAGGAAGAGTAAGGTGGTGGCTTGGGGAGATCCTTGACAATGCCGCAGAGAAGCTGGGTCTCTGGAAGGTTGTACTCATCCCTGAGGGACCTGTTAGGAGACAAAACACTCACGTACAACTGCTGTCCCAGGTAACGATTCTCGGCCAGCTCCGACCTCAAGTTCCACATTCCAGCGTTGTCGAAGGTCAGCATGATAGCAGCCCAGGACTTGGGGAACACCTGAATGGTGTGTCTGCTCACAGCATCAAGAAGGTTGTAGTTCTTCCTCTTCTCCGGTGACCACTTCCCTGGCTCAACGGCGACGGCAAAGAAGGAGTAGCCATCCAAGTTGTAAGATTGGGGAACCTTTGTGGGGTTCTCGAAGATGACCTCGATGAAGTCACGGAAGGTGGCATTGATGACGTTGGGAGCAAGGGTGAGGTCGCCGATGGGGGAAGCGGGGTCGTCGGAGATGAGGTTGTACTTGAAGACCTGGTCGCTCACACCGTAGTACTCAGCGAGTTTCAGTGGGGTTTCGCTGTCAACGTGGGAGACACCGTTAAGTCCGTAGCGGAGTTTTCCACCGGCCCTGCTGAGGGTGTTAACGAGCTTGATGGTGCGAGTGATGTTGATCTGGCCGTAGTGGTAAGATCCCTGAGGGTTGGGCCTGGCGGCGCTGGCGGTCAGGTTCCAGCGGAAGGATCGGAACTGGTTGAGAGACCAGGCCCAGCCTTCGGGTGCTGGGGGAAGCTCAGGGGAGGCGGGGCCCACACCGTTGGAGTAACGGAGGATGCGGGTGGCGCCGAGGGTCTTCTTGGTGAAGCGCGTGGAGGCGACCATGTAGTAGTCCTTGGGCTCCTGGTCGGCGGTCACGAGGACGGAGAAGCACTGTCCGACGTGGACGTCGAGGGAGTCGTACTGGTTCTGAACAACGTGTGAGCCTTCCATCTCAACGAGCTTCAAGGGGTGGCCTTGGATTCTGAAGTTGAGGGTGTTCTTGAGCCCCACATTGCAGATTCTGTATTTGTAGGTCTTGCCGGGCTCCATGGTGTAAGCGGGCTCAAGGCCACCGTTCTTACCGTTGATGTGGACCCCACTGGGCCTGCCAAAGCTGCGTCCACTGTCCAAGAACTGCTTGAGAGTCTGGTGGGTCTTGCCGAACCAGTCACCGATGAGGACCCAGAACTCGTCAGCGGGGTCAGCATAGGGCACTGGGATCAACAGGCGGCTGTAGATTCTCAAACCACCGAAGCCTCCGACGGCGCGTTGCATGCCGATGGAGGGGTAGTAGAAGTAGCTACCGATCTGGTCCTTAACCTGGAAGTGGTAGGTGTAGTTGGTGCCAGGCTGGATGGGGCATTGGGCGCCTGGGGTACCATCTTGCCAGGAGTTTTTCCTGTGTTGGATACCATTCCAGGTGAAGAGGATTGGCTCGTCAAGGAAGTTAAAGACATTGACGACAATGTTATTGTTGCTGGTGCAGTTTATTTCAGGGCCTGGGAACTGGCCGTTGATGAGGATCCCCTGTTGTTCCACACCCAGTGGTGCGACGGTGCCGTAGGTGACGTTCCATGTGTAGTACACATAAGGATCTTCACCACGAACTGATGCTGCCATCAGGCAAGCCATCAAAGCAATCACCACACTGCTTACTCGACCCATTTTTGTTTTTTTTTTTATTCAACCCTTTCCTATCTCCTTCCTTTTTATTATTCGAGGAAGAAGAAGGATTGTCACTTGCTTCTTGCTTTCATCTGCGCCTCCTCCTTCCCCTTTTATACCCCCTGCGTCCAACCATGTCCACCCGTTTCCCTCTCACCCCTCCTTTCCTTTCGCTATAATTCGTTCCGCTCCTCATGCTTCGCTCTGGCTAGACTTTTTCTGTGGCTATCTTTGGCAATTAGGGTTCCCCCTCGGGACAAAATCCAGCTACCATTCCCCTTTCTCTCGCAAATTCTATATCTAGCTCTCTTACGTGCATAAGAGGGTTTAATTTAACCGTTTGAACAACAAAATGGAAAAACAGCAAACCTCGTCTCTAATATTCTAATATTTAGATTTACTATGATGGCTCCTTATTAAATATCATAGCTCCATCATTCAGTTCTACAATGAAGTTTAATTTGAAGGATTTAATGTATTCAAATAAGGATTTTTTTTTTTAATTTAACAAAGGCTCTTTTGAATAAAGGAAATTCAATTGAAACAGATAAATATCCCTCAATCTAATTTCCTGAAGTTATGTACAAAGCAATTATTTAATATTTATTCGTACCGTTAAGATAATTTTTTTATTTAATAAAAATTATAAATGAATTCTATATGATTATTTAATTGAAATACTTTTTTATACGAAAACCAAATGGAGAAAATTTTAATTTTCATGTATTTAAAATATTTCATCCAAATACAAAGTTAAGGAGACGAAAGTAAAATATAAAACTAAATTTAAAACTTTCGGTGAAGTTTAGTTATTTACTCGTACGATTTAAAATTTTAAAAACTACATGTTTTAAGAAACTATGTTGGTCTTAATTTTACAACATCAAGTTAAAAATGAAAATATAATGTACCTACCCGAGACAATCACATAATAGTTATAAATGGAGTTGTTTTTTTTTTCACCAAAATAGTACAATTTTAGTTCTAAATTATTAGAATGAGTAAAAAAAACTTTTATATTATGTTTTTAGGTCAATTGTCAGTAAGAGGACGATTTTAAATAAGAGAAATCATACCCATAATATACTACTTAAAATGACAGAGAAACATCATAAGTTATAGTGACTGAAATCATTGATTTCTTTTTAAATTTTTTAAACCCTATCTGGTTATAATTCAATAAATTATAAATGATATTATAAAAATGTATTGAATTATATTTTTAGAAAACAGTATTTTAATATAAAATAATTAAATAAGTATAAAGTATATGATTAAATTTTTTAACATATTAATTATTATATTCAATTATGTTTTTAAGTATAATTATATATAAAATAAGAAATATGAATATTATTTTGTTTATATGTTTCTTTTAAAATTATAGTAAGAAGTTAACAAACAACTACACAATAACTTTAAAAAAATATTATTTATTTATCATTATTTTCATCTTTTTAATAAAAATAAGGTTATAAATAACATATTCGTCGCGATTTCAAATCATACTTATTCTTCCCATTTATTCTCAATTATCTAATATCCCACTTGGAGATTTTTTGTAAGTGCACTTCAATTTGGTGGTTCACGACCCTTCTAAAGAACTTTTCTAACTGAATCCCACAAATTTAATATAAGATTTAAATAAAACTTTATAATACATAGACTTACATGAATGTACTTTCATAATAATAATAATAATAATATAATAAATTATAATAG
>Ga0123340_1004779_pt1 | contig 12874 bp, 7 predicted proteins | sample SirMexnodulemix_FD_89961 | JGI IMG/M metagenome (GOLD analysis project Ga0123340, IMG submission 89961) | Root nodule microbial communities of legume samples collected from Mexico - Siratro Mexico nodule mix | ecosystem: Host-associated > Plants > Roots > Nodule | place: Mexico: Nepantla... | reverse complement strand
TTTTTTTTTTTTTTTTTTTTTTTTTTTATTTAATATTTTTCTTTAAAATTTTTTTTTAATTTTTTATTTTTTTTTTTTTTTTTTTTTTTTTTGGTTTTTTGGCAATTGTAACGTATGCAAAATGGCTATGGCTGAAGGTATCTCCATCACACGTGGCAGTTCATACTTGCAGTCTGTTTTATGCTGATCAGATGAAGAAGTAATGAAAGAAAGCGATGATTTTGTCAGCAAAACATAAAAGGAAAAAAAAAAATGAAGTGCCTAATTATCATCGCCATTTAGACAAATATAGGACAAAGCAATCTTGAGATAAATGCTGCGCATATAAAACCAATAAATTTCTAAGTTTGATATTTTTCATGCCTTTTATTCTTTTACGCCTACCATAAAGCACAGACAGACAAAACACAACACTGAAATGAAAATATAAAAGGGATGGATGGTTATAAATTATACTGTAATTTATTTTGCATGGTCTTATGGAATAAAAGAGTTATTGAAAGAGGTAAAAAAAAAAAAAAAGGAATTATATCCAATGACTTTTTAACTGTTAACTGCTAATGCTTCTCAAACCTCCTGCAAATTCAACAGTCAAACACAGGTATCTCAACTGGATACAAATGGATTCTATCTGACCAGGCATTCCTTACACTTGGATCAGTATCAGAAAGACACTTCCAAACTGCACTATTGCACTTGAATCCACTTCCAAAGGCAATTTGCCACACCCTGTCTCCTTTCTTCACTCTTCCTTTTGCCTCCAAATAGCAAAGCTCATACCACAGAGAAGAAGATGAAGTATTGCCAAATCTGTATAATGTCATCCTTGAGGCTTCACTATCCTTCTTCTTCAGCTTCAGACTTTCCTCTATGGCATCTATGACTGACTTTCCTCCAGCATGTATACAGAAATGTTCGAAAGCCTTCTTAAAATTTGGCACATAGATTTCCTTACTCCCTCTTGTCCATATTTTTTTGCAAATCATGGACCATCCAAAGCGCAGTTGCTCTGAATATGGCAAGACAAGAGGACCTAAGGTTGTTATATTGGTCCTCAAAGCTGAAGCAGCTACAGTGAGAAGTGATCGTGAGAGGGAAACACCCACAATCTCATTTTCATCAGATTCTTGGTAAACAGACTTATATGCTTGGTCATTTGATCCTTTGTGTGTTCTCACGAGATGCTGAAGCTTGTACTTGGCCACTGGCTTGTCTTGTTTTCTGCTAGATAGTAAAATGGCTGCTCCCCCCATTCGAAACAATACATTGGCAATAAGCATGGACTTGTCATTACCTCTGTAGCCATTTGGAGCTACAGCCTCCATGCTAAGAACCAAAGCCAATGAGTTGTTGTGAACTTTCAACAGATCTTTGGCCAAGTTTATTGACAACAATCCAGCACTGCAACCCATTCCACTCAGATTGACACTCTTTATATTGCTCCTGAATCCAAACTTGTTTATGATCATTGATGCAATGGATGGTGTAGGACAAAATAGGCTACAATTTGACACAAGGATGTCAATGCTTTTAGGATTCACTTGGTGCTTGGAAAGTAGATCTTTGACAATTGTGAAAAGAACCAATTCAACTTCTGCTTGTGCAAGCTTCATGGAATCATTTGGGGGGAGCTCGTGAACTGATTCTGGCATGCAAGCCTCGACTCCAATACCAGATCTTTCCAACACTTTCATTTCAAAGTCTACTTTTTCTTGGTCAAAGTTGCATATTTCAAAGTGTTCTACCATATGAGAGTAAGGGCAGCGCAAATGATCAGGAGGCATATAACAAACATAGTCAAGAAGATACACTGTTCGAGGTCTAAAACAGAAGTAAAGTAATATGAGCATTAATGCTATGGCTGCTAAGGATTGTGTGGCATAGGTTGAGCCTTTAGATATGAGAGACAGGTTAGAGAAAGAAGGGTATAGGGATCGAAGAACTTCCATTGTCATAAGCTTAAGCTTAACCATTAGGACTTTGGACATGATTTATTAGTTCTAATGTAAAGAAGTAGCACGTATTAGTGCAAGTAGGCAAGTTTTTCAAAAATGCAGTTACACTCTCTTTCTCATGCGTTGTTGTTCCCACTTTTTCCTCTGAAAAAAGCATCATTAGTTATCACAAAATTTGTGTGATGAACCAACAGGTAAGAAACTTTAGTCCCTTGACAAATGGTTGTGAGAAGGAGGAACTTTGGATTGCAGGAGAATGGGGAATTCGTGATTATACAAAAAGATAACAAATTCTGCATAGGAGAAGATAAATAATTACATAATTATTTAATTTTGCAGTGGGCCTAACTATTTCGGCCTAATCTATTTTAGGCAAAAACTTCCTGCACCCCATCACTTATGACCTCCACTCTCATCATTTTCAAAAAATTCCTTTAAATAAACGTAAATTCTAAAAAATACTTTTCTAAATATATTTTGAAAAGTCTTTTTCGAAACACAAATTTTATATTCCGAAACAAAAATTTTCATAAAGTATTTTTGGAAAGTGTTTTTTAAAATATAAAATTTATATTCTAAACAAACTTTTCGAAATATATTTTCAAAAACATTTTTCAGATAGTAAATTTATATTTCGAAAAATACTTTCCAGAAATTTTTCTCGGGCCACTTTGTGACTAGATTTTTTAATCCATTCATTAGATGGGTGAGTAAAAAATGAGTTATTTTAGAGGTGCGTCGAGAGTGGTCCATAGACCATGTATAAATTGACGAATCTACACATACATGATACTTTAATCTTTTTACGTTCTTGTCATTAACATGACTTCTTTAGCAATTGTAACTTCGCAAAATGCTGATGGCTGTTAGACATCACGTCCTATTTTTTGCCCCATTAACAAGTAAAGGATGACTGGTGGTATATCCGTACAGCCAACATTAAAATCCAAATGACAGATTTTTTCAACTGACGGAAAGATTAAAAGAATATCACAATCAAGTACTATTAATTCAATTTAAATTCAAAATCCTCCATTTTAAATTTAAAATAAACTTCAAATAAAATCACCATACAATGATACGTGGCTAATGACCAAAATTTTCCTATGAGAAAAGGTATAGATTGAAAACTGACATTTACGTAACAACTCAATTACACAAATAAAAGAAGTAACCGAATACTTTCTCTCACATTTCTTAAACTGATATTCCATTTCACCTTTCCGCAATTACATTCTCAGATTGAATACTAACATTGTTTACAAAACAATTTCAAGCAGGTAAACCATAAATTATAACCACGTCACGTTGTTCACGCTACTTTAAAGCTCGCCGACAAGTGCTGATAGTACTGCTTTTGCTGTTCCAAAAATCAAAGTAAATCAATGTTACTTTCTATTAACTAATTTGTTCACCGCAAGGCATCGTATTTGATGTGTACGAAAATAGAGAAATAAGACGTACCCTGTCAGACACTGACGGCGAGACTTTACTTAGTGCTACTTCAAAATGAGTATTCTTAATAGTCTTATGTTTCTCTTCAACAGCTGCCATTGCCGCTTCATTCATCTGTATAGTCAATAAAATCAGTATCTTCCAATCTAACTCCCATCTTTTCCTATAATCCTAGCTACATAGTTTGTCCCACCAATAATCAAACAAGCATGCATACATACATACATACACAATATATAACAATGATATGGGGATTAAAGAGGCAACATCAATAAAGAGCAGAGACAAACCACTGCAGCAAGATCAGCGCCGCTTAAGTTTTCACAACCTCCCATTCTTGCTATCGCACTCAGATCCACAGTGGCATCAATAGCCTTCTTCCTTGCAAGAGCTTTCAATATCAAAACTCGCTGATCTGGGTTTGGTAGTGGAACGTAAAGAAGTTTACCAAATCTACCAGGCCGTAAGAGAGCACGATCCATCACCTCCGGCCTGCAAAATTGAGAAACTGACTATGAATATGGCGTGATGTGTACTGAAATAACTAATCCAAGAATAGATGTGGTGAACAAAGTGCGTACCTATTTGTAGCACCAATCACAAAAACACCTCTTCGATGCCCTGCGCCATCCAACTCAATAAGCAACTGCAAATTCATATAAGTGTCATGTTTCTATCATGTTATCAATTAAAATGGCTCTATGTTTCTCATTCCAAAAGACTATTAATTATTTGACCTGGTTCAACAGTCGTTCAATAACCCAACCACCTTCCTTACCACGTTCAGTTGTCAAAGCATCAACCTGAAAATGGCATAAAAAGAAATTTTAGCAGTTGTAGGTATATCATTCTATACAACAAGTTGCTTACTGAGAACTTGTTCGAACCCTTCATAGACCAAGGAAATTAATAAAAGAAACAGACTTTAACATGAATAGTTTGCTTAGTAAGCGCCAATCACTAATAACAACCACTAATGTGAAGGAGTGAAAGAAATTTATTTAACAATAAATAGAGGAACAGAACAAAAACAGTAATAATACTCCATATTACTTCCTCCAGAGAAGTAATTGGTATGTCAATATAAAATATTTCAGTTAACCAACACTACTAAGAAAAGAACCACAAACAAACCTCATCAAAGAAAAGTATACAAGGTGCACATGTCCTTGCACGGCTAAACAATGTCCGAACTGCAAGCTCACTTTCTCCAACGTATTTATTTAAAAGCTCAGGACCCTAAAATTGCAACAAAGCAATTTAATCATTTATAAATACAAAACAAGACAACCAAAATTAATGAGAAATGGGATGAGTATTTAGACAGACCTTAATATGGATAAAACTAGCCCCTGCCTCACTGGCAACAGCTTTGGCAATCAGCGTTTTACCACAACCAGGAGGTCCATAAAGCAAAAATCCAGTGGCGAGATCAACCCCAAGCCCCTAAAATAAATAAATACATCCATAGTGATCAACGAGTGATATACAATTTGCTATAATTTTTTCTTGAAATGTCAGGACAAAAATCAACCAAGTTTCCGCAAATGAACGTGAAACTTATTAAGAGAATTTAAATATACAGTAACCAACCAACTAAATAAATATTGATAGCAGATTTTCTGTATACTTACATATATAAGAAAGGGCATCTAATGGTAAGGCTGATATAGATTGGTGCAATACTCACTATCTGTTATTTCCACTAAATCCCTATTCCATGCTAACTCCCTAACTTGAGGAGAAAAATATATAATGATAATTCTGACCAATCACCTGCCTTTTTGTCTAGAACAAAATTCTAAAAATTCGCACGATTAAAACCATCATAACCTATTCTATCACAAGTTCTGTTCAATAGTAAAGGGATGGGAAGGGAGTGAGCATAATAAAGAAATATTAAAAATCTATATGAAGTACTCAAGAACAAAAATTTCATTTACTATGAGAACCCACGGCCTGATAACCCCCATATTAGAATCTCCTGCTTCCAATGTGGTCCACAATTCCAAATCATGCAATTGAATCCTAACATTAGAGTTACTCAAAACAATTGCAACATTAAAAGAGAAATAGGAAATAGAAAAGAAATAAAATTCAACAAAAACTGCAATTGCAATTTAAAAAAAAGTGCAGTAATTTGTTTACCTCGTACTCTTCAGGATATTTTATAGGCCTTACAATATATCGTTCAAACTCGATTCTTAAAAGATCAAGGCCCCCAACGTCATCCCATTTTACATTAGGAATGATAGAGAATCCTTCTCTTCTTAATGAAGGTTGTACCTTTTTGGATGCTTCCTGCATCAGTATCCAGATAAATAGATTATTGGCAAGAAGAAGTGATTGAGATATTCTCCCAAACACAAGATAGTAAAGACTGAACTTAACATAAACATATATATGTTATGAACTTAACATATGTTATGTGACACAAACCAAGAGAAAAAGGCTCTTGTGCACTATAATTATTACTAATAAGTAAAAAAAAAAATACAAATCAAAACACCTCAAAATCGGACATTTTGATGGCAAGCTTGTCTATTTCTTCAGCCGACCAAGGTTCCCTCCACCAGTCGTCAACATGCTCGCTCATGAGTTCTTGAGATAATTCAAGTCTCCTTTCATCAACTATTCTCTTGATTGCCAGATGACCAGCCTTGTCAACCAGAGCAGCCAAATCAGCACCAACAAAACCTGATGTAGCTCTGGCTATTTTCTGTAGATCAAATGAACCCTCGAGTCTAAGATTGGAAGTAAGCACGGATAGAATCTCCTGCCTGGCAGATTCATCAGGATGACTAATGATAATTTCACGATCAAAACGACCAGGCCTTCTCAAGGCAGGATCAACAGCATCAGGCCTATTTGTAGCTCCTATTACAAGAATATAGCCACTACTCTCTGAATCGTCAAGCTTATTTGATTGATCCATGCAAGTCATCAATTGCGTCACAATTCGTTTCTCCATCTCACGCTGCAAATTCTCTCTTTTAGAAGCAATTGCATCAATCTCATCAATAAAGACAATGGAAGGTGCAGTTTTGTAAGCTTTAGCAAAAAGTTCTCTAATATTTTCTTCAGATGCACCTAATCAAAAAAGACACCAATATTTCAGATATTACCAAAATCAATAAATGTAATCAATCATAACAAAACACAGAGACTCTGTATCTTAAAACATTCTAAAAAGGATAACAAAAAATGCAACTGACCTATTGAACTATCAAGAACAAAGTTAAAATCACAGTCCAAACAAGCAAATGTTAATACCTGAGACTCCAGAGACTACCTCAGTAGCTGAAATATGATAGAAAGGAAGACCAGTCTCATTAGCTATAGCATGAGCAAGTTTGGTCTTCCCACATCCAGGTGGACCATGGAACAAAATGCCAGCCATTGGCTTCACTCCTAACTGTTTAGGCAATTGGGGATGAAACAAAGGTACAATTACTTCCATCTTCAGTTCCTCCAAAACCTCCTTCATCCCACCCAAATCCTTAAATCTCGGTCCATCCTTCCCCTTCACCTCCCCATTTGAAACCGAACGCAGAGATTGCTTCCTCACCTCATTCACCTCATTCACAACAGTGCTTTTACTTCTATTAGTCATCTCCACTTCAACGTTCTTTTCCTCCGCCGCCGGCGGCTTCTTCGGCGTATATGACTTCCTTAGCATTTCCTTCATCAAATCAAACTGAGGCTCTACCTTCTCCCCATAAATTGCGTCCTCCGAAGTTGACACCGTTTCCTCATCATCACTCTCCGAAGAAGCAGAGGACGACGATGAGGAAGGATTCTGCACCCTCCTTCGCACGTGTAACGCTTCCATCTTCTTCAACCTCTCTTCACCCTCGTCGATTTTCTTCCTACGCTTTCGAGACGCGCTTCGGGATTCCATGTTGTCGTCATCGTCAGCATCGGAATCATTGGGCTTGGGAGTGTGATTATGCTTGGCGGCGGAATCAACCGCTTCCTGAACAAATCGAATTAGGGTTTGGTGTTTAGTTCGGTGATAATCAGGGTAAGTCGAACGGAGATGGTTGGCGATTTCTTCGGCGGTGGAGTATTTGGACTTGCAGGTCTCAATACGGCGACGGAGGGCTTGTTGCAGAGACCTTCCTCCTCCGTTTCTTCCCATTTTCCCTAATACTTCCTCTCTCTGTCTGTGTTGTCTTCTTCTTCTTCAAGACTATTCCCTGAATCCTAACCAAAAGGGTAGGGTTTTTCTGTTTGTCTGAGATTCAAAATTGATATAATATAAACTATAATCTATGATTATATATAAACCATCTTATTTGACTTATTTTGAAACAGTGTACGAGATTGGGTGAGTAATCTGTCAAAGGTGAAGGTATATTACTATGTGTTTGAGTTTATGTTGTTTCGAATTATAAATAAGTAATATTATATTAGATATTATATATATCTTTTTCAATTGGATGTTATTTTTTAAATATTAGATAATAAAATTTCATAATTATTTTATTTTACTAATATTTCTAAAACTAGTAATAAAATATATAGCACATTACAAATCATTTTATTTCATTTTTTTAAAGCATGAAGTACTTTTTTTAATAATAATTTATATAGTTATGCAAATATATTGTCATTTTTTAATTGAATATTAATTTTACTAACTTCAAATAATTGTATTATTTCATACGATATATATTTATAAAATTTCAAGTAACTTATAACTTTCCATTAAAAAATAATTACATAATCTTTCTAGTAAAAATAATAATGCTAAAGATTGAAAACTAAATTTAGTTTTTTAAAATTATCAAAAATTTTCAATTTTTTCCACACAATTCTTTTAAAATTTTTATTTTTATATATTAAAAATGTATATTATTTTAATATAATAAAAATGTAAACAAGCAAAAATAAATGTATTTCTACTAATATCAGCGATAAATTATTTTAAAATTATTCATTTTAAGCTATTAATCCTTAATAATAAAATTTTCAACTTTTAACTTTTATTTGTTATAATTTTAAAAAAAATACAAATCAATTTTTCAAGTTTCTATCATATTAACGAATAAATATCATAGTTGGATTCTTGATAATGAATAGAATAAAAATGTTTGTATCAGAAATTTATTTAGAAAAATTTAATTTATATTTCTTTTTCTTTGAGTGAGTTGTATAGATAAAATAAAAATGTTCGTATCAGAAGTTTATTTAGAAAAATTTATTTTATGTGTTTTTTTTTTCTTTGAATGAGTTGTATAGATATATGTATTTGTATGTGATGTTTATAGTTTCAATATTACAAACAATTATGCGTTCAGATCATTTATTAAGACTTTTTGGTATAGCTTGAATTATCCCTGTTATTCTTTAAAAATTTGAGTTCTTTAAATAATCATACACAAGATCAGGTAAGAAAAGTTAATTTTAACTTTTTTTTATAATATCTTATGTTAAAAAATTTGAATATGAAGAGAATGTAATCCCAAGTTTAAATTCTTTTTATAAGAATAGTATTTTATGAAATTGTTTGATTATTTATTATATAAATATAAAATCATGATTATAGATAAGAATGTTTTGAAATAAATTTCTCATATGTTAATTATCATCTATTATCACTTAAATCACAAAAGTGTATTGTGAATATAGTTAAATTATGAATCTACCCTCTTACCTTTTCCCATCTATTATCAGTGTATTGTGAATGTAATTAGATTATGATCTAACTTTTACCTTTTTTCATGTAACTTACATGTGAATTGTGACATTGTGAAAAGAAGTAGTATTGAAACTCATTACCAACTTTGTCTACACCAGATATTTTTGAAATAATAAAATTATTTAACAAATTTTTAAAGGTTTAAATATCTATGTTTATTAATATTATTAACATTCAGATACGGATGTCAAAGGGACTTAGTGATTATAATTTTAAACCCTCTTCCTATACTACTTTACGTGTTGCATGGAAATGATATTCTAACTAGGAATAAGTACTGGTAAAATCATATCAAGTAAAATTATAAAACAGAAAGGTCAATTCAAACCCATCCCTGTGATATTAAAGGTAAAATCCCTATAAAAAGAAAAGCAAAAGTTAATTCTTTGAATGTTAGGAGTATTGAAACGGTATCTGCTTTAATGTTTACCTTACATGTATTTGATTTTTATGAAAATCTTAACTATTAATTTTTAATAAAAATTGTAAGTATATTTTAACTTCTAGGGAACATGTGCTTGTTTTATGAGTAACCACCAAACAATCACATTTCAATACCTTGTTTTCTTTGGACAGTTCCTTTCATGCTTGTTGCAAAACCATTTTACTAGTATTATTATTTAGAACAAAGTCTTCAAATGCACAATAGATGATTTTTTCATCGTGCATTATTTTTTTTTTTTCTTTCTTTTTGGTTCTTTCTAATATAAACTTCAATTTACTGTGATGAGCACGGCAACGTAACAGGAATATCCTAATTTCAGTTAGTATGATTTCTATAGACAAGCACTACAAGAGTTTGAAGGAGGTGAGAAAATAAAAAAATAGAGAACACTTTCATATATAAATAGATCCTCTCTGTGTTGTACATATAGGGAACTATACAAAGTTAATTACAGATAATATTATTTCATGAAAGTTATGGCATTTTACCTATTCCACATTCAAGTTCAACAGTATTCTGTAATCCAGTATAAGCCTTAATTTTTTTCTCTGAGAAAGTAACACCTCACTGGGGCTCCACAACCGGCACATTTGTGTACGAGTAAGAGTAGCTCTCAACATTGGAGTTGCCCTCTCTGAACTTCGTCCAGGAAACCCTCCAAATTTTAAGCAAACTTTGTCTGCATGCAGATCACAACAATCAAATGACATTCACAGAAATCAAATCATCAAGATACTGAAATTGCAATTTAATTTAGTTTCCAGTATAAAACAGAAAATGAAGTAATGAACTACAAGTTTTCCACTAACGCTACAATCCTAGCTGTCAATCTTGCAAATCTAGATCACATGATTTTGGGTTAACAAATTAAACATATATCAACATATATAGTCAGTGAAACATGAATACATGCAACAGATAGGTTCCCTCTCTTGATGGTTCTTTTCTTTTTTCCAAGCTCCATGTACACCCCAAAAGCTCCAGGATGAGATATCCTAATAGAGCACATAGGATCTAAGTATAATTCCAATTCGGTGTGTTAACTACATCTCGTATTCCCACAATTGTTGGATATTTTCTTGCACATCAAATGCTAAAGTAATTAAATTCATTAATTATAAGCAGTTTTAATGTTTCAGAAATGCATGTACCTCCGAGGTTCAACATTCCTCTTAGCAAGCATGAATGTTAAGAAGACAGGGACCAATGCTGCAGCTAGATGCTTAAGTGTGTGACCACTGACAATATGGTGTGTCCATTCATAGATCACCTCATCAGTAGCTTCCAGAACTTTAGCTAGAAGATAAGACCCTGGAAAGAAATTACTTAAAATATAAGTATGGCTGGTGTTTATAACGAACATTGAGAGGAACTTACATCACAATATAAATCCAAACCTGCAGCCCAGAGCCAATATGTTGAATGTGTGTACATTGGGGGCAACAAAATAGCCATTAGAGGAATGGCAATGCAAGGCACAAATTGGACCAGAGCATATGGACGGAGGTCATTGGAGAACCTGGGGAGAATGGACGACAAGAACAATTATTTCAAGAATTAAAGCTCAGGTAGCTACGTCATCTGAATGGTCAAGTACTTAGTCTGTATTTGAGTTCATGTTCACATACCAATTAAAATGGTTTTAGGTAAATCTTGGCATCACTGCTCCATGTCAAGAAATTGATTATGGGTCCATAATAGATATTGAGTTGAAACAACATTTTAGGTAGCTTTTCAAAATCAATTTCACTCACTTTGTCAATTTTGTCAACGTTCAACCAAACACATTTAACAAATAACCTCAAATGGATATCATAAAAGGGAATACCATTGAAAGTAACTAATCTAACTTTTGACAATGTAAACCGTTCTATGATTTTTTATTATCCCCCACAATGAATCATGTAACTATATAACTGCCAAACGTATTTGCAAAATCAACACTAACTGTCTTCAACTTAAAAGACAGACTTCTGTCAAATAAAATGCAAAACAAAATAAACAGTGAGCTTACCTCCAATACACAATGCTTATTACACCCGCCAAAAGTAGAGGTATGATTGAAAACGTTCCCTTCCTCTCATCAATCCGCTCAATGATGAAGATTGCAATGATTGATGTGAAAGCAATAGTCATCTATAATCATATTGTTGGTTAAAAAGTTGACAAATTAAAATGAGCAAAAAAGAATTTGTATGCATAAAATTAAATTCAAATTTAAGAGGAGAAACTCACTGGCAACCTATCCCACACAAGGCGAGCATCATCTGGCTTGAGATGATAGTATGAAGATCCAAATGCAACAGCAGCCACACCAACATAGAACCAAGTCCAACCCCATATTTCACCTTGCAAGCTTTTGGCACGCATCACACACAAAAAACAGTATCATGATTTTTGCAAGCAGTGGAAAATTGAATTGTGACAAAAAATTAACAGAATACGGTACCTAAGCCTAAAGTAATTCCCATGATGACAGAGTACGAGTCCAACGAGACCAATAACCAGAAAAGGGAAATTCGATATCACGTTGAGTGCATTAGGAATACCTGAAAATTAACACTGAACATAACATTCAAAAGAATCTCCATTCAATTCACACCAGCATAATGGTCAAGTTCAATTTTTTTAGGCAACCCAATTGAAATTAAGTAAACAAAATAGAAAGGAGCGAAAAGTGAATCCGAAGAACAGTAAAAATGAAAGAGGGTTACCGAAGAACTTGCGGTGGTCGGCGAAATTATGGTAGTCTTGGGACTGAGGAATTGCTGGGGTAACGATCATGAGTACGAGGAAGCAAAAGAGTGCAACCAGCCATGCCCAAAGGCTGCGTTTTTCCATGGTTTGGTCGCAGAGGGAGATAACCGCGTCTCAGGGGTTTCGATAGATATAAAACAAGTCTAGTATGTATTCTGTACTGTAAAATACATTTTCCTTTACTCTTTTGGCCATGTAATTGTATACGTATATTGGCGTAAGTTTCTTTTTAAATGTATTATTTTAGTGTAAAGAAAATGTATATACGTATGTATAACACGGTATTTTTGCTAGAAGTCAAAAATGGTATTTTTAATTGACGAAATATATTTTATTTGATAAACGTAATTTAAATTTTAATATATTTACTTGTATAAATAAAAATAACAATAAACTAAGATTACAATAAATATATATATTTAACGGGTTTATACCTTTTAATGATTAAAAACATAAACATATTTTCGCAGTTATTTCCTCAATTTAACAAATTTAAATATTTCACCGATCTCTTTATTATTTTTATTTTAAAATTTATTTATTAAATAATTTTTTTTT
>Ga0123340_1004777_pt1 | contig 12875 bp, 10 predicted proteins | sample SirMexnodulemix_FD_89961 | JGI IMG/M metagenome (GOLD analysis project Ga0123340, IMG submission 89961) | Root nodule microbial communities of legume samples collected from Mexico - Siratro Mexico nodule mix | ecosystem: Host-associated > Plants > Roots > Nodule | place: Mexico: Nepantla... | reverse complement strand
TTGTTAACGTAAATTATTGAATTGAAAAATAAGAACAATATTGAAAGTAATCAAACATGATTGTTCACAATCATTTGAAAATTAAAAATATTAATAATATAAAATAATAAATACAATATTTAATTGAGTTACGTACTTAAAAATAATCTAATTATGTTAATTTAAAAATCATTTTCAATAATATTTTTTATTATTAAACTACCCTAGTTAATCATGAAGCCTAAGTAAAGTATTTAAAAGTAATAATTTTTCTATAAGGTCTACTTGTATGAAAAATTGTATAACTAGTACTTAATTAACACCTTTTATAAAATAATAAATATATTATCTAATTGAATTGAATTATGCTAGTAAAAACAATTAAATTGTCTAAATTTCAAATACTTTTTATTTTATTAAATAAAATTCTTTATTTTATCAATCATGCCTATAGTAATCTAACATAGTTAATTATAAGAATTAAAAAAAACACTAACAAAAGTGTTAATATGATCTAAATCTGACAAGATTTAAAAAGAAAAACTAAAATACATTTACATAAATTAAACACATATTTAACACAGATTAATTCCCCGATGAAAATTGGAATATATTACCAATCGCTACCTGTAATGTTTCGTCCCTTAGATGGACTAAATTAGCCACAAGCTTCTCCCAATGCAATTTTAGGGGGAAAATAAAAGTTTATTTAGTTAAACGTTTTTAGAAAGTAAAATTACTCCTTTAACAAAAATAATTATTTATTAATAACTTTTACATGTTTGAAACTTGTTTATAAAGAGTAAAACTAGAAAAAAGAAAAAGGTAATTTTCTATTTTATTTTTGCCCTTTTACAATTACCTTTTTTAAAAAAAAAACACTTATTATTATTATTAATTATGGCATAAATTGATTTATAGATATTTGGTGATATAATTTTGAAAAATGATGATATTAAATTTGTGTTAAAAAGAGAATAATTGATAACGAATTGATAAGAAGAGAGAAAAGAAAAGATGAGATAGGTGGTGAGGAGAGAGAATACAAACTCCGTGACGGCTTCGTAGACCGTGCCGAAGGAGCCCTTCCCTAACATCTCGCTCTTCTGCCATGACCCCACATAACTCTCTCTCTTCGCCCACTCTTCCGTTTCAGCTTCTGCATCAGTTTCAGCTTCGGCACCAACGTTGCTGCTAATGGCATTATCCACTGCCGAATCGAAACCGTGGAGAGGAAGAGGATTTGACGCAGCAATCGTACTATTCATTGCATTATCCACTGCAGAAGCGAAACCGTGAGGAGGAGGAGGATTTGGTGCAACCGTACTCTTCATTGCATTATCCACCACAGAACCAAAAGTATGAACAGTATCCTGTGTTTCGAAAATTGGCGCAGTGGTAGTCTTGATGCCATTATCCACTGCCGAACCGAATCCATGGACAGAGGATATTTCGAAATTTGACGCAGTCCTACTCCTTATGGCACTGTCCACTGCCGAACCAAATCCACGGATGCCGTATTCTCCTTTTCCGCAAATTGAATCACTGCTACTCTTAATCTTCGTGTCCATTTTTCCTATTGCACAACCCATTTGCTAATTGAAATAATTGAAATAATGTAATGTAATGTGCGTGTGTTAATTTAGGGCGCAAACACACATATATATTATATATATGAATAGAGAGAGAGAATTGGGAGTTGAGTTGAGTAGGTACCAGGCAAATGCAAGAGAAGAGAAGAGAAGGTTAACGTAGTCAGCTTCGGCCATTATTGGAAGAATGATAGTGAAGTCTTTCTTCCACACGCTTAGACACATTTTCTTGGCCCATACTGACGGCACATCTTGTATTTATCCCACACCCACCTTCATTTTTTTTGCTTTTTTTTTTAAAAAAATTCTTCCATGTATCAAATATTTTTATTTATTTATTAATATCATATACTTGTAAGTATCTCTTATTTCTGTGTTGTATTTAGAATAAATCTTTATTTTAATCTAGTACTTAAAATTTGAAATTAAAAGAGTATAAAAAGATTTTGTTGCTTTCTTTTTTTCTTAACTATGCACAGCTGCCCGCAGGTTTGTAAACCAGTTGTTACAGCTAGTTATATTTATTAAAGGGTAGATCTTATAGGTTTTTCTTATAAAAATTAAAATAGGAACAAATTGACCCACTTGTTATCCTACATTTTATTAACAAAGGTAACGTAATGATTTCTTTAAGAAGTTGGAAAATAACAAATTTATTATGCAAGTTTCTATTTTTTTTTCTCTACATAAATAAATCATTTGTATTTTATCTATATTTTGTGTTTTTTATTTTATATTTAAATTTAACTTGGACGAATTTAATTTAGAAAGTATCTTTTACAATAATCGTCAAAAACCTGTGAAATATATTAAATGAATCAAATTCTTTTTCACTTTTTAGATTTTAAATAAATTGATTAAATTTATTTTAATACTAAAATAATATGTTCAAATTATTATATTTGACTAATATTTTAGAAGATTATAAATATGTATTTTTATTTTCAATTTAAATAATTTATAATAATATACAATGTGTAATTACATCAATATTTAAAAAATTACAAGTATCATGATCGCCGTGTGTCTTGCTGTAACTATGTCAGGGCTTCGTAACACATAAATTTATTTATATTTCATTGTTTATTTATGGATACCAAACCATAGCATGAAGAGTATCAAGGACAAGTTGGGTTGGTGCATTAAAACTAACCACTATAACCATTGGACTTTTTCATTAATATAAAAAATTTAACTTAATAGTTGATTGTTTTATTAAATTATATCATAAACATAATTAACTTTTAAGAATTTGAAAATTATTTGAATTAATGGAAAATATTTTAATGATGAATTTTAAATAGTTTATTTTATATTAATTGAAGAAATTTTTAAAAAAATTATAAAAATGTTGATAAACTTGTTTTCAATTTTTAATGAAAGTTCTTTCTAAAATGTTTAAAAACAATTTATTTAAAGAGAATTTAATAATGCTAAACTGTGTTAAAAAGTGGTGGTGGGGTTATAAGAAAGGGAGTTTCTAGATGGATAAGGAGCATGTGTTTACTAACAAGTTGCTGCAACCATTCCAGGAAACTAAGGAGAAGCAGCATTTGCACTGAAACTAGCAAATAACCATGCAAATAACGAACTATTCATTTGAAGATTTAGGAAGGTGTTCCTATATTTAGTCTAATGGACTATCTATTAAATCATTTTAACATGAAAATATTACAGGAACAGTATTATTCGGTAAAACTGCTGACAATGAAAAACTTAATAAAAATAATTTAAAAGATATTTTTTTAACACCGTTACAACACAATTTTAAAAAGATTAATATAATAATTTTCTAAAAATTTATAAACTCATAGACATAAAATAAATAATAAACCTAAATCTTAAAATAAAAAATATTTAGATTATATCTTGTTGTTTTTGTTTGAGCTTCACCACCAACGTTGTTGGTAATGTCAAATCAAAATTGTGGAGAGGAGGGGATTTAACACAACAAGTGTTAAAAATAAAGTTAATTTTTTTGAATTACTTTTACCATATTTTAGAGTTTTTTTATAATTAATAAGGTAATTGAAAGAAGTTTAAAATGTTATAAAAATATTTATAATTATAGGATAATTGAGATAAGTCTAGAATTATTTTTAGAATATTCTCTTGAGTAGTATAAATAAGATTAGTCATTTGTCAATAGGTCATTTAGAAAAGCAAAAATCCTATAATAAGAAGTTTTTTTTTTCATCTTTTCTCTTGAATAATTTTTTTTTATTTTTGAGATTATTCTTTTTTTTTTTGTTATATTTTTTTACCCTTTGGTTGTTCCATATGAGGTCAGCAGACTTTCTCTATTTTTTGTTGTTTTTTTTTTTATATTTTACATGGTATCAAAGTCATAAGGACTCTAATATCGTGTGTCACGATCTCTTGGTGAAAAAAATCAACATGTGTCTCAAAGATGGATTCAAGTGGTCTTAGTGGACTTGGTGAGCTGTTAAATCAATCCAACCACAAGGTATGTAGGACGTGAATGGAGTTGGTGAAGATTTGTGGGATGTTATTAACAGAAAGAATACAATTTCTTCTACAAACGAGTCAGGAAATGCCGATGCACTTAAAAGATGGAAGCAATTGAATATAAAAGTGGAGTTCGTTTTGAAACAGTCAATTTCTACAGCTTGCCGATGCACTCAAAAGATGGAAGCAATTGAATATAAAAGGGGAGTTCGTTTTGAAATAGTCAATTTTTACAGAGTTCCTTTTTGAAACAGTCAATTTCTACAACTTATACGATCATATCATACAGTGCAAATTAGCTTAATAAATTTAACAGACTCTTGACAAACTCTTCAACAAAGAAAAATGAAACACGACTTCAAATTATACTTTAAATTATGATATGTAATCTTTTTATTTTTTATTTCTTAATCTTTTTATTTTTGATTGAGTAATTTTTTTATTTTTGAGTATTTTCTTAAAATTAAAATTTTTTGTTACTAGATTTCCTTGTTAAATCTAAAAGAAGCAAATTCCAAAACTTGGATAAGAAAAATTATTATTCGATAATTGAAGTTGTAATTATATAAGAGGAAAGCAAAATTCTTCTAATAAAAAGTCTTCCTTATGTTAGGAAATTATATTTCCTTAGTCTAATTGTGGACTATATATTTATATATATAATCATAACGTTCGAAATCGTTCGTCATTAAGATGGTTTTAATGAGTCATTTAATATAGTTTTAATGACCTCCTTAATTTCTCAGATTAATTGGTTTCATGGGAATAATTTTTGTGAGAGGTTATCAGAATAATAAGGAGGTAAGGGTTACTCCCCGATATACCAAAATCACAAACTTTTGTGATCTCTTACCCCATCAAAAGAGTCACTCTAAAGTCTAGCAAGAGGAATAAGGAAGATTTTGGTTGAGAAAGATCATAACCCTATCGTGTGTTGCATTTCATCCATGGATTCAGGTATGTGACACTTCCATTGAATTTTTTGACTCTCAATAATTTAACATGATTACTAAATTCATTATACAGAATATTTATTCTGTAATTTCTAACAAGTGGTATCAGAGCCTCCTTCATGTTAAATTATTAGGAATAAAGTCTTATCATTGGATTGAATTATGTTGTTGTTATACCTATTTGGAATTAAAGAATAAACCCACATAATTCTGTTTGATGTTTATGTGTTTTGTCTTATATTATATAATTCGTTTTATTGTATTGTGGCTTGGTTTCTCTATGTTGCAATTTTGGTAATTCATATGAATTGCTGGTATGATATACATAATAATTCCGCTGGTTAATTGCCCTAAAAAGCATATGTAATATTTTTTGACCTTGAATACAATTCACAGATCCAGGTCTTTATTTCCATTGTTATATCCACTGCTCATATGCAATTTTTTTATAATACTTTTTATTTATGCGGATAATAAACGGCCCAAAGGAAGTTTGTTGTCTGGCCAAATAAAAACATTGAAGTTTTCTTTTGTAATGCTTATTATTTATGCGGATAATAAACAGCCCAAAGGAAGTTTGTTGTCTGGCCAAATAGTAAACATTGAATTTTTTTTATGATGCTTATTATTTATGCAGATAATAAACAGTCCAAAGGAAGTTTTGTTTGGCCAAATAATAAACATTGAACCTTTAATTGATATATTTATTTATTATGCGAGCACTAATCGGCGCAAAGAAAGATTATTGTTTGACTAATATGATGTTCATTATTTATGCGAATAATAAACGGCCCAAAGGAAGTTTATTGTTTGGCCAAATAATAAACATTGAACATTCAATTTATATATTTATTTATTTTTTATCTAATTATGTGAGCACTAGTCGGCTCAAAGGAAGATTATTGTTTGGCCAATTGATAGAAAATGTATGCAGTAAATAAATAGGTTGCAAATCTCAAGTTTCCATGTGAATATTGAGTCGGTCCAAAGAAAGGCTTAATGTTTGACAGGATTTTTTGACAATATTTGATTACTGCAACGACAGTACCACTTACAGTTAATTTTTCTATCCAAAGATTAAAAATTAATGTTATTCTAGGTATCTCAGTGTGATTTTCCCATTATTCTTGCTAACTATATTTTTGATGGATATAGTTGTTGTTGCTTTAGCTGCCAATGTTTCTACTCAAGTTAGCAACATCCCTATGCTAAATTGTACAAACTTCAAAGTTTGAAAAGATAGCGTAGAGATTGTCCTTGGTTGTATGGATTTGGACGTAGTTCTACGGCAGGACAAACCCATTGCTACTAAAGAAAACGCTAATAAGGCAAAATAGAGAAATAGGAGTGATCCAATTGAATGAGTGTAATGATTATGAAACGCTCTATTCCGGAAGCATTTCGGGACTCTATTATTAAAGATAGCAATGCTAAAAATTTCTAGAAGATGTTCAACAATTCTTTGCTAGAAATGAAAAGGCAGAGGCAAGTAATCTTTTGAGCAAACTTGTCTCTATGAGGTATAAAGGCAAAGGGAACATAAGGGAGTACATTATGAAAATATCTCATCTTGCTTCAAAATTGAAAGCACTAAAGTTAGAGTTATTTGAGGACTTACTCGTGCATCTGATTTTGATTTCTCTTTCTACACACTTTGGGCAATTCAAAGTGAGTTATAATACTTTAAAGGATACTTGGTCCTTGAATGAGCTAATATCTCACTATGTGCAAGAGGAAGAGAGGTTACAACGAGAACATAAAGAAAGTGCTCATATGGCTTCTCGTCCTATCAGCATAAAAGAAAGCGTGAGGCTACCGCGATTACACCTTTTCAGTAGAAAAAGATAAAGAAACATGATGTTTTAACATGTTTCTTCTGCAAGAAGACATGACACGTTAAAAAGGATTGTGCCAAATATGTCGCTTGGCGAGCAAAGAAGGGTAAGATCCTTGCTTTTGTTTGTTTTGAAGTTAATTTAAGTTTTGTACCTATGGACACTTGGTGTGTAGATTTTGGTGCTACTACTCATATAAGTGTTACTATACATGGTTGTTTATGGACTCAACCACCAAGTGATATTGAAATATTCATCTATGTGGCGGATGACAATAAAGTTGCAGTGGAAGCTGTAGGAACTTTCAGATTATGTTCTAAGACTGAAATATTTTTGGATTTATTGAGACGTTTTATGTACCGTCGTTTAGACGGAATTTAATTTTTGTTTCTCATTTGGACAAATCTGGTTATCATTGTTCTTTCGGAAATAATAAAGTTAGTCTCTTCCAAAACTCAAAAATTATTTGTTCCGATTTTTTAATTGATAATATGTATAAGCTTGATTTAAATTTCTACAATGAAATACTGCAAACAAGTTTAAGAGGTACAAAATGAAAATTAAATGAAAATTCTGCCTCATTATGACATAAGTGTTTAGGCCACATCTCTAAACATAGAATTCAGAGGCTTATGGTGGATGGAATTCTTGAACCCCTAGATTTAAAGGATTTTCAAGTCTGTATTGAATGTATCAAGGGGAAAAGAACAAATGAAAGAAAACTAAGCGCAGAGAGAGCTAAAGATGTCTTAGAACTAATACATACTAATATATGTGTTCCCTTCCCTACTACTTCATGGAATAGACAACAATATTTTATCACATTTATAGACGATTACTCTAGTTATGGGTACTTATATTTAATTCATGAGAAGTCCCAATCCTTGGCCTTTTTTAAGTCTTTCAAAGCTGAAGTTCAACTCCAACTTGAAAAGAAAATTAAAACTGTCAAATCTGACCGTGGTAGTGAATACTATGGAAGATATGATAGATCAGGAGAACAACGTCCAGGACCTTTTGCGCTTTTTCTGAAAGAGTGCGGTATTGTCCCGCAATACACCATGCCTGGCAAATCCAATATGAATGGTGTTGCAGAACGAAGGAACCGAACTCTTAAGCATATGGTGAGAAGTATGATCAGTCATTCCACCTTGCTTGAATCACTTTGGGGAGAAGCTTTAAAGACCGCAGTGTACATCCTTAACAAGGTACTAAGCAAAGCAGTTAACAAAACCCCTTATGAACTCTGGACTAATAAAAGGCCTAGCCTAAAACATTTACACATTTGGGGATGTCCAGATGAGGCACGGCCTTATAAGTCGCATGTAAGAAAACTGGACTCAAGGACAGTTAGCTGCTATTTTGTTAGTTATGTTGAACAGTCAAGAGGATACAAGTTTTATGATCCTACATCAAGATCAATTTTTGAAGTGGGAAATGTAATTTTTCTCAAGGATGTTGAGTTTGGAGGGGAAAGAAAAATTAGGAATGTTATTTTTGATGAGGAATCTATTATTGATAATGATAAGGTATTCGTACCTATTATTATTCAGGACACAATTATAGAACAAGGCAACAATGAGAATCCTCCTCAAATACAACCTATAGAACAAACTCAACAACCTCAAGAGTGTCATTAAGAAGGTATACAAGAGAAAGGAGAAGTGTTACTTCGGATGAATACCTTGTGTACCTCCAAGAACATGAGGATGGCATTAGTTTAACAGAAGATGACCCAATCAACTTCTGTGAAGCCATGAAAAGTTCTAAATCTCAAAAGTGGATTGGTGTCATGAAAGAGGAGATTAAATCTATGAGAGACAATGACGTTTGGGATCTAGTAGAATTACTTGAAGGTGTGAAACCCATTGGTTGTAAATGGATATTTAAAACTAAAAGGAATTCTATGGGTAATATTGAAAGATATAAAGCTCGTCTAGTCGCTAAGGGCTTTACTCAAAGAGAAGGCATAGATTATAAAGAAATTTTTTCTCCAGTATCTTCAAAAGATTCTTTAGAACAATAATGGCATTAGTAGCTCATTTTGATTGAGAGTTACATCAGATGGATATTAAGACGACATTTCTCAATGGAGACATTGATGAGACAATTTATATGATGCAACCAGAAAACTTTGTCTCAGGTAATTCAAAGTCTATGGTCCGAAAATTAAAGAAATCCATCTACAGTCTCAAACAGGCTTCCCGTCAATGGTATTACAAGTTTCATCAGGTTATTACCTCATATAGCTTTGAGGCAAATATTGTTGATGATTGTGTATACTATAAGTTTAGTGGAAGTAAATATGTATTTCTAATCTTGTATGTCGACACAACCATGGCTAAAGGAGACAAGTTTAGTCTCAAACAGCGTCCCAAAATGATCTTGAAAGGACAATAATAGATGATAAACCTTATGAATCAACAATAGGGAAATTGATGTATGCTCAAGTCTGCACACGTCCTGATACAATATTTAAGTGGGAGTTCTAGGCAGATACTTGAACATGAGGCATCTAACCATGGCATATGGTTACGAAACTTTGCCACCAGGTTTCGTGTGGTAGATGGCATTGAAAAGCCATTGAAGATTTATTGTGACAATAATTCAATAGTACTTTACTCCAACAACAAAAAGAGCTCCATAAAGTCAGAATATTAAATTTTTGGTTGTTAAGGAGAGAGTTCAAGAAGAATAGATTCCTATAAAACATATAGGAAGAAAGTTTATCTAACATGGACCAGATTGTTTAAGTAGTTAAGGATAAATAGCATTCAGTATGCACACTTTTGGTTTATTTTGTAATATGATTATTTCAGGACAATATATATATCTCAAGTGGGAGATTGTTAGGAAATTATATTTCCTTAGTCTAATTGTGGACTATATCTTTATATATATATAATCATAGCTGTTGATTTCCTTAACGTTCGAAATCGTTCGTCATTAAGATGATTTTAATGAGTCATTTAATATAGTTTTAATGACCTCCTTAATTTTTCATATTAATTGGTTTAATAGGAATATTTTTTTGAGAGGTTATCAAAAGAGTCACTCTAAAGTCATAGCAAGAGGAATAAGAAAGATTTTGGTTGAGGAAGATCATAATCCTATCGTGTGTTTTATCGTGTTTTATCTTCATCCATGGATTCAAGTACATGACTCTTCTACTGAATTTTTTGACTCTCAATAATTTAACATCAGGACTAACTCTATTATTCAGAATATTTATTCTCTAATTTCTAACACCTTAATCAAAACTATGAACACTGTTCTGTAATTCGAAATTTGGAGCCGAAACGAAACCGTGGAGTGGAGGGGGATTTGGTGCACCCGCACTCTTCATTGCATTATCCACTGTTGAAGCGCAACCGTGGAAAGGAGGGAGATTTGGCGCACCCGCACTCTTCATTGCGTTATCCACTGTCGAAGCGAAACTGTAGAGAGGAAGGGGATTTGGCGCACCCGCACTCTTCATTGCATTATCTATTGTTTCGAACTGTCGAAACAAATCCGTATAGAGAAGGGGGATTTCTCGAATCGAAACCGTAGAAAGGAGGGTGATTTGTCGAAGCGAAACCGTGGAAAGGAGGGGGATTTGGCGCACCCGCACTCTTCATTGCATTATCCACTGTCGAAACGAATCCGTGGAGAGGAGGAGGATTTGGTGCACCCGTACTCTTCATTGCATCATCCATTGCCGAAACGAATCCGTGGAGAGGAGAAGGATTTGGCACACTTGAACTCTTCATTACATTATCCACCGTCCAACCAAAATTATGAACACTGTTCTGTGATTCGAAATTTGGAGGAGTGGTACTCTTAATATCATTATCCACCGCCAAAACGAAACCGCAGAGAGGAGGGGGATTTAGCAAAGCCGTAGCCGTAACCGTACTCTTTACTGTATTATCCACTGCCGAACCATGAACAGAGGATATATCCGAATTTGACGCAGTCCAACTCCTCATGGCACCAAATCTACGGATGCCGTATTCTCCTTTTCCCTAAATTGAATCACTACTAGTCTTAATCTTCCACTGCTAATTGAAATAATGTCATGTAATGTGTGTGTTAACTTAGGGCGCAAACACGCCTATATATATATATATATATATAGAGAGAGAGAGAACTAGTTGGGTTGAGCAAGTACCAGACAAATGCAAGAAAAGAAAAGGTAAATGATAGTGATGTCTTTATTCCACAGGCGTATACACATTTTCTTGGTCCATATGGACGGCACATCTTGTATTTATCTCACATTCACATTCACATTCATTTTGTTGCTTTTTTTTATTTTTTCTTCTATGTATCAAATATTTTTAGTTATTATTTTTATTAATATCATATATTTATAAGTATATATTATCTCTGTGTTGTAAGTAGTTAGATTTATTAAATAGTAGATCTTATAGGTTTTTCTTATATAGGTTAAAATAGGAACAAATTGACCCACTTGTCAATTTAAAAAATTAGAAGTACCATGATATCTGCGTGTCTTGCTGTAACTATGTCGGGCTCTCAAACACATAAAATTATTTATATATTTCATTGTTTATTTATGGATACCAAATCATAGCATGAACAGTACCAAGTACAGGCTGGATTGGTGCATTAAAACTAACCACTAACCATTAGACTTTTTCATTCATATAAAAAATTTAACTTCCTTAAATAGTTAATTGTTTTATTAGATTACATAAAAAATATAATTAATTTTTAAGAATTTGAAAATTTATTTGAATTGATGAAAAATATTTTAATGATGCATTTTAAATAGCTTATTATATATAATATTAATTGAAGAAATTTAAAAATTAATAAAAATATTTATAAACTTGTATTAAATTTTTAATGAAAGTTCTTTACAAAAAAAGTTTGAAAAGAGTTATTTGAACAGAGTTAAATAATGGTAAACTGTATTAAAAATTGGTGGTGGGGGAATAACAAAGGGGGTTTCTAGATGGATAAGGAACATGTGTTTACTAACCAGTTGCTGCAACCATTCCAGGAAACTAAGGAGAAGCAGGGTTTGCATTGAAACTACCAAATATATCAACCAATTATTATTAAAGAATTTTCGGTATCAAGGGCTGCCTGAATGAAGGTTTCAAGTGTTTCATGTGCAGAATCCCAGTGCACTTCCTAGAAATAACTTTTGAACATACTCTTAGTATTTAATGAAATTGGTTGAAAATCACTAATTTTAATGCTGATAATAAGAATTGTAGGTTGAAGATTGAAGGTTAAATTATGTATTATTGAATCCTAAGCAGCTGAGTTGGAAATTCCATATCCATTTGATCTTTATATTATATAAAAAATACAAACCTCCTCTTGTAAATAGATTTTCTAAATCTAAAATTCACATTTTAATCTGACATCAGAATTTATCAGAAGTATATTACTCAGATTTGTTGGACAAGCTGAAATAGTGGAGACTTGTTGTTTTGATGTCAATAATGAGATACTTCTCTTTTTAGAAAAAAAAAGGGTACATAATTTTAAGAGTCTTTGATCATTTAATGCTCATTATGTTTAAAGGAAGATGTAATATTTATGTCAAAGATAAGTGACTTATTAATTAAAACGACAATTAATTAATAATAAAGAAAAAACATTAATTGAGAATAGACCTATTGAAATAATAGGATTTATATCAATGTAAACTATTAGGGTAGAAGAGAAAATTCCCTAAGTAACAACACAAGCATTTACATCTGTTTCAGCTTCGTCACCAAAGTTGCTGCTAGTGGCATTATCCACTGTCGAACCCAAAAAATAAACATTGTCATGTGATTCGAAATATGGGGCATGGTTACTCTTGATGGCATCATCCACCGCCAAACCATAACTATGAACATTGTCCTGTGATTCAAAATATGGAGCATGGCTACTCTTGATGGCATCATCCACCGCCGAACCAAAACTATGAACATTGTCCTGTGATTCGAAATATGGAGCATGACTACTCTTGATGGCATCATCCACCGCCGAATCAAAACTATGAACATTGTCCTGTGATTCGAAATATGGGGCATGGCTAC
>Ga0123340_1004775_pt1 | contig 12882 bp, 7 predicted proteins | sample SirMexnodulemix_FD_89961 | JGI IMG/M metagenome (GOLD analysis project Ga0123340, IMG submission 89961) | Root nodule microbial communities of legume samples collected from Mexico - Siratro Mexico nodule mix | ecosystem: Host-associated > Plants > Roots > Nodule | place: Mexico: Nepantla... | reverse complement strand
ATAATGTATTCTGCTCACTTATCAAGAGTATTTTTCTTTTCGTTTCATTTAAATTATTTAAAAAATATATATTTTATTATAATTTATTCTATCTTAATTCATTCATGTTTTTAGGTCAATTCAAAAGTATTTTCTAACAAATATTTATAGTGTGTAAAAATTGCGGTTAATGTTTTTAATATTATTTTAAGGGATGGTATCCTATTAAACGTTTATGTAAAAGATTTTACTTCATCAATGAATTTCAATTATACTTTTCTTTTAAATTATTGAATAAAGGTATAAAAACTATTGGATAATATTTTGAAAAATGGGGACACTGACATTTAAATATACGGACAATATAAATTCTTACACTGTTATCCAACAGTAAATTACATTTTTTTTATAAAATTAATGACTTTTTCAATGACTACTTTAGAAGTTTATGACTAATATTTTTAATAAATTTTATTGTAATAATTTATAAATTAAACAGGTAAATGATAAATATTTTCAAACTATATTTAGTTTAGTACTTCTTTCATCTCGATTGCCCACATTTTAAGCCTTTTTTCACATGTCTTAATAAGAATACAAAATGTATATCACTTACCTAAATATGTTTACTAAACTAGATTTATATAGAGTAATTTGAAAACAAATTAAGAATTTTTGTTTTAGAAAGTAAACATCTTTTTTGAGCCTTCTACATTATCAAAATTAAGGATATTTAAATCTGGACTGATGAGTTTTTTTGATTAAAATTAATAAGAAACTGAAATATGATTTTTAAAATTTGTTGGGATATACGATCAAGTAATGGTGCTGCTATTATTTGAAGTAGATGAATAATTTACTCCACAGTTTTTATTTGTAACAAAAAAACAACAACTAGTATATCTATCTATTAATTATTATTGATTAATATTTATTAAAATAAAACAACATTTTTGTATTGTGAAAATAACAATAATCATAAAAAATAATTCACAATCTCTTTAATTGTCTTTTTTATCGTAAAATATTTAACAACCATCTCTTGTAAAATGTATTTTACAATTGTTTTGTAATTCTTTTAACAATTTTACAATGTTTAAAATTACAAATAAAATCGAATTCCAAAATATTAGTTGGGTTCAAATTTTATATTAAATTTAAAATAAAACAAGATAAACAATTTTTTATTTTATATTTGATTCATTTTTTTTAATAAAAAGTTAATTAAATCCAGTCACAAATATACCAAATTAAAAATACATTTCCTGTTCAATGAAGGGAATACATACTTATGAAAAAATCTTATAAATGCTGTATTTATGATTATATTAGAGAAATCATGAATACTAATAGTTTATTTACAACGTTATAAATTTTATAAATGAAGGGAATACATATTTATGTGGGAATTAATTATGAAAAAATCTTATAAATGCTGTATTTATGATTATATTAGAGAAATCATGAATACTAATAGTTTATTTACAACGTTATAAATTTATTTGTTAAAATTAATGAAATAAAACATGAGGGGCAGTAAATAAGTTAAAAATTTACGAAAGTAGACTATATTTTTCCCTCCCTATCCTGTAATAGTATTGTGGTTTGCATCCTTGTCTTCTCTTCCCACAAAAGCTCCACTTGTTACTTGTTTCTCTGCAATTCTCTCATTTTCTGCTTTCTCTCGCTCTATAAATAATCTGCATAATTTGGAAGCGAATTCTGAATCTCTCTCTCTGCAATGGACTGTGCCTCCGAAGATAGCTCCGACAACTCTCAGCGAGCAGACTCACATAAGGACCAGCGAGTCTATTTCGTTCCTCACAGGTCTCTCCCCTTTCAAGATTCCACTCATTTCTCACTTCAATTCAATTCGCGCCTTATTTAACTTTCCCTAAATCTGTGACTCCATTTCCTCACTGTGAATCTCCGTAATCCGAAGCAACGGAACTAACAATGCACCTTTAGGGTTGGACCGATCGAGGCGAAGCTGAATTCGATTTTGTGGTTTTATGTATTTTTAATGTTTTTCGTGGAATAATCGAACTGGCTGGCGTGTTGATTTTTGTGTGCCACGTATGGATTTTGCTGTGATCCGAGCTTGTCTGCATTGTTTGATTGAGATTGAATGTGTGAAGAGCGCTGGTGGTTGATTCCGTGTGTTTCAGGTGGTGGAAGGATGCTCAGGATTCAATGCCTGCGGATTCGGATAAGAAGAAGGGAATTGCGTATTCGTCTTTTCCTGGTTCGTCCTATGCTGGTCCTATGAAGATTATCAATACCATCTTCAACTCGGATCTTGTGTTCAGTCTTCGGAGGGAGGAGGATTTGCAGAACATTCGTGAAAATGGCGAAGTTGGTGTATCTGGACGGGATTTTGCTTTGGTATCTGGAGATATGTGGTTGCAGGCACTCAAGTGGTGAGTAAAGATGGATAGGTGGCTTAAAATGTATGATGTTTAGGTTAGAATGTGCACCGATGCAACTTTTTTTTTTCTACTTCAACCTACATTTGGATCCCATAGCTTTTTGAAATTTAGATAGCTGGTGTTGTGCGAAATTCTTCTAGCTTTTAACATTTATGGCTCAGCTTTGTGCTGTTTATTTATGCTGAAATAGTTTTAACAGTTTTTCTCACTCCATATTATATAGTCACATAATCACGTTGCCTGCTGAACTTAAAGAATTTCAAGTCTTGGACATAGTCATCATTGATTTTTCTGTTTCCGTGGCAAATGAGTTCTACCGCTTTTTTATGCTTCAGTTTGTAGTATACAAGTCAATTAATTATTTGAGCAAATTGGGTTTTGTGACCAGAAGATACTAGATTTGATGCAAGATAGTTGGAATTTCTGTGAGTGTTTAAAAGTTCTTGGGAAGCGGTTTGCACCTTGCAGAGTGTTGTCCATAACCTTTGAACATGTCTAAGCAGACTTTTCATATTAGTGAAGGACTTATTTTTGAAGGTGCAAGATTAAGTATACTTAGTGCCACATGAAGAAAGCTTGCTTGCTTACCAGACTTGTCACCTTTAACTAAGGATGCTATGGAGGAGAGGTCTAGTGGTTTTAATCTTCTATCGTAGCTGTTGTTTGATAACCATTAGATTATTACCTATCAATAGCTCAGTCCGCGGGTTTTGAATCAAAGTTGCTCTCTTGGCCGTTATACGCTAAACAAGTCCCCCTTCATGTTAACATGTTATATATAGTACACGTAGGCCTGAACTTAAAAGTAACTAGCATATTAATGATTCATAATTCAATGCATTGATTCAGAATTTTAGGTCATATTACTCCTTTCTCTTTGTTTTATTAACGTATGTATCTTGTACAGAATTGCAAATGGTTACTTGCATTGCATGTTCCATAATAAGTAGATCTGAGATTTTATAACATGCGAGTTTTTGTTTTTAATGAGGATTTGAAATTAAAATAGTTCATGTTTCATGATGCTACTGATGAAAGCTTTCTGACATCTAGAATATTAGATTGTTCATATCTGCATCATCACGTGCTTTGGTTTCATGTAGGCATAGTGATTCAAAAAATGTAGTGAAGGATGACAAAGGCTTTTCAGCCACTGACAGTGATATGGGAGATGTATATCCTTTACAGCTCAGACTTTCTGTTCAGAGGGAAACAAATTCATGTGGAGTAAGAATAAGCAAAAAGGTCTCTCTCTCTCTTGGCTTGGCTTTTGTCCTCTTCAATTTCTTTTATGTTGTGTTGGTATAGTGAAAATGGCCATGAAAGGGAAGGAACACGATAGAAATGAGTGGAAATGAGGGACGTTGGTCTGTTTGTTACCCTAGAATAGCATACAATTTTTTCAAAAAAGGTGGGTCCCACCCTTTAGAAATTCTCCTCAAATATGTGGAGAAAAGAGGCAAGTGAACAATAATTTCGCAGTTTACCAAGGTATACCTCCTCAGCTCCTATTTAAATGCGTGTCAGTTCATTGTGTATTTCAAAGTTTCCAATGTTATTCTCCATCACCCTGTGCAAGGCAACACCTAATTGCACACTCTGGGCCTAGTCCATAATTTAGTCAATTTTGATAAATATATTTTTTTGTGGGATACTGAGGATTTAGATATTAATTTATGTTTTCCATCACTTTTGTTCTATAGTCATTGAAAGAGAGATTTGAGGTGGAACATATTTCCCAACTGAACATTTGCCATCTATTGTTGTTTATTATGTCTTGGTTAGGTGCATCATAGTTTTTGGATGGTCTAAGACTTTCGTTTTTATCAAGACATTGTTAAAAATGATACATACACACATATACACATATAGGAGTGATCCAGTTTACTCTTCTTCGTCATCCTTTATTTATTTTTTAATCTAAGTTTTCTTCTTAAATATATGTGTGGGTGTGAGTGTATAAATATATATCTCTTGTAATGGGTTAGTCTTTCTTTATCTTTTCCTGCTGTAGCCATTTGGGTAGGTGCAACAATCGGTCCTGCTATCACAATGTACCTTTTGATACACACTCACACATATATATGTTACAACTGAGTGAAAAACTCAAGCTTTTATCTCTAAAACTTAAGATTTAAGTTGGTATTAGAGTGGTTTCTAATCTCGCTCTATTATTCCAATCATTGTTCGGCTACTACCACTACCATTGACAACTTTTCCAGTGGACCTCAAGTCAGTCTGCGTCATCAAGCTTGACTCATTTTAGCTGGTCCCAGAGGCAGAAACTGCCCTGCCATCCTTTCTGTGCATGGAACGTAGGTCTAAGTTCTCATTCTCCCTTGGGTTTAGTTTTCTCACTGTTCCAACATGACTCATTGTGGTCCTTTTTTTCCATTTCTGGAACTCCAACCATAACTTCAGTGAAGTTCAAACGCAAAAACTATCTATCTTGGTCAGCTTCTATGGAACTATGTTTCCTTGTTCAGAGATGATGTGATCGTCTAGAGAAAGATATTATTGAAGTCCATTAGATAGTCAAGAGTAGTGGAAAAAGCTTGATTTCCAACATTGTGTTTTGTTGTGGCAATATCTAGAGCTCAACACTTTAGGAACATTGAGGACTTTCAAAACCTCTAATTCTTTTTGGAGGACGGCTCAAAATATCTACAACAATATTCAGTGGTTACGTGACTCATATGAAAAGTTGACATCTTTCAAGCAATCTCATTATGACATGGTCTCTTTGTTGCTCATCTACAGTTTTAGAACTTTAAATATTTTCAAAAGCAGATTCTGTGGATGAAATGAAGAGGAAACTTGTTAAGCTGTACATAGTGCTGGCCTTGCATGCCATGAGTTTAGATTTTTGACAAGATTCGAGACCAAATTTTGACATGTCAAGAAGTTCCTTTAATTGAGAACCTTATTATACACATTTCATCCAACCTTGAAAAGTAGTGAGAGATTTGAACTTGTTGAATCTTTAGCAATAGTGTCTACTTGATAAGGAGCAAGTTGTGGAATTCGTGTAGGACATGTTGGCAAAAGTGGCTGTCCATAGTGCTCATACTATGAAAGGATGGGACATTCTTAACAAATTTGTTATTTTTTACATGACTTTCCTAACAACGCACCACAATTGTCTAAATCATCCAAAATTTTATGACGAGGAGTATAAGGAATATCTTAGGCTAAAATCTAGTAGCCAAGCCCAATCATCTTTGATACCAAGTGTCTCAACAACTGGTAATTCTCAATCAGTAGAGATTCAAGGTCCGTGGATTGTTGATTCTGATGCTTTTCACCATATTTTTGGTAATAATTCCTTATTTTCCTTTATTTCTTCACCTAAACTCTCCCTGCTACTTTGGTTTCAAAGTTGCATTTCTGAGAGTTGGTGAAGTTTCTCTTTCTTCTTAAATTTAAGTTATGTTCTTTATATCCCTAGTTGTCCTTGTAAGTTTGACTCACTCCTCAAAATTGCATAGTAACATTTGCTTGGTGACACTGCTCAAGCGACTGATTGCTTGGCTCTAAAGGTAGTTCTTCTCATTTGAGTGCTGGTTTGAATGAGGAGAGTTGATGTCATAATTTGAATTGGACTTTTGGCTTCTCGCTGGACTGTTGTGTTTGTGAGTCAAGAGAGGTGCATTCTGTGTCCAAAACGTGTTTGGATCTATTTTCCATGGCTCAAGCACTAGCTCACTGCTTGAGCAACCATCTTACAAAGATAGCATACTTCTTTTTCGCTTGAGCGTGATTTTTGGCTCTCAAGCAAAGGCTTTCTATTCATTTTTTACTTTTTTATTTTGTTTCTTTGCAAAAAAACCAATAAAAACTTAAATATGTAAACTATATGAAAAAGTTAATTTTATATTTACTTTTTTGAGAGAAATTAAATCATTAAATGCAGATAAGTGCCTAAATTGAATTTCAAATTTACCTCAAGTCAAGAAGAGAATCAACCTCATTCTCCAACTTACAATCTAGTTGAAGTTGTTTCAACTCCTCCTTTTACATATGTTGACTTTTATCGACAAGTGTACCGAGTCAAAAGTAATATAAATTTATAAATTATAAAGTAAGGATGTCGATTCTACAGCGAACAATTTTGCTATCAAATCTCAAATTCATAACTCACTAAGCAGTTAAAGGTTTTAAGATAAATTAAGAATAATTTAAATTAATAAACAATAAAGACAATTAAATAATGAATAGCAATTAAAAAAAAAGTTTTTAAGATCTAGAAAAACTCTAGGATTGAACTTCATCTATCTTCCTCATTCATATTTTGGATTTGATAATAAAATACAATATTAGTAACTACTCACTATTGATGCACATATAATAATCATTCACACACCGATTCCTCTTATATGAAATTCAGGTCATTTCCAAACACTGATCCCTCAGCAATTTAATAAATTACCCAGCATTAAGAACAGATGTTATAGCAATCAATACACTAAAACCTATCCCTAGTATTCCAATATATTGAGTATTTTTATTTAATTCAGAAACTCAAAAGTACTTTCCAGTTAAATTCAATAATAATCAAGATCAAGACTCTATTGATCAGATAAAATCTAGCATTAAGTGCAAGATGAAAATACCAATGAAGTAGAAACTTAATATTATATTTAGAATCACCAAAACACAAATGAGTTCAAAAGATTACATTCAATCCCAAAGATGAAGAATTTAACGAGAATCTTGATTCTAGCCGTCTGCTTCCGTTCTCTAGGTCTTGATGCCTCCCAAAACCTTAAAGATCTCCTTTTAAACTTGGTTTTGGGCCTAGGTTAAGTGACTTTTTTCTTGAGCTTTTTTCTATTTTAAACTTTTTATTTTTTTTCTTCATGAATCTTTCAATCTATTATTTTCTTTATTCTTTTATACCTGAAATTTTACAATAATTGAGATTAAATGATTTTCTTCCTCAGGATTCAAAACATAAATTTAAATTCCAAATTAGGAGTAATTACTATTTTAAATAACACTTAAACCCACAAGTACTCAATATTTCTCATGTATAAAAACAATCAAAATTGGTACTTATCAACATACCAAGAAGACATAGAGCTAGTCCTACATTGCTCGAAGACTCTCTTGATTCATGTGCTTCATCAGGCTTCCATATGATGAATCCTTCTTTATCATCTCTTTCTCATGATGAAAATTTTGTTTGACCGATCACTTTTGGGTGAGGCATTCAATCTACTTGAAATTCTAATCCTATGTATAATTTTGCGTTATCATCATTTATAGCCTTTGTACTATTTTGTTTACATAGTGGTACTTAGGAGTTGGTTCCTCTCGTTGGTAAGGTGGGTTGGTTGAAATGGGTATATGTTAGTAAATTAGCTTCTGGTACTTGTTTTAAGGCTTCATTATATTTCTTAAAAATGTAGAATTTAAACTTAACTCAATTTCACAAACTCGGATTGACAAGATGAGGTATAATATAATTTGGCCTTATCTTTAGTTGAATGTGGATTCTTCAACAATATTAAAATACTGTACTCAACTACATGGTCTTGATTACTGAGATAGTTTTTCTCCTGTGGCCAAGATTACTATTGTTACAAGATTACTATTGTTCGCCTCTTCCATGCCATGAATGCTATTTGTCATTGGTCTCTTCGTCATTTAGACATTAATAACCTGTTATGAGCTTAAATAGTCTCTAAGAGCCTAGTTTAGAAAGTTTAGCCATGTTGTGGAAAATTTTGGGATGAAATAAAGCAAATCGCTATGAATGTGTTTACCTTGCTCTTTATGGTAATGTTATGAAATGACGACGTTAGAATCTCCTAATTGAAACAACTTTTGTTTAGTATTTCAAACCAAGGATCTTGGTTGTTTGTCTTAAGAAGTGGACTTTAAGTATAATTCAACCTTATAAAACGGACTTGTAAGGTGATGTTTGCACCCATTTATAAATGGTTGAAAAATCTTGTTTCTAGTTGATATGGGATTTCCAAAACACCCTTATCATGTCGAGACTCCCCAACTCGTGTGTGAGACTATATATTTAAGGGTGGTCCGATAGGCCTAATAACCTTGTTAGGATAGACTCTAAATGACATCATATTAAGAAGTGGACTTTAAGCCTAACTCAATCTTACAAAACTGGCTTGTAAGGTGTTGCACCCACTTATAAACTATTAAAAAGCTTTATATCTAGTTGATGTAGGATTTCCAACAATTTAAAATACTTCGTTGGGATAGAAGTGACTCAATCCAAAGAAGGCATTGTTATTTTGTTGAGAAAGTATGCCTTGGATATCCTGGAAGAAACAAGCATGGTGGATTCTAAGGCCCATTGATAATCCTATAGAACGAAATAAAAAGTTATTTATAGAGCAAAGTGAACCACATTCAAAATCTAAAAAGGTATAGGAGACAGGTTGAAAAACAACTATCTAGCAATTACCTAGCTTGATATTTCCTTTAAAGTAGGAGTTGTTAGTCAATTCGTGCATGCTCCTTATGTTGATCATTGGAATACTATGATTCACATTCTCAGGTATATTAAAAACTCTAGGACAAAGGTAGGGGAGTATGAAATTTCTGGGTATTGTGATGTTGATTGGGCAAAGTATCCTATATATAGGTGCTCCATTACAAGGTCTTGTGTATCCATTAGAGGAAATGTGAAATTGTTAGATTGAAAGAGATGAAGGATGAGGATCAAGGGTTCTCGTGAAATTACTCTCTGAGTAACACGATACCTCCATACACACACCAATAATTTGATTTAATGCAAGTGCTTTTATATTCAAAATCATTAAGGAATTGTGCTTTTATGTTCATTATCATGTTATTATTCAAATTCTAATCTGTTGTTCCCATTTATTCCCTTCTTTTTAGGACAACGCAGTTGAGCTTTTTAAAAGAGCCTGCAAAATGTTCAGTGTGGATTCAGAGATGGTAATAGAATATTCTTTTTACAGCTATAGTTATGTGTGTGAAGGAATCCACTTACTCTAAGAGTAAATTTTACTCTTTATACACTCTAAATCCCATTAATCCAAGAGTTGGATTAAGAGTTGACAATAAAAAGATCAAGTCCATTTTTTTTGGTAAAATTACATACCTGGTTATGTTAAATTTATCTAAAATTCGATATGCATGGTTATAAGGATATCACATGAATGAACAGTTAAAAAATTTTCAAATTTTTATTCTAGAAAATGTTATTAAGTGGATCCCTTCCGATGTTTTACACACATGCAATTCTACTGTTACTTCTAGAAATTGACATTTTTCTTACCTGTTATTGCACAGTTATGCATTTGGGACTATTCAGGTCAGATAACATTTTTTACGAGTGACAAAAATCAGATCCCAGTTGACGGTCAAAGGCAGTCTGATCAGGAGGTGTGTAGTATTTTGTCTTGTTTAAAATTGGTTTGTTTATGCTTGTATGTCTTTGTATTTTATATTCACAGTTGTAGATTATATTTTGATCACAAACTATTCCATTTTCCCAGTGTTAGGGATGAGCGTATGTATGTTATGTGCCATAACCATAACTCCTTAGCTACTACACAAGAGGTGTCAAAATGGGTTGTGAACCAATTTGACTGGCCACGGGTTTAAGTCAGATTTGGTTGGAAAAAATATAGTTGTTTTTTTAAATGTGGGCCAAATTGAATTTGACTCACTTAACCAACTAGTTAAATGGATTTGTGCGGAGTTGGAGGTGGGTTGATCCATAACCCAACAATGTCAACAACCCTTTATCATTTTTTTCATCATTTTTTCATTATAATTATTTTGTACTTTTAATTATGTAGGTTATCACTTTGGTATATTTTAAGATTAGAATGCTTGTTCAATAATGTTTGAATGATTTGGATGCTTAATTTATTTGTTTGTCCAATTATATAAGTTAAAACTTTGATTTTCAATTATTATCTTTATAATATTACTTTTTAATTGTGGTTAAATAAGTGAACACCTATTGTTATAGAAAGGTGAATCGAGTCAATCCACTTTGATTGTATAACAATAAATATAGGGAACAAACTGGGAGAACAAAACGTGTTTAATTGAGCCAACCCACCTAACCTACCAACATGTGGTAGTCGAGTTTGGTTACAAAATTTCTAGTTCACCAAAAAGTGAGCCCTGTTGAATTGACTCGTTTTTAGCTCAACTCATGATGAGCCAACTTTTGTGAACCGGGTTGACTTATTTTGACACCCCTAAGACAAGTTCTCCTCTGCATGAAATACATTTTTTTTAGTTTGGGGTCCTTTATTTGTATTTATTACATGACTTAATAATTTTAGTAAAATGTTATCATATTTATGTGGTTCGGTCAATATCAGGTATTGCTATATTGGTAGTTTGGGACATGATGTCATTATTGCTATACTTCCTATGCTATTTATTTTCTGTGCCGTATAAATTGTACGGTGTTCAATCATGATATTGCTTATGTGATCAGATGTTAATTTTCAGTCCGGAGCAAATGTTTAGTGATCTTCTGATGAAGCAACCTATTTCCTTATGCACAGAAAAAAAATCTTTTCTCCTATATTTTCACCAGTTTTTATGGTGAAGAAGCTTTTGTCCTCTGAATTTTCTTGCTGAGATTTGACTCTTTTCCCTAGGTTTGTTGATGCAAGAACCTTAGGGTTGAATGATTTGGGAGAAAAGAATAATTTCTCGGAACTTAAAGACAATGATAGCTTCTTCAATAATATCTCAGAAGTTGTTAGCTTCCTAAGAATTTGGTTTTTAACCAAGTCCCATTGTGTGATCCATGTATAGTTGATGTTGTCGAATGGGATAGAGGCTATTGTTGTTGTTGTCTTTGCTGAACATAACTTAAATTTCTGTGATTCTTTGTGAGTTATCATTTACTTTGTTTAGATTGAGTGTCTCCTCATGACTTTACTAAAATTTATCGTAAGTGACTTGAACTTCTGAAATATTGGTTATATGAAATTAGCTTCCAGTGAGATAAGGCTTTTGTTATTTGATTTCCTTATGTGCCATATTAATGTCAACTTTGCATGATATACAGATTCTTTTGGAGTTGCAAGTTTATGGGTTGTCAGACTCAATTAGATGTAGGGAAGGGAAAAAAGATGAGATGGCAAATTTTTCTGGCAGTGCTTCACTGAAGATGAATGGCTCTTTTGACAGTGTGAATTCTGATTGTATGCATGCCAATTCTTTGACCTTCTCTTTAGGCCCCGGTGAAGCTGGTTCCTTGGGATTAACTGGATTACAGAACCTGGGAAATACTTGCTTCATGAACAGTTCCCTCCAATGTTTAGCACATACGCCAAAGCTGGTTGATTATTTTCTGGAAGATTATGTTAGTGAAATCAATCATGAAAACCCTCTGGGCATGAATGTATGTAATAATTCATTTCAAACACAGCTCATAATAATTTAATATTTTTGATATCTAAAATTTTTTATGGTTGCCATTGGTTGGGACATGGAAACTTCAATACCTGTGTTGTCTTCCAATATTTATTTTCTTGGTATATGCTTCTTTGTCAGGGTGAGATAGCTTTAGCATTTGGAGATTTACTCAGGAAGTTATGGGCACCTGGAGCAAGCCCTGTGGCACCAAGAGTATTCAAATCAAAACTTGCCAGATTTGCTCCCCAGTTCAGTGGGTTTAATCAGCATGATTCTCAAGTGTGTGCATTTGGCCCTTTCATTCTCTTTTTTGCTAACGTTTTTGGCTTTAAAAGGTTGGTGTCTCCTGTTCCCTAACATTGTCAACCATATTCATGCATCTTAATAGGAACTTCTTGCTTTTTTGTTGGATGGTCTTCATGAAGATCTGAATCGTGTTAAATGTAAGCCTTATGTTGAAGTAAAGGATGGAGATGGTCGACCAGATGAAGAGGTTGCTGATGAATATTGGCATAATCATTTGGCTCGCAATGATTCTGTCATTGTTGATGTATGCCAAGTATGTATTCATCTCATTGTATGCAATGTAGAATTAATTACATACACTCACATGGTGTGAAGAATTCAGTTTCTTAAGTAGTTATTTTTAGAAATTTTGATGGAAAATTAGTGATTTCTTGAGCATTTAGTTAAAGAGTTCAAACTACTGTTTTAACCAATTGGTTATAACTATAACAGGTTCTTATGTCTGTTTGTTATACCAAATTCTCAAGTTCTGGAAATTAGATCCTGATTCGTGTCTATAATATTGCAAAGAGCATTTTAATGAATTCAGACATCATTATTTGGGCAGAAAATCTAATATCAAAGAACTTCTGTTTAAAAGAAAAATTTTACTCGTAGTGTTATATAATTGAATTTCTTTAGGGAAAATAATTAATGGGGAAACCGGGGGGGGGGGGTTGCCATTTCTGGGGAAGATAAGGGTTCCATGGGGGATGAAGGACCAGGGACAATTACCCATTGCCCCTCCCTTTGTTGGTCGTAAATGTTAATATCCAAACAAATCATTTAAGTCCTCTTT
>Ga0123340_1004772_pt1 | contig 12887 bp, 13 predicted proteins | sample SirMexnodulemix_FD_89961 | JGI IMG/M metagenome (GOLD analysis project Ga0123340, IMG submission 89961) | Root nodule microbial communities of legume samples collected from Mexico - Siratro Mexico nodule mix | ecosystem: Host-associated > Plants > Roots > Nodule | place: Mexico: Nepantla... | reverse complement strand
TTTTTTTTTTTTTTCATTATCCCCTTTTTTTTTTTCTTTTTTTTTTTTTTTTATCAAGAAAATATCCTTAGTGTCAACCATCTTTTTTTTTTTTTTTTTTTTTTTTAACTTTTGATTAAGATATTGTTTTAGTTGTGTAAGCCTTATCACTATCTATGATAAAAATGTCATCCACATAAACAATGAGATAGATACATCCTTATGGACTTGAATCCGTACGTAATTACATACGGATTTGAATTCGTAGGTCACCTATGGATTTTTTTCATAGGTAACAAATCAATAGGTAAAATTCGTACGTAATGTCAAATTTACCTACAGATTAGGATCTATATGTAATTACCTACTAATTTTTTTGTAAATAAAATTTGTAGGTAAAATATGTAGCTAATGCTAAATTTACCTACGAATAAAAATTCATATGTAATAATCCATAGGTAAATCAAGAATTTCTTGTAATATATGGGCAAAACGTGTTTCTTTTCGAATAACAATAGTTCAATCATTTTCAAATGAAACAAGATCTTGTATGAGAGATGGCTTTAGGGAAGGATCAGGTATGACCTCCACAATAGAATATCAATATAGTCTATGAATGAAGTTGGTACACCTAAATTGGTATAGGAGAAACATCATGAGTGATGGTAGAGTCATTTGATGTTAAAGTGTTGTCAATATAATATAATGAATAATTATATAACATGGAACAAACTCCAAGCAAGAGACATCAATAGACACCAAATACTTGTGAATATTAAGAGAGAAATATCCATACCTTTTTTGGAGTGATGATATCCCATAAAGACATTTGAATGAGTGGGGAAAATTTTTATCTTGACCAAGTGTGAGGTTTTGTACAAAACATGTGGAGCAAAATAAAGTTGAAGAAGACTATAAAGAGGAAGGAAAAAGCACAAAATGTGGTACTCGATCATTAAGGGTAGATGATGACAGTTGATTAATGAAATAACATATAAGGACAACATCCCCAAAAAATGGTGAAGATGACTATGAAGAAGGAGTGTTGGAGTAGTTTCAATAAGATGTTAGTTTTTTTATTCAACTACCCCATTTTATTAAGGAGTATGAGGACACAAAGTTTCAAGAGGGATACCTTTGGATGTCATGAATTGCTAAAATTGGTTTGACAAATATTCATGAACATTGTAGTTATGAAAAACATGTATGGATGTATCAAATTATTTCACTAAAAAACAATTGAAATATAGGAAATATTTCTTATCGCAACTACAGTCAAGATGGGGCGAAGAAAAGCTTTTTGAAAAGGGAAGAGGAGTCACCATACGAAAAACTATAAAAAAATCAATGAAAAGGAAATGATATGCAAAATTGAATTAGGATCCGAGTCGGTTACATGTAGAAAGGTATTAACATCTTACAATGTCCATCCTAAGACTGGATTTTTAATTAAATGAGTGACACAAATTCGGTTTTTTAGAATGTTTATTTTTTCCAAAAAACACAAAAATTAGAGATGACATAATTCTGGATAGAAAATCTAAAAATATGTTTGTTGCTGTATTGATATGTTTAATCTTTTATATTTTTAGATTTTATCATTTTTAGAGTATAATTGCGTGAATTTTATTTTGGAGAAAAATATTCTTTAATATATTTTGTTTTAGAAAAGGTGGGTGCATATATTGCATGAACTACCCTCTCTTACTTCCAGAACATCCTTTCTGGAATTGAATTGTGAGCCCTCATTGATTTCTGGAAAATCCTTTCAATATATTTTTTGATTTCCAGAACACTTCCTACACCCCTCAATTGTCAAGAATTGAGAGTTTCAAAATTTGATGGGTGCAGTGTGCAGGAAGCAATTTACACAAAGTTGATGGTGGAAATAACCAAAGAAGATGTAAAAAAATGGCCTAGAAATAAAGGTCGAATATTAGGAATGTATTGACATGTGAACATGGCACATAGATAGGCAAAGAAAGAAGATAAAATAGCAAATAAATAGTTGGCCCCACGGTGGAACTTACATGCATATTAAAATTATCCTTTAGATTACTATTTATGAATTACTTTTATTGAATAACTGTTACTTTTTTATAAAATATTATATAATAATATAAAATAATAATTTATTTAAGTCAATGTTTGCAGTGTCTAATTATGATAGGCTCTGCATATTATTAGCACGTAAATATACATTAAGGTAATTATTATTATGTAATTATTATTATTTTTTAATTGTTAAACCTAACAAATATAGTCTCAAATAATTTTAAGATGATTGGAGAGAGAAAAAATTTTCATTAATGTCTTTAATTGAAATTGGCAGCGTGTCACTTATGTTTGACTAGCCTAAAATCACGCCTAGGTGAAAGGATTCATTAATTTCAATTTCTATCTAGTTGGCAGAATTTGTCCATTTTGGTAAATAATTTTTTTTTGCCCATTTTAGGAATTAATGTAAAAAAGTACACCAAAATGGGAAAAAAGCCTAGAATTGCCCCACATGCACCAAACTTAAAAACTGATGAGCAAAGAAAACAAGGAAAAATAATGGAACCCACATAGACATGGTTGGAATGTACATGCATTGTGCCCTGCAATTAACCTACTGAGATATCTATGACTTCTAGGACCACAATTGCAACGTTATCATTTACATATTTGTTTGTAACTTTGCAAAATAAAAGAGTGCAACAAAGCTACGACCTCAAATTAAAACCTTGGAACGATTACCATGCATATAAAGCACCAGCTGCACCTTACTTCCAAAATAGACCGAATTACAAACACAGATAATATTTGCTATCCCTACAAAACCATTCATATTTGAAAAAACCCAAAGGCAACAAAGAGAGCACCCATCAAAAGGCAACAGACAAAAGGCATGCAAACATTACACCCTACCACAATAAACAGAAGAAAATGGAGTGTACCCACAAAATATTTCTCAAACTCTCATGCACCCAAAAGGCAGCAAGACCACCTACTCCCCAAGCTATTTTCTTCACACAAAAACGGAGGCCCCCACTTACATAATACGAAACTAAGAAACCCTGTATTCCTGCATGCAACCAAAGCCAAATGTTGTAGAAGAAACACAACCCAACTTCTATGCTTATGACACCAACAATGTGTATATATATACACTATGTTTTGTTTTATGTTTCTTGGAATGAGAACAGACCTGACACCACCAGCAGTTTCCAAACTGAGAGAGAATGGGGTGAGGAATGGCGTTGGAAACATGAGAAAATTGAGAGAGAGCTTACTACTTTTACCCCTCTTTCTCTTGGAAATAATTAGATAATCCAAAACGATAGAGGATTTGATAAAAGCTAGATCAAACATGATAGTTATTAATTCAAAGTTACAAACTCATGTAGGATTTTCAACACTAATTGCAAGAACCAAAACTTTAAAAACTAAAAAAAAGGAAAAAAAGAAGACATAGTAGAACCAATTGCACATGTTAGCCATGATGGTTCCAATACTGTACCAACGTTGGGACACTCCTCGTGCAGCCTCTACACCTCCCATTGTCATCAACCTTCGTGCGTTTGTGCTGGATCTACTTGGGCTTGGTGTAGGTCTTCTTCAGCATGGACGGGGGATATGGTAGAGGTGTGGCAACAATATCAGTTGAATATGTGGTGGTAAAGGAAGAGAAATGGTGACAAAAAACTACTGCGATCTCCTTTTGCCTTTTTCTTGTATAACCTCTCGCTTCCTCCGTGTGTAATGTGTTGTGTGCGTCTCTGTGAGTGAGATCGTGGGTGGTTTTGTGGGTGATGTCAGAGAGTGTGGAGCAAAAAAGTTGGGAAAAAAATCCTTTCACACCACTGTTCATAAAAAATTTCAAACAATAAAATAATTTATTTATTTGTTTAGTTGTTAAGTGAACGTATTTGTTACTATTGTCAATATATCGATGGTCATAAATGTGAGTGAGTGATGTGTGTTGGCTGTAGAGAGTGGATTTGGAGCGGGTGGTATGTGAACATGAATGTGATGGAGACTGAGCGTATGTCATGTGAGTGAGAGAAAAGGAAGAGTGAGGCTGCCTGAGAGGAAGAAAGAAATAGAAAAAAAAAGTAAAAAGCTCATTTGACAACCATCAAGAATGAGTAATATTATTTTGAAACCAATACGTGACATGACCTTTATTTGATATTTTTTATGTGGCAAAAATATAATATTTTAATCCAAAGTGTATAATGATGTGATTTGAAACTTCAAATCCAAAAATCCAAAAATATTGGCATGTTCACTCTCTTTGCATCATTTTGTCTCTTTGCATTCTTTTGTCTCCCTCCTTGCACAAACTCTTTTGCGTCCTCTCGTCTCCCTCATCTTGTCTCCCTCCTCTCATTGCAATCTTTTTTCTCCGTGTGATGTATTGGTTTATGGATCGTCGTCATTGGCGTGTTGGTTTAAGGGTTGTAGTTCAGTGGTGCTGTTAATGTGAAAGTGTGGTGGATTTAGGGTCAAGGTTTGTCTTTTATTGTGGGTTTTACAGTTTTGTTCTTAGTTGTTGATGAAAAAACAAAAGGTTCATTTTTGACGTTTGATTTCCGTTTTGGGGTTTAGGGTTTGGGTTTGTGGTGGTTGAAGTAAAGGTTTGTCTTTTATGTGATTTTTGATGGGAAAGAAAGTTTTTATTGATGGTTTTACAGTTTTGTTCTTGGTTGTTGATGGAAAAGTAAAGGTTCGTTTTTTGGTGTTTGATTCTCCGTTTGGGGTTTGTGGTATTTAAAGAAAGAGTTCGTCTTTTATGGGGTTTTTGTTGAAGAGGGACGACGTTTTTTATGATTTGTGATGTTTGAATGATTTTGTTTCTTCTGTGTAGGGTGTTGTGTGCTGATCTAACATAGTCGACAAAGGTTCAACTAAGGTGTCCCCTGATTAAAGAAGGGATAACCAGAGGTGTTTTGTAAAATAATATTACTGGTTGTGTCAATACTAAGATCGCTAGGGAAAAATGTCACAAACACACAAGAGTCGTCAACTGCAGGATATGATACTGGTTCTGATCTTACAACATTAGGGGTTACCCATGTTTTGACGAGGGGACACCTTACTACAACTTTTGGCGACTAAATTCAGAAGTGTTGATGAGGACCGTTTGGGCACATTAAGTTCTTACGTTCTTCAATTACAACTGTAAGAAAGATGTATGAGTCTTTGATGAACCAAAATATGTAATGTCGATACACCTCTGTGCATGAATACTGGTTATGATCTGACAATACATCGGCGGTTGCCCATGTTTTGACGAGGGTACACCTCAGTAGAAGTTTTGGTGACTAAATTCATACGTGTTGATGTTGACCATTTTGACATATTAAGTTCTTATCTTCTTCAATTACAATCATAAAAAACATGAAGGGGTCTATGATTTACCAAAATATGTTAAATTGATACACATGTGTCCATAAATACCATCTATAAACTTGCAATACATCAGGGGTTACCCATGTTTTAACGAGGGGACACCTTAGTTAAACTTTTGGCCAATAAACGCAAGATCGTACAGATTGTCGAGCAAAATGATAAAAACTTCTTGAGTGAGTGTATATGTACAAACCTAATTTTATTAAAACTTAATGTCATTAAATTTTGACTTTGTTATATGTATTGTCACCGTCAAACCACCCAATTCACCCAATTAAAATTAATGCAATTTACTACTCATTATTAAAATTAATGCAATTTACTGCTCATTATGAAAAGTCTCTTCTGTTGCTCTCCACTAGTCTCTTATGTTGTTCTGCACGTGCACTCCTCCTTCTTAATTAGGTTTGATTTCAAATTCAGTTAAAATAAAACTAAATTAATTTAATTAAGGCAAATGAAGAGTCTCTACACTTTCACTCTTTCTTGAGTTTCATTTAAAATTCAATTAAAATAAAATAAATTACTTTAATTAAGGCAATTTTAACAATCTCTTCCTCTTCTTGACCAAATAATAATGATTAATCACGTATCCATTGACCATTAATCACGTATTCATTGACCATTAATCACGTATTCATTGACCAAATTATGTTCAATTGTCACCTGTGTGCCTTAAAATTGGTTTTCACCTAACAAAACTTCAGGGGTTATCCCTTCTATAATGAGGGGATACCTTGGTTCATGTTTTGGTCACTAAAGTCATATGTTTCAACACTCCACACATAATCTAATAACAAGTACCAAAATATGTACGTGTGAGAATAAATTTGTTCCATTACATAAATCCATGACATTTAGACCAATTTCATGTAGTCACAATAAGTTTATCCAAATTTGTTCCATTACATAAAAAAAACAATCAAATTTTACGACCTTTTAAATTCCTTGCAACAACTCCTGCAAACCTTCTTCTTTTCTTAGGATATTCAACCCAAGGAGTTCTTAATTTATGATATATAATACGCTTCCTCGCTACATGCTCAATTCTTCCAACCGAACGACTATTGGGATTTGGAACAGATGGGGATGGTGATGGGATTGTTGCTGGGGATGGTGTCGGGGTTGCCGCTGGGGATGGTGTTGGGTCGCCACTACTACAAAACACCATAGGTTAGTCGCCAAAACAAAAACTAAGTGTCCCCTCATTACAAAAAGGGTAACCAAAACTGTTTTGTAAAATAATTAAGTCATCGTCACCTTACAAAACACCAGAGGTTACCCCTTCTGTAATGAGAGGATATCATAATTCAAGTTTTGGCGACACAAGTCATATATGTTCATGTGTTTCCAAACCCTATCAATCCTTAACCCACTAATTCAAAAGGACAAACACCTTCAAAATGAGCACACAACACAGTCCATCTTTCTGCCCACTATACACTGAAAAAACAAAAATATTCAAACATCACAACCCTAAACCCCTAACAAAAATCATACCTCCTCAAAACCCTAAATTGTAAAACCAAATAAAGGTCTTCCTTTTTAATAAAAAATCCCATAAAGGACCAACCTCTGTACTCTACAACCCTAAACCCCAAGCGGAGATCATACAAGACGAACCTTTAAACGATAAAAAATAGTTCCTTTTCCATGAAAAACCACATAAAAGACAGACCTTTAACAACCACTCTAGAGAATGAAGAAAGAAAAAACACCACGGAGGAGACTAGAGCATGCACCACAACGAAAAAGATGAGAGACGAGAGCACGGACAACGGAGAAGATGAGAGCAACGAGAGCACGAGAGAAGATGAGAGATGAGAGCACGAACAACGGAGAAGACAACAACGACGAGAGCGAGGATAGTGAACAAGAGTTAGGAGAAGATAAAAGGACGAGCACACCAAGCTTGTGTGTTTTCAAGGTTGCAAAAATTTATGTCTTTTCTATATCAAAGGACTAATTTGTCCTTAGGACACACGCTACCGTTACTTCACAAAAATACCCCTGCCACATAAGACCGTTTGACAAAAATATCCCAGTGTCAAATGGGAGTTAACGCAGTACGGTGTCAACATAACATTATTCGTGAAGAATTTAGGTCTGCTTGACAAGCGTGACGTGACAGAACATGATTACTGGTTAAGGGTTAATGATAATGTTGTCTTTTAGTAATTTTTACATAATGAAATGAAATTTTAAGGAAATATTCATGATTGAGTAAGCGAGCGCTTGAGACCGAAAGAAGTGAGAAAAAGTGAAATAGGTGGAGTTTGGAGGAACCGTGAAAGGAAGAAGATCTGAGTAGGAGAAGAAAGGTTTAGGGTTTTTTTATCTTCATGGCGGGTTAGTGAGGAAGAATGGAGAATGCGTTTAAATGGAAATAAAACGGAGAATAAACAAGAAGAAAACCAAGCTGTGTAAAGGGGCACGTCGCTACCCAAAACCGAAACTGCCAATGAACCACCTTACCTCACCGCTTCACCAAAGCACTGGCACCCACCGATCAACCATCATTCCAAAGCATCACCTCTGAAACGAGTCTCCAAACCACCACCACTCCGACACCCACTCACCTTATCCTCTTTCCAGTTCAAGAATCATAAAACTCAATAAAAAAAAATCCTTTCTTTAACACATTCAGCACATTCAACTAAAAAATTATTTTCTTTGCCAACTCATCACCACATGATTGTCACGTAAGATTGATAAGCCATCAGAACCCAAAATAAAATGAACAACGATAAGTTGACACTCGTAACAGTAATTTACTTTCATTTAACAACTGAAAATAATATTATTTTATTAAAATATAATATTTTATTATAAAAAGTAAGGTATAAAATCGGTGTAATTTTTGCACAGTAGTATCAAAATATTAAAATCACGTGAGTTAACAGTGGTGTGAGAGGTGCAAAGAGTGAACACGAGGCTTTGATTTTTTTACTGTTGCCATAGATCATTTTTCTTTTCATGAAGGTGTGAAGAAATAAAGGGATGTTGAACGTAACCTGTGAGCCTAAAGGGAAATATGGGGTATGTGAAGAATGAGGTGAGGTGGAATGAGAAAAAAAATGTGTTTTTCTTGTCATCTTTTCTTTTCTTTGGTATTTTTATAAAACATAATGGGTTCGGGTCAAACTATAGTTTTTCTGCAAGTAGCTTTATGCCTCCTATTATTTACTTCTTACACCCATCATTGATAGGAAAAGACAAAAGTGTGCCTCAGGATATATATAAAAAGGATTCCAATTTTTGGTAGTGACCTAGGTTTTTCGGAGGAAGAGCAGAAGCATGGTCATCTTTTTAGGTGGGTTCCCGTCCCATTTGTTTTTTTTTTTTTAGAAGCTATGAATTTTCACTTTGGTTTGATTTGGGTTTTATTTAGGATTAATTTGGGTTGGATTTTGGTTTGGAGGGTTTGCTTTGGTTAGGTTTGTGTTTAGTGTTGTTGGGGGGTTGATCTTTAGTGGTTTAGGACGAACACTGGCTGTTTGCGATGGCCGGAGGTTCGATTTTGAGTTGCAGGTACAACGTCTTCTTCTTACATTTTGGTAAGGGAATTTCGAAAATTTCAGGATATGTTTTCAGAATTAAATTTCAGGAATATTTGTTATCACGCGATTACATAATTGTTCATTGCTCTCAGTTGACTGCTCATTCTGTTGTACTTATTTTGTGTTCTTTAGAATTGTTATTTCATCCGTATAATTGACTAACTTGTTTTTGATAATATTGGAGTGCTTATTGTATTCTGTTTATTCTATTTATCTGTTCTTGATTTTGTCTGTGTGTTTCCAGTTAAGTGTGATTACTATTTCTTGAATAATTTGGTTCACTCTCTGATTTTAGTTAAGTGCTTTTACTGTTTATTGCTTTCTGGGTATCATTTGATTATTTCTGAACTATTTGGTTGACTGCACTATATACAGTTGATTGCTTTTGTGATTCCAGTAAATTGCCTATTGTTGTTTTCAGTTCTGTGAGTCATTTCGATTGATTGATTCTAATATGGAATTTATTGATCTTTTGTTGTGCACCTCTTAATATCATTTTTAAGTAGTCTCAAGAAAGAACTTCCATTCAAATTTTAATACTTTCCATTTTTACGAAAGTTTTTTGAAAGTTCATTCACCCCTCTCTTGAACTCGGCCTAAACTTGTTTTTCAAAAACATACAAAATCGAGTTAGTAATGAATTACTCGTGGAATTAGCAACTGAAAGTACTAATAACAATGAAAATTGGAAACAAGTACTAACACATGAAATAACAATAAAAATTAAAATTAGTGATGAATTTTCGGAAAATATTTCTATTCAAGCTATCTTTCAAATTTAGCTCATCTTGATATAGTTATAGATTATAACATTGCTCAACTGACCAAATGATAAGTGATAGAGAACTATCTGGAACAACTTATTTTGGACCACTAACAAGAGTCGTAGTTAGAAGGGTTAAGGAAGAATAAGCAAGAAGGAAGAAGACTCTTATACTGGAGTCTAGAATGTTATAGATCCCTTTTCCCCTCTCTATTGTTATAAAAAAATGTAGATGCAAGTATATGTATAGATTTTCCTTTGTAAATAGTAGAATCATGAGTGGGCTACAATTGGGCCTCAAGTAGGGTTTGATTAGGTGGTTATAATCCAAGTTGAAGGTCAAGATCGAGCCCTTCCTAATTAAAAATTGATGGAGAAAGTAAAAACCCTAATTTAGGAGGTCAACACACGATTACAAGCTCACACCATATGGCCATGCAAATAAACTTCCAAAAGGAGTGCTTATAAAGGCTTAAGAGAAGCATGAATTGCTTGAGGTGGGACTTCTTTTAGGTGATGCGCTGAATTGAAGCTTTGTTTGTAAAATTAGTCCCACATCCCTTGGTTCATAGAGTGTAAGAAGGCCTAAATATCTATATATAGAGCCCCTTGCCTTGTATAAAATTCATTTTTGCATGAATGAGAATTGAGTTAGCTTATTTGTTGTCTTCTTGTTCCTAAGGTCATAATTGGTAATAATCTTCTCATTTTCTCCTTCAAGATCCTTCCTTACGAGTTTCTTTCCTAACAAACTTGAATTTTTAAAATTTTCTATGTCTTCCGTTGCTTGCATTAATGAGTTTCTTTTTATATTTTAGCTTGATTTAGTATTGAAATTTGATTTTTTTTTTAACTTTTTAGAATTTTAGATCAAGCAACATACATTTCAAAGATGTTCATCAATGAACACAATTAATCTCTAATTATATAAGTGTGAAATTCTACATCTAAGAGTGAAACCAGATCACTAACACAAAATTAAGCACACTAGAACACACAGATAGGATATAAACACGAGTTCTATTTATAGGATTATACAAGTATGAAAACTTGCTTTTAAAAACAGAAAAACATTTCACATATTCATGGTAATAAAAGATGAATGAAATTTAAACAAGGAAACAATAGAGAAATTGAAAGGAAGAAAATAGAAAATATGGAGCAGAGCTTATGATTCAACGGAAAAAGTGATGTCACTTGAAGATCCTTTAACATAAGTATTGAAATGAGTTATCATTTGATCCCATAAACAAAGATAAGAGCCAAGCAAAAGAGAGTTCTATCTTTCTCAAAAGACACTCTATAAAATGCTTAGAACTTTAACTCGATTCAATTTTTTAGAAATTGTTTACGCTATTTACAGCTAAAGGTGCCACCTAAGTGAAACTTACATGGAATTCAAATATTTCTAAAATTAAATGCAGATCTAACCTAGTGTGCTTTGAGTAATTAGATGAAATTTACAAGTCCTTGAAAGAAAAATTTAAATTTTAAAATTCAAATAAAAGAATAAAAAGAAATTCTTCTATTGGTCGAAAACTTGAACATGCTTCCATACTTGACTATATTTTTCTCGCTCCTTTCACATGTTCCTTTTCACTTTGTTTTAATCTTGAATATTATGTATTGGATAAATTAAAAGCTCGCAAATTAAAATTAAAATCATCCTTATTTTTTATTTTCTATTGACAACCTTTGACTTATTGGATTTATCGCTAACTCTACCTATCTTTTAGAAAAAGGAAAATCAAAATAAAATTTACAATTTCTAAAATCTAGAATCAAGATACTATTTTATAAATATTTATTTATTTAAAATTATTTTAGATCTCTATTCAATCAGCCATGTGTGCATACCCTAATATAATCAATGGATTCGCTAATTAGTGGATGAAAGATGGAGCCAGAAGTAGAAGGTTTATAGTACAAAACGTAGCGGTAGACATTGTTGAAAAATCTGCTATTGTGGATTAGGCCTAAGAGTGAAAAGGGCTGCACTGCTTCTTCCTACACCTCCAAGCCTTCTTCAGCCACCTCCAAAATTCAAAAATATTCTAAATGTATTTTTTATGAAATTACGGTTTTATTTTTATAGATATGGAGGACAGTTTTAGAACACTCTATTCCGTAACTCATTTTTCGTATAAAATAAGTTGCGAATAGGGTATTCCAGAACTGTTCCCCAAATTTAGAGAATAATTTCTGAACACTCCGTTTCACAACTCATTTTTATACGAAAAAACAACTTATTCCCAAATCACAAACCGAATAAAATCTCTCTAAATACTCTATAAATTCTTCAATACATTATGCGTACTTTAAATGATTGTCAAATGTGTTGTTATTGATGGATGACAAAATGAAACCGGTCAAAGAAGTGCAAAACAGAATGTTGGAACTCTTTGAAGGTGGCGGCGCAGGAGAATGAAATGAGCAGAAGTGAGTGGAGGGATTTAGAGTTTAAAATATTTCGATCTTCACAATATTATTTTAAGGATACTTTGAACAAATTTTAAAAATTTTGAAATATCCGAAGAAATACTTGAAGGTGCAGGAAGTAGCAGTGAAAGGGCTGAAGTGATTTTCAATACAGCCTGTGGGCAGCTGCATAAAGGAGTTGAGATGTTATTTAAACATATCTTTGGGAAGAGTCGTAGGGAATCTCCGAGTAAGGGCAGAGAATATACTTTCCTATTCTTTGAATAGGATTTTATCTTATGTTAGCTTAGTATGATTTTGCAAGATGTGAGTATAGCTACCTATGTTTTGGAAGGGCTTCTAAAATGGTGGCTAGTAACATTTATCTACATGTACTTATCTTTTGGTATTTCTCAAACCACTTTAATATATTTTTTTTTTTTGATAAAAAAAAAAAAAAAAAACAGTGAACAGTCAAATAACGGGTTCAAATAAATCACGCAGCTAACTTGAACAAGAACAAGTTAAAGAACTGAAAACGGGCCAAAACCGGTCTAACCTGGTTCAACTAAAAAATATTTTATAATTATTATTTTAATTTATTTTCTTTTTATTCTGCATATAAAATTATTAATAACTATTGAAGAATTTAGCGAAATTTTATTTAAGCATGATTATATATTTTATTTTAATTTTATATGTATTTTAAATATTTTAGTTTATTTTAAATCTTATACAATTTCATTTTATTTTAGTGTTTAACATAGTAG
>Ga0123340_1004770_pt1 | contig 12893 bp, 9 predicted proteins | sample SirMexnodulemix_FD_89961 | JGI IMG/M metagenome (GOLD analysis project Ga0123340, IMG submission 89961) | Root nodule microbial communities of legume samples collected from Mexico - Siratro Mexico nodule mix | ecosystem: Host-associated > Plants > Roots > Nodule | place: Mexico: Nepantla... | reverse complement strand
TTAAATTAGATAATTTTACATTTCTCTTGAATAATGAAAATTTGATTCTTTTTATATTATCAAATATTATGAAATTCATATTTTTTTATATTTTTTCTTTAACTCAATTTTAGTTAAACGCTATCAATTTGATTAAGACTTAAAGATTGTTTAAATGACAAATTTTCAATTGATGTAGTCTAGATTTTCTTTTATTAAAATTAATAAAAATAATTTTATGATTAAATTATTATTTTTTATAAACTATTATTATTTATTGTTTGATATTAATTATAATTTTCTCAAATAATATTAGGAGAGCTATTACCATTTTTACGTAAATTAGATTTATTTTCAACTAACTTAATTATTTTTTATTGACATATGCAATGATTCATTTCATTTTTGACGAATATGTTATTTTCAACACTAGAAAACTTTTAGTAGACATTAACGAACATAATTAATAAAAAAATCTCAATCATCAACCTTGAAAAGTAACATTAACTACAACTCAGCTATAGCAAATTATTAATAATAATATTTTAAATAGATTATCAATATTGTAAAAGTAATTTTAACTAGAACTCAATTATAACAAATTATCTATATTGATCTTTTTTTAATTTTAACAATTATTTAATATTAAAATAATTTTTTATTTAATATAAAGAAGTTAAAATTATTTAAATTTGAATGGCTTTATTAAAATAAATTATTTAAAAAGTAAAATAATTTTAAACAAGATTAATTCAAATGTATTTACGTATTTTAACAACTACGAAATTTCTTGTGGAAATCCCAGGTTAAACTAAAATAATAATAATAATAATAATAATAATAATAATAATAATAATAATAGTAATAATAATAATAAATAACTGAATTTAAGTATATACAAATTACACAACTTTTGAATTTTCATGACCTAGATAGGAATCCACTACATTTTTCAGAATTAGTTACTCTTCACCCGAATTGAAAAACCTTTCCCCAAAAAAATTGTTAAGAAGAAAACACTGATTTGAGTGTGATGGTGTGTGCGTTTCAGAGTTGCAGTAGTTGAAGATAGATAGAAGAAGAGGAGCTATAATTGGCAGAAAAACGTTTTTGTTCCTTCTTCTTCTCCTTCACCTCACTGTGCTAATTCACTTAAGCCCTAGTTTCCTTTCATTTTCATTTTCATTTTCATTTTCATTTTGCCATAACATAGTTTCGAAATTCGATCATTGTTCACTGCCACTTACGCTGGGTTCCATCAATCATTTTGAATTAATGCGAACATCCTACAATCTCCTTCGCTCCCGCTTCCGCCGTTGCCACCACCACGCCGCCGCCTACCATTCCCTCGCCGTCGTATACGTGAAACCGGACCACCGTCCGCCGCCTATCCTTCCTTCATTTCCGCATCCTTCAAAACCGAAACAGTTTCTTCTTCTCGCCTTCAATGCTCATCGCTTCCCCTGTCATCGCAGTATGTTTACTTGTTATTCTACTTTTATAGTTTCATTATCTTATCTTACTTGGATTCGTTGGTTCGTTCACGTTTTTCTAGGTTTCTTCACCAGGGCTAAGACAGCTCAGAACATCGAATTTAACGATCGCCACAGGTTCCGTCGGTTTATTTAATTTTTTTTAATTTCAATTAATTTGCCACGATAACGCTTCCCTAATTTGGCTGCACTTGATTCTGTTCGTTGTATGTCACTGTAGTCAGCGAGCTGTTAAAACTGCATTGTGGTGTAACTTTCTTGTTTTTTCACTCAAGTTTGGAGTATGGTTAGCTTCCTCTAGTCATGTTATGTTAGCTGAAGTCGTCCACTCAGTTGCCGATTTTGCAAACCAGGTATATTTTATGTTATAAACTTAATTTTAGCTTATTAGTCTATGGATGACTATGGGAAAAATTTGTTTCATTTTTTTTTCTTCATATAGAGAAACCTATTGAAACAAGGCCTAGGGAGTTCACATTGGACTGTGTGATGCTTAAAAAAAACGACAATCTGATGTGTGCTCAATAACTTATTTTGTAGGCGTTACTTGCTTATGGACTAAGTAGCTCAAGACGTGCACCAGATGCTATTCATCCGTGAGTTAAATAGTGTTGTTGGTTATATTTCTCGCCACTGTCTACCAATTTGTTTGTTTGTTTTGTACTCAATATGGTGATTATGTCTGATATTGAATATGCATTGCCTTCACATGCTCTTTAATTCAGGAACTATTGTTTATGCAATGAATGAAATATGAATCTGTGGTTATTGGCTAGCTGTTGAATATGATTTCTCTGGATAGTGCTTCAATCACTAATTGTGCAAAATCTTATTAGACTCAAAATATGATAATAATTTATTTTACCGTTCATTTGTATTTCATGGGCATGGATTTTGAATTTTATCCGTGTGTTAAATGTATGTTTGTGTCTTCTATTTCTGTAGTTATGGCTATTCCAAGGAAAGATTTGTTTGGTCCTTGATATCTGCTGTTGGGATATTTTGTCTTGGTTCTGGTGCCACCGTTGTTAATGGAGTTCAGAACTTGTGGATTGCACAGGTATTTGTCCAAATTGAATATTTGAAATAAAAAGTTTAACTTCTTCCATCATATGTTATTGTCAGTTTGCTTGATTTATTCTTCTGTGAATTTTCTCTAATTTAAGTTATTGACTTTTGAGACTTTCTTTTTCAGCCCCCTGAGAATATGCATTATGCAGCTTTGGTTATATGTGGTTCATTTTTCATTGAAGGTACTGCTGTCTGCAATTCAATCTGGGTGCAATCTATTCTCCTTTGTCTATTTAAGTCCTTCTCTTTTTCAAATGGCATTTTCTGTTAGGTGCTTCTCTTGTTGTTGCCATACAAGCTGTTAAGAAGGGTGCAGCCTCAGAGGGAATGAAATTAAGAGACTATATTTGGCGTGGCCATGATCCTACATCTGTTGCTGTGATGACAGAGGTGATAACTTGTTGCACTTACTCATCTTTAGTTCCCAAACATGTTCCGGTGTATTTGGTTTAAACAAGAATGGCTGATCGATCTTTGTTAAAGGGGAGAAGGGGGCTCATTTTAGAAATAAGATTTCTGGATTGGTTGCATTGCTTTTATTCTTTACATATTTGGCTGCATTTGTGCTCAGAAACAGGTATTTAAAGCTTGGTATGTTTTTGTAGTTATTTATTAAATCTTCAACTTTTATGCTACCCAAGGGCCATGTTAAAGAGTGTATTTTTGTCGTCAATTTGCATCAAATAAAGAAACAGGGAGGAGTGACTTAAAGCTTGTATTGCTGAGAGGAGTTGCATATTTCCCTCTTTAATGGACTTTGGAACACGGATTATCTTTATATTTAGTTTTTAAACCCTCTATTAACAGATTGAAAATTTGTCTGGTTTTTCGTTCTCATATATGGTAGCAAAATATGCAGGATGGTGCTGCTGTTACTGGCCTTTTAATTGCTGGGGCATCATTGGTTGCAGTGAATGTTACTGGAAATGCCATTTATGATCCCATAGGTTCCATTGTAGTTGGCAACTTACTTGGAATGGTAAAAAGGGCTCAGAAGTCAGCAAAAATTCCCCAGGCATTTAGAGTGGTATCTATTTTATTTTAATTCCATGCTGAATTAACCATGCAGGTAGCCATATTTCTTATCCAGAGAAACCGACATGCTTTGATTGGTAGAGCTATGGATGACCATGATATGGAGAAAGTACTTCAATTTTTGAAAAATGACCCGGTATAAGCTTTTTGCTAGTTTGTATTGGAATCACATAATAACTTTATAGCATCATTTGACTAAGTTAACTCTTGTGCTTCAGGTTGTAGATTCCCTCTATGATTGCAAAAGTGAAGTTATTGGACCTGGATTCTTCAGATTTAAGGCGGAAATAGGTTACCTTTCTCAACTTTGTTACTATTTTTAATGTGGTTTAGGTTGTGGATATAATTCTTGTGTCAAAAAAAGGTTGTGGGATATAATTCTAAAAAACCTATATTTAAAATATGGCCTATTTGATTTTTTTTTTTAAATGAAAAGGCACATTTTTAATTGAATGATATATTATATTTATTTAAATGTTTCAAAAAAAATTTACCATGCATGGTCTCGGCAGCTATTGACATGAAGGCTATGTTTGGATGGATGGAATGCAGGGAAATGAAATATAGTGGCACTACGTTCCTTTTTTTGGGTTGGTAACATGATAATGGAATACAATAGAAATTAGTGTGAACTTTATTCCATTGTTTACCTTCCTTTCTCTTGCTTCATAATTTGGGAGGAATGAGATGGAATGGAAATTGTTTCATTCCATCGTAAAATATCTGAAGTCCCAACAGTGGAATGGGTTTTTCATTCCATTATTTTCTATTTTACTCCATTCCATATCATCTTCCAAAGACAGCTAAATGTCTCATTTTGTTTCAACAATCTCCTTGATCCTGTATATATATTCAATCCTACTGTCGTAATGGGAAAAAAAGCTTTTTATGGTATAACTTTTTTGGAAGCTACTCTTGATCATTTATGACAAAGGCATTAAAACTGCCTTTGGGGATTTTTATTCTTTACTCCCAAAACTAACTTAATTAAGTAAGTATCGTATTTATGATTAAAAAATGTTTTATTAATTTTTAAATAAATAGAACAAACAGAATTGAAATTGGATATCTTCTATATAATAAATTCAAATATCAAAGCATGTCAAATTCAGGTAATATTAACAACTAAGCATGATGATGTTAATCTTATCATTCTTGGTAAAACAGATTTTAATGGAGAGATGGTGGTGCAAAATTATCTTAAAAGGACTGGACGTGGAGAGTGGGCAAGACAGGTAGATATGCTTTCATAATGTTCATGTAAAACCTCTGATAACATGCTACTATGTTCTGCTGCCGTTATTAGTATTATAATGTTATTCACTTACTGCTGCTTTTGATTTACATGCTAGCAAACCAGGAATGCGTTTCGTCTTTAGCCTACATGAAAAGAGAACTATCCTAGCGCATTAATTCACATTAAACAATAACATATTCTGGCTCTTTGCCTGACTAGTGTAGATTACCTCCCCCATTCAGCTTTCTGGATCATTCAACAATAGTTCTATTGTGCGTCTTCCGGTCATTGTGTGGTTTATAATCTTTAGATATATAAGTTTCATAACAGCCAAGTTTATTTTCAGTTTCGTGAAGCTGCAAAGATGGAGGATGATACTGCCCTGATGAATATTATGTCAAATTATGGTATGCACCAGTAAACTTGATCTTTATAGTCTTACTGATTAAGTAATTGCATGCTTACAGTTGTAAGATGTGACAGGTGAGGAAGTAGTTACAGCTTTAGGAAGTGAAGTAGATAGGTTAGAGAAGGAGATCCAGGATCTTGTGCCTGGTATTCGGCACGTTGATATTGAGGCCCACAATCCTCCCACAGAGGTTCAATAAATTCAACACCCTATTCATATTCATTTATATTGTCAAAGCATTTGTGAGAAATTGATTCGGCTCTATAAAGTATCATTGAGTTCTGAAAGACGTCCGAAGCTGAATTACATGCCTCAAGTTGCTCTTGATACATCAGTACACAAGTACTCATGTTTTCCTCTTCGCCGAAAGGTGACATCTGAGCAACCTCGAGTGTGAAAGACCTTAAGGCATGTAATATATATTAAACGATGCGATGTTTAATGAATAATTACAGACAGTAACTTTTTTGTGTTCCGCAGTTCCTGTCACTTGCAGCAAGTGTCATAGTTCATAGTAAAAAGTAATTGAGGTATGTTATTAATGCATTCTTTAATATATTCTTTTTGACCCTATATTACAAAATCATAATATCATATATGCCACTGTTTAATCATGAGTCTTAGTTAATAATTAACAATGCAATACGAATTATAGTGGACAAAGTTGCTTGCATGAAATTTCAATGTAATGGTAGCATGGCCTTTGCTTTGGACAGAGTCCATCGCAAGGTGTAATTATTATCATCCATGAGTTTTTCTATTACTACCTCAAGGTATGTGATGATCGTTCTGGCAGGTTGACACTTGGCTGGCCTGGTAAGATTAGTTTAGTATGAAATTAGTATTTTGCTTGATTGGGATAAATACAAAACAATAGAATACAACTGCCATCCCGATGGCACATGTTCAGGGCCAAACTAAACGGTGTTTGCAGTATCTCTTGGTTATGAGAAATTGTTAGGTAGTTCACCAACATCATGAATCTATGGTCTCAATCGATCACCTTTTTTACTACTGTTGTCATGAAAGATCATAATCATGCCTGCCTTCTACGGATACACTACCTTAATGAGCATGGAATACGTTTCTAAATACTACCATAACTTTATATAAGCACTAGAAACCTACAGATTTTTTTGGCTTAACGGTTCACAATTAGTTAACAATTTAGAGCGTTATTGACGAAACTAACAATAAGCCAACTCGAAGTTGAAAATTGACATAGTTCACAAGTAAAATTTGTTTATATATATAAAATGACCAGACTGAATTAATTGTCACGATAACAGTGAAATGAAAAACAAAATGTTTCTTTATTAGGGCTAATTTGATCAAATAAGTTTCTGAATGATCAAATAGGTGCAGCTTAGGGTAAACCAGAGTTTTAGCCCTTCGATTAATCCCTAAAACCCTAGAATGTGCAAGATTATAGCTTTGAAAAGAATAAAACATGCAAATTTGGACAATAAGACAATTCTATCATTAGTCAGATCAGACAGCCATTATTTAAAGTGGGCCTACACGATGAATTTTGACATAGCATCAGCTCAGTGCCCAAGAAATCCATACTGCACCAACAAATGGAAAAAATGGGGTCTGAGAGACGAACTTAGACAAGCACTCCTCTGCCCCCCCTCTTCTTTTCCCTGACATTTTGTTGGATAATTTGAAATGGATTGCAAAAACTCATTTCACAATGAATGGTTAAAAAATTGAGTAAAAATCCAACATAAAGAAGAAGCTTACGTAATCAAAATAAAAAAGGCTATAGGTTAAGATGATAAGTCACAAGAAGACCATAAAACAAACAAATCCAACTGGACTTGTCCACATCATCACTCTCTTCATTGGCCTGTATGTTAAGTTCTAAGAACTCGCAATTTATCTTTAAATACGGTATCAAAATCGCAATTTACAACTTTTATTTTCCTACTATTAACCGTCAAGCTGGCTCGCCCACTTTTAGCTCTTTGTTTAGATTGCACTAATGGTTATACTCTGTTTATTATAATCGCCGTTATTTCCTTTGGGCTCAGAATGTAGATATTCTAGGATTCCAAGAACTTATGAACAAAGGTTGATATCAAGCTACTAGATGCTTAATGTCATAAACTAACTCGAGATGTCTTCATCGACTTAGCATACCAAGACATAAATTGATTAATTCACTATTTTAAATATCATTTACTAATTTAAATTTTTCATAATTAATTTTATACACAATGTACAATTTTTCACAGGCTACGTGAGTAGTATGATATTTAACTTAACTAAAATCTTTTAACACCAAATATTGACAAGATAATATGTTAATACACTAGTTCCCTGCACCTTCGACAAGCGGCTACATTACTTTCACCTTTTTCGTAGCCACAACCTCATCAAGAAAATCTAAGAGACGCAAAGTTCATACATGATAAATACCGTAAAATATAAGACTAAAATCCTAGCACCCTTATTACTGACATTAAAATTTCCAAATCCACTCTTAACTAAAATAACAAGAACTCTTAAGAGTTGTAATTCAAATTCGACAAATGAAAAATATTTAAAATATTATGACAAACGGAATAAAGACTTCTTAAAAACAGTGACCTTAGAAAATTCAATGAAACCCATAGAAATCGCAGAACAGAAATCTCATCATTATAATAAAAAATACCATGCATACTTATAAAAAGAAAAACATTCAAACTTAAAAAGAGATATATCGAAGTCATAAATGTGCTATTCTCAAAATTTCAGATACGAAAATTGTCTGATCTTGATCTAAAGCCAACAAGAAAATACTGATTCAACTAGTCAAGATTGAAAAGTGCCACAGCTCAATTCATTCTCCTGATTAGCTCATTGATGTAATTCTCACGGTTTCCGGCATCTCCACCCTCAACATAGTGGTTTCTCTTCTTCTTCAAACCACCCAAAGGAGCCTTGAGCTTAAATGGCCACAGGAAGTTGTTAGCCTCCTTAAAGTGAGGTCCAACAGTTATGATCTCGTGGATAAGATCTTCAGTTGAAATGATTCCATATTTGCCGAGTGCCTGTCATCCAAACAAGTTAGCAGCATGTAATGGCTTGATACAAATTAGTATTGACGAAATTGTAATTTAACATTAACATACCTGCTCAATGATGGAGTTGTCAGTTAGAGCAGTCCTCTGCTTGTTGAGCTTTCCATACCCTCTCTTATAAACAAGTTCTTTCACACTCTTCAGATTTGGGTATCTACAACAAGGGCAAGAGTCTCTTCAGTTAGTACAAACTCAATCTTTCTATTCAGAGAAGTATTAAAAGGTAATCCACATACCCATAAGTCACATAAGGTTCAACTCTGTGCAGCATGTTCATGGTGGCTTTGTTAACCTTGAGGAATACACCATTGAAGATCTGTTTCACAACAAGGTAATATCAGTATCACCGAATTTCTTTTGTAATAATGAAAATGAAGATATTAGGTATAATTATTTGAGAATACTCTAATATGGGTCTTATCAATATATAATTCAAGTAGCAACAGATTTGCATTAACAAGCACAAAAACAATCATGCAAAAACACTTCATCATATTCCAACAGTTCATAATAGTTTACATGAGTTCTCTGGCCCTCACAAGACAGGCACTTCATCAATTCGAATATTAACTTATAACAAAATATAATACAACTACCAAAATCCATTGATCAAATATAAAACCATTGTTTGGAGAGCATAAGAAATCAGAAAAACGTCAGGATTGCCATAACTACAACTGTTTTCAATTGCTCATAGTCACTTCGTTTCATTTTCTTCTCCAAGAAAACAAAAACTTAAACCCTTTTGGTTAAAATATCCTAGCACAAGTATTAAGTTCAACTAAGAAACATAACAAGGCAAGTAAAAGAACAAATCATCATACATATACTGATGCCTTATGTAACTACAGCTAAACAAATAATACCTGTCTCAATCGCAACAGCTGCAGGATCTTCCTTGATTTGGGGTCCATCGCATTGATACTGAAAAAAATGCAATTGCACACATTAGACCAACCTAAACATTCTAAAATATCAGATAAAAAATTAAAAAAAAAATACACACCCACGAATGCGAATGATAAACAAGAGCTTAGCCTCTGGATCAACATAAAATCCACCTTTCAGCTTTGCCTCACGTTTCAACCGAATCAATTCTTTCTCCTGTTCAAAAGGACCGAAAAACACACCAACAGGTTCAAAACTAAGGCAAAACAAAGAATAAAACGGAATAATCCCAAGAAAATTAGGGCAACAAAGTTGAGAGGAGATTAGATGAGTGTACCTGCTGATCGTACTCCTTTGCGTACTGTTTGGCTCTGTTGTAGATGAGCTTGCGGCTCTCGGCTCTCTTCTTCTTCGCAGCGTCGAGCTCTTGCTTCTTCGCCAAAGCCCATTCCTCCTCTCTCTTACGCTTCTTCAGAACGGACTCTGGAACAATAGCCTTCACTTCTTCACCCATCTCTGTCATTTACACAATGAAATCAAACAAATGAGACTAAAACTAGCATCACAACTAAGTCACACATATGGAAGAATCAACAATGGAAGATCGAAAACGCAATGAGAAAAACAAGAGACCTCAGATTTGGCTCTGTGACTGCGAATTAGGGTTTTCTCCGAGGGGCTGAGAACTATATGAAATGAGAAGAGGTAGGGTTTTGTAGTAGTTCAGTCCTGAAAATGAGGCCACTGTTGGGCCAAACCCGTAATCCTTCAGACACCCCAATAGGCCCAAACTTTGTCTTTTTTTTTTTCTTTGAGGCTTTTTTTTTATTATTTATAATACATTCTGAGTTACTACTCCTTGTCATCATGCTCGTCTTTCAAGTTAATAAAATTTTAAATAAATTCATAAAATTTGTAGGATTTTATTTTGAGGTGAAAGATTAGTGTGGCTACCGTTCTTCATAATTAAGATAAAAATATGTCTTTAAACGTAATTTTCTTTTATAATTTATTTTTAAAAAGTTACAAATATCTAGTTTTTTATTTTTCAATTTGGTGATTTATTTAAAATCTGTATTTTCCTCCTTTTAATTAAATTTTTTTATCAATATCATTATTATAGGAAAAATATACACTTTTGTATAAACTTTTTTGGTATATTTTAATCAAATAATACCATTTACTAAGTAAAAAAAATTGGTATTTGATAAAAGTATAAATTGATAAAACGTCCAATGTGGCAAAACTTATGTTTCTAGACTGAATGTTAATGTTTATTTGTAGCTATCTAAAATATTTTCTGTTTAATCCATTCTTGCTATTGGTATAATAAGTTATATTTTATTAATATGTCATCATCTAAATATTTTTTAGCAACATAAAATTGATTTTCTAAAAACATATTTTTCCATATCTAGATATGCACATTATGTTTTTATGTGTTATTTATTTTTTTAGATATATAAATTTACAATTTAAAAAGTGAATATTTAATCCAACATAAAAATAATATATATATTGAAATAAAAAAATTATAATTAGAAAAAATAATTATATTTCTCATGTTTTAAACCTGTAAGGAATTCTTTTGTCATTTTAATACAATGAAAATGAAATAATATAATACAGTATAAATAAAAATTTATCAATACATAAGTTTTATATGACTGATAATACACTTTAACAACCCTCACTGAAAGATATTATCTTAAATAATAAATTTATGTCAAATTCAATATAAATATACATCTTTTAGTTGAATAAAGTCGTGAATCATTCACATATATAAATAATCAAAATCAATCTCCTTTCAATTTTCAGAAAATAATTAGCAATTGTGTTTTTAAAAGAAAATATAAATTATTGTAGCACAATTGTAGTTGCATGCATGTCAAGATATATAATAGAGAAGATAACAATAACATGTTTGGTGCATTGTGTACCCGCACAAAGTTAGGAAGTTTCCACGAAATTTCGTTTAGCTTCTTTCCAAAGCTCACAAGTCTTCAGTATCTCAAGTCAATCTTCTCATCCTTCCTTTTCATTTTCCTTCTTCTTTTTCTTCTTGCATTTACTCTTCCTAAGCTGATTTCATGGGATCTAAATCTCCTCTGCACAATTCTCATCCATTCGTAAATCTGCGCTCATGCACAACGGTACATCTTCTTTCTTTCACTGTCTCCATATCCAAGATTTTGTATGTTAATTAGTTATCATTTAAGATGTTGTTCAACGCATTTTCTTTTACAGCAGAATCGTCGCTTTCGCACTGTCTCCTTTTGATTCCAACTCTGATAATACATACTCATGAAGTGTATGTCAGATGGTTGTCTTATCCAGATTCATCATCATTCTCACTCATAAGGTAATTAACTGTTACAATTTCAAGAGTTCCTAATGATGATGTATATCTGTTTTTAGTTTATTATAAGCAATTGTAGAAGGTAATTCTTTCTTTGCTCCTCCCAAAAAACATGATATAATGTCTTCCATGATTTAATGTCTTTCATTAATCGTTTCACATGTGCTATCGATTATTGGTTCAGAATGAATCTGATTTCAAATTACATTGAAAAACATGTTTTAGAGGAGGTGCAGCGAATCGCCATTGTTGTAGAATGTGTTAACCTAGCTAGCTCTGCCTCTTCCATAGGATTAGCAAACAAAATACAAGTATATATATGAAATAAAAGATAAATATGTAAGAGAATAAAAATGAATTATAACTGTAATAATCCTAAGATGGAAATAGTTGAGAACTAAGAAATCTATCATTGTGAGGTATGAATTGAAGATAGAGTAATGGCCACAATGACTAGAGAGACATGTGGAGTGAAGATGAAGAGTGACAATATATCTAAGAAGATATAACATTCATAAAAATGTAAACAGTGAGAAGAAAGTAAAACAAAGGAGGGAGGACCATGTAAATGAAAATTTTTGAGATTTTAAAATTAAAAAAAAAAAAAAAGTTTGTCTGAGACAAATGAAACTTACAGCGAAAGATAAAAATAGGAAAATAGGAAAAGATAATGAATGTGTATTTTTTTATAAATTAAACTTAGTTTATATAATTGTCTACTTGATTGAAAAACATGTTTAAGATAAAAAAGGAGAATAAAAAATAAAATGTTCTTTTTTTTTATAAATTAATATGAGAAACTAGTTCATGTAATTTTATTAATTTTTTATTTTCAATTTATGGAAAAATTCATTTCAGTTTTTCTTTTTTATTTATTTTTTTCTTTTTAAGCGTTTATGAAAAAAAAATTATCCAAACAAACTGTTAAAATAATTTTTAAATATGTGTTATCTAAATTCTCCTTTCTAATTTGTCCACAAGGTCATTTTAGTTTAGGAAAAATTTCATGATATCCTTTCTTTTTTATAAAGAAATAACCCTCAAACCTTAGATATTTCGTGAATTAATCTATAACATACATAACGATTAATAATGAAATTTGAATTTTATAACTGTTCTATTTTTCACATACAATCTTTTTATCCCTTCTATACTTTCAATCCTTATATTTATTAATTAACTTCTTAAGTTTTATTATCCAAAAAAACTAAGGAAAAAGATTATTTTTTTATTGTATAATTATAATAATAATTAATAAGAGTTAAATTATTTTATGAATATATATTATATTATATTTTTACTTTTTATTTTGATGAAAAATTACAAATATTTTTATTATATAATTATA
>Ga0123340_1004769_pt1 | contig 12893 bp, 5 predicted proteins | sample SirMexnodulemix_FD_89961 | JGI IMG/M metagenome (GOLD analysis project Ga0123340, IMG submission 89961) | Root nodule microbial communities of legume samples collected from Mexico - Siratro Mexico nodule mix | ecosystem: Host-associated > Plants > Roots > Nodule | place: Mexico: Nepantla... | reverse complement strand
AATATCTAGTTAGTTGATTCAGTTTCTATATTTTTTATATTAAAATCAATTTAATCCAATTCATTTTAATTTTTTACCATCTTATTTCACAAGGGTTAATTAGTAATTTCAAAAATATATCAATTAAAAAAATAAAAACAAATCTATAACATCTATCAAATCAATCCCTAACCAATCCCTTCAAATCTTACCATCCATCCATTAATCCAAACAACCTTCTCATCCACACACAATTCACTCAAATCCCTTCAAATCCATCATCTCAAATCCACTCCTCCAACCAAACAAAGCCAACACTTTTCACTTCAAAGCGACTTGTCACATTTGTCAATGCATTAAGTGTTGCGATAAATCAGCATACTGTAAATCCATATCACAAAGCCAAGCCTGTTGTTGATGTTTTGCGCTTTCCTTTTTTTTTCTCAATGGTTATTGGTACCTGCAAAACAAACACTTGTTTCCCTACAACTTACATAGTATTAGGCCCTAAGTCCTCTACACACTAAGTTCTCACTGGACCCTTACTAGACAAGTATGATTACTAAAGCAAAGGTTTGATTTACCTCTCTACTTACTGCCCATTACTAATTACACCTACAATCCCAACGCACCATACGACTATTCTCCGCCATCATAAACAGATGCTAATTATCACCTCACTTATCCATCCGCTACCTTATTTCTCTGAATCTTTCCAGACATTGCACTCTAAAAAAAATACCAGTCAGGACAGCTAAAATTAGTCCACTTTACTTTTGTATTTTATCCATGACCACCCTCTAAGTTGGGCCAAACGAATATTTCATCCTTATCTACTACTCTATTCTTAAACACAACTTTATTTCGATGATTCCATGTTTCCCAATTATTACAAGTCACATCTCCTTCCAAATCAAATTTTGGTTATTACTCAAACTCATCATATAGAAATTTGGAAATTAGAATGCAATGAGTTATGCCTAACAAAAGTAATCTCCACTCATCTTTCACAATTGTCCCACACTGATTTTGCTACCCTACAGTCAATAATAGATGTTGTGTTGTTTCAATATGATTCAAACACATAAGACAAATAGTATTATGTAAAACCAACCCTCTCTTATCCATATTTTCCTTAGTTGGCAATCTATCCCACAATACCCTCCAAACATACACTTATGCTGGAGGTTGTACACTAAGGCTTCATAGCTTTTTTGAAAATTTGTATACTTGACTCATTACTATTATTACTCAACACTTTTTATCCTTCACTGATTATGTATATCTCGCGTTCGCTTCCCATCTATACCCATCCATCCTTAGAGTCCCTCTTCCATTGGACATTTGCTAATATGTTAGTAAGTTGTTGTACCAATACCATTTTCCACATGAATCTTTCTCTTCTCCATTGAAAGTTCAATTTCCACTCATCATTTGGCCATTCACCTAAATCACTCACTACACAATCCTTACACTTTGAGATAGTATATAATCGACATAATTTATCTCTAAGGATGTCATCCCCAACCCACTTATCCGGTAAAAATCTCACTTTACTCCCATCACCTAAGCTCCACTTAATACTTTTATCATTTTTTCAAACTAGTTTGCCTGGGCTCCTACACCACACACCTTACATAAATCATGCCAGTACCATTATTGTCTTTGATATTTTGATTTAACAACCATGTATTGTATAGACTCAATAATCTCCTTTCACTCTCCACCTTCTTCGACCCCCAACCTCCATTTTCACTTAGCTAACAAAGCATCATTGAATTTACCTACATCTTTAATACCTAGATCTCTGTTAGATATTTTGATAAATGAACCTTATGACGTGGAGGATAACATAAGGAATGACAAAAAAAGAATTCTTATCATTCATTTTTTTTGCTTTAGGGAGTAGGAAGTAGAATAAGAGTTGAAGCACTATTTTGAACAAATTTATATTAAACAATTTTGTATAAGAGTTAAAGTATCATTCAAATGCTCCATTTTATTTATTTTATTTTTTCTGATAAAAAATGTAAAGTGTAAAAGAGATAAAGATGTAAAATTTAAATAATTTTCTACCAAAGTTGGAGCTTTCTTCAAATCTACATATTGTTCCTTTAATTATTTTAATTGGTATTTGTTAGGTATTCAAGTGTGAGTCTAAGTCTCACATTAGGTAGGAATGAGAAAGTTGAGCAACATATAAGAAAGAAGACCCACAAACTTAATGCCTTAAGGTTTTGAGTTGGAGGTGGCGTCATTCTCTTATATGGTTGGCTATTGTCTCATTCTTGTGAGATCTCCCCGGTTTCTCCTCTCGGAGTTTCCCAACAAGTGGTATCAGAGTCACTGGTTTACAGCTTGGGCGAGTACAGTTTGACCCTGTATAAGTCCCACATTGGGTGTGAAAGACCGTACAAGTGAGGGTCATGAGTAATGTACTCGGGTTTGAGAATACTTCCGCTCGAGGGGGATTGTTACGTATTCAAGTGTGAGTCTAAGTCCCACATTGAGTAGAAATGAGAAAGTTGAGCAATATATAAGAAAGAAGACCCACAAACCTAATGTCTTAAGATCGGAGTTTCCCAATACTATTTTATTTCAAAACCTCTTTTATTCGTGATATCAAATTCTAAGAGAGAGTAACTCAAGAAAAAATAGTTCATTGAAGTAATTGTAGACTTAAAATATTATGAATGATTTTTTTAAAGTAGTATCAATTATTTGATGAAAGTTTGGAGAAGGGTGGGAGAAGATGTTTGAAGAATAGGGGTCAGGTGAGGGAGATGAACATATGGGTGTTACATGTAGAAGAGATTTATATTTGGTGCAATTGGGCAATCTCTTGAGTTTGGTTAGCTTTTAAAAATTTGTATATATCGTGTCATAATCTTACTGGTCTCTAGTTAGACTCATGTTATCTTCTGACCTGATACCATTGTATTATGGTACTGCTAGTAACTTTTATTTTGTATTATTTATATAAATATTCGACTAGAAAGGAAGTAAGTTAAGGTATATATATTATCCGGAAGTTATGGTAAATTAAGTTAAGGAGAAGATTTATAATAAGAATACTCTTTTTATTGACAGTACCTGAGAAACATTAATCAAATGCTTAGTACCTGAGAAACATTAATCGAATTCTTACCATGGCATGTAGCAATAAAAAGTGAAGATCACACGTCCATAATTGTCTAGGACAATTATACCTAGGCAAACACAGCACAACATCGAGAATTTTAAAGGAGTATATAATAGACTGTCACTAGCTAGCTTCGCATTTAATGCAACCTTCAAGTTATACTTGTTTCAGGTGGTCAAGTATTCAGTGCTCATAGATTTCATCTTCAAGATTTACTTTTTAGTTAAAAGGCACTTGTTCAGAGAAATTAAAAGCAAAAAATGTAAAAATGTACTTTATAATGATATTAGGATTTTCAATAAAATGTTTTTAGTCATTAAGACACTCCTTGACCTCATCTTATTCCAAAATTAAGCTTTTGGTTTTGGCAAAACCAAGGAAGTATTTCTTCAGCTCATGAGATTTATCATCTGTACCCGGCTAACAACTAGTCGATTACTGTATTTCTTCTGCTCATGAGATTTATCGTCTGTACTAGTCGATTACTGTATTTCTTCTGTTCATGAGATTTATCACCTATACCCGGCTAACGACTAGTCTATTACTATTGGTTACTATCATAAGATCTGATTTTGGATAAAATGTTTAAAATCTCAAGAATGTGTAGAAATAATAAGAATGAACCAATTACTATACGAACTGAAAAAAAGAAGAAGAGAGAATTACACTCATTGAGGGTGTATATATATCCTGAAAGAGAGAGAAGTTGAGGAGAGAATGAAGGAGGGCAAAAGTTGGAATGGAAAAATATGAAAAACCTGCATTGATACTATCTAAGAACATGACAAAGACCTAAAAATAACTTCTGAACTACTTATTTACTCTTAAAAAGTACAAGGTAACTATTTAAGAAAGTTACTAAGAAAGACTACATAGGAAAATAATGAATGTCTGTTATTGATAGAGAACAAAGCCGCAAAAAATGATGTTCAAACAGGTAACCAAGCAGAAGCAAAGACCACGTTGTGTCCTTTCCAAGTGAGGACAATTTGTTCATCTTCCCTCTTCAATCCCCACCCGGCAGCATGTTCATCCAGCATGCCCTTCACCTCCGCCACAGAGTCCTCACTGAAAGCCACCCCTTGAAAGTTCGCGTTCTTCATTCGCTGCTCCCACCTATTCTTAGGCTCAACCCTCTCCACTCTCTGAACCCCTTCGTGCGCTATCACGTTCTCAATCTTCCAGCATATGTCTGCTTCGTACCACTGTCTTTGCTTGCTCCCTCGCGGAAGGAACGTGTCCACAGTGTCGTAAGGTATCCATAGATAGTTAAACGCAGATCTTAGCCTGCAAACCAAGTTATTGGATGTCAAATCCGCATCTTCATCTACCAAGATTACAACCGTTGGATCCAAACCCCGCAGAGATTTAAGGAACAACGATCGCAGCGAGGAAGTGGAAGTAACACTAACGACAGAAGAAGAAGATGCAGAAGAAGAAGAATCGTAGAGGAAAGAGGTTAAGTCAGTTTCAGGAATTGCGTGTAGGGTTTCGTCGGGGATGTAGTGAAGCATCATGTGACAGTTGATAACCAAAGCCTCACAGGGGCGAGGTTCTGCTGCGTAAACAAAATGTTGTTGTTGCACTCTTAACTGTTCGATCAAACCCGCGAAGCCGTCTTGGTAGGTGGAAGAAACCACTCTGAATTCCATTACTACGTTTCTGGACCTAGCGAAATTGACCAACTTGGCTCCGAGTTCGTCGTAGGAGAGGTCGAGCATAGGAGGGATGTCTCTGCAGGTGGCATCGGCAACAGTGAGTTTAACGAGAGGAGGGACCTCGTGGCGGCTGGCGATGGCGTCGATGAGCGTGGGAATCTGCATGCAATGCGTGAGGCTGAGGTCGACGATGTGGATGACGGAGAAACCCTCGGTGGCTTCGAGGACGGCGGCGTTGGCGGCGGTGAAGCCGAAGCGGTGCCAGGGAGTTAGGTCGACGAAGCTGGCGAGCTCGATGACGGAGAATTTGTGGGTATCTATGGAGAGGTTGGTGCGGGCGTGATCAGCTACGGCGACGAGCATCTTGCAGGTGCCGGTTTGGGCGGCACGTGCGGTGAGAGCGCGGAGGAAGCTGGAGGCAAGGCGTTGGTTGGAGTCGCCGTCGGGAGATGCTGTGTTGTTGAGGACCCAAAGGATTTGCTGTGCGAGGGTTACGTCGTTGGTTTGAATGGCGGTGGCACAGTGAACAAGTAACTGTTCCATGCAGTTAGCGTCGGCGAAGTTGGTTAAGGCCTTGGAGGTAGGGAAGCCTGCAGGCCAGGGCCTAGTCCTAGGGATTTGGTTTTTGTTCATGGTAGGGTTGGGGAGAGGTGTGATTTGGTGGAAGGGAGGCAGTGGGGGTGTGAATTGCGTCATGGACAGTGTGTGGGAGTTGTGGGGATGGGGTTGGAAGGATTTAAAGGGAGAAGAAGAAAGTTGGGACAGAGGGGAAAGGAGAATTAATGAGAGAAGAGGGGAAAAGGGAAAGTGACCTGACTGTTAGTGGGTACCTTTGCCATTGGGAAGCGATCCAAGTTGTGGGTGAAAATTGGCAGTAGAGTTTGGGAGAATTCTGCACACAAAATAGACAGTTCAGCTTTTTGGTGAGGGATTATATTATGGTTCTTCCCAACAGAGACTGATCGGTGGAGGGGAAACTCTCGTCCCGAGATAACATATTTGAAGTCAAATTGGGCAAAAGAGACCCTTCTAGGGGAAGTTCAGGCTTTTTCAGATGGCAAAAGGAGTAGTGCTGAGAACATCACTCTCACGGCTACAAAAGGTGCTAATCCCACTCCAATCTCTAGCGATAATTAACCCTTTTTATCTTTTGTGATTTTGGTTTCTTTGGAAAGAAAGAGAGAGATGAAATATAAGAGGGGGTAGTACCTGTAGCCGTAGGAGCACTGCTCGTGTTGGATTTTGGAGGCATGTGAAGCAGCCGGCCACCAAATTGTTTGCATATGGGAGTTGGGGTTTTGTCATGTAATGGTGGGCACTGTGGGAGGGATTTGAGGCAGTTAAGCTTTTGGCTCACTCTCTCACGGGTCATCACATATAATTGATCAAATCATTTTTTCATCACCATCTCCTTTTCTTTTCTGGCCCCCATAGGAATGTGATACATTTTTTCACTCCCATGTTTCAAAATCATCCCAGAATAACACACCTACTACACCATGCATATGCATGCCCAGGTACCTAGGATGCCCTTATTAACTCAGATACTACATCGGAAAAATACAGGTACCTAGGATGCCCTTATTAACTCAAATACTACATCGGAAAAATACAAACCTATTCCCTGCGCCTCACCTTCGGACTTCATTTTACATTTTCTGGCAGTTTCCCTTACAAACAGTTCAAGGTATCAATTTGATCTACAACTAAATTTGTTATATAAAGGTTACTTGTTACTTTTCTTTCTGAGTACCATTTTAAAAATAAGTTTGGAAGAACTTTTCTAATCTATTTAGATAATAAAAAGTTGAATTCTTTTATAAAGATAACTACATTTTTAACGAGTTTAATATTTGTACAGAAGCAGTCTATTTATTTCAAAATTAAAAAAATTCTCTTACAAAATCTTCAATATTTATGACAAAATTGATTTTTTTTTCTTCAAATAATTTTGTCAAACATATTGTTTTTTATACATAAAAGTTTCACCTTTACTTAAATTGGATAGAATAAAGGATGTGTTTGGATAAACTTTTCCATAAATATTTTAGGAGATAAAAATAAGAAGAAGGATAAACATAAATTTCTTCATAAACTAAAATTAGGTTATATACATATTAAAAAATAAAGCAGTCTAGGAGTGATAGTGAATTATACGCCAAGTGAATTCAATGGGTTTGAAATGGCTGAGTGAGAGGGTAGGACATGTTGAGACTCATAAAATTGGTTTGATTGGGTACACAATCCGTTGTTGAGGAGGACAAAAAAATCCTTTCCATAAAACTTTCTTTGTATTATGAAGAAGTATTTTGTATTTCTTATTTGCACTTTCTTGTGCTCTAATTTTTGTTCAAGCATATTCCTTCTTTCAAGAAAGTAGCCTTACCATAAAGAGGACTTCCGGACTAGATCTCGGTTGTTGACTCCTGAAATAATTGGGAGTCATTGCATAACACAATTTTTATTTTTTTTATTTATCTTCCAAATATTTGTAAAATGACTCCTCTAAGCATATTTCACATTTTTAACATTTTGAAATAAAACTTGAAGGGTTGCTTTGCTCTATGGTAACTCCATGATTGTCTTCTTGTACTATTCCACTTCTCACTCATTTTATAATTTTGGACAATTTGTCAATATGGATGAGTCAATCTCAGACGAGAGTGGTATCAGTCAATTTCGTACTTGGACTTTTATATCAATTCATAAGTGATATCTTGTTATGGAAACTAAATAATCCAATTTATATTTCTAACGACAAGACCTAGTTTAGGAGAGTTTCTTGAATAGGAAAATCTATTCAGGTATTGATGGGATAGGATTGGAAGTATTACTGTGTAGCTTTTTGGCGATGATGCGAGGAATATGACTTTCTCTAACTTTTGGTATCAACACTGTAAGATTTTCCTTGTGAAGGATTGGACATTGCTCATTTGGGATTTATTTAACCAAAATACAGTGACAGAGGTGAGGAGTGATACAAAAGTGAGATGCGTATGAAGAAAAATATTGTTGTTACACTGAAGAAAAATATTGGTGTCATACTGAAGAAAAATAATTAAATAAGTGATATTTTGTGAAGTTGATTATTATGAGAATATTAAAGTTTGATTTTTATAATTTTATTATTTAATAAAAAATTACATGGAAACAAACAAATCAACTCACTTTATTGATGATATATACATAAATCAATGTATTTTAGATATATTAATTAGTGATACAAGTATTGGAGATTAATTTCTGTGTTTGAAAAAGATAATTCTTGTCAGATGAAGGTTATAAAATTCATACAAAGATATTTTTTTTTCAAGTGAAGAATAAAATAATTATATAAGAGTATTTTAGAAATCCTCTAATTCTTATAAAAAAAATGTGCAAAAATATACATATATTTAAATTTTTTTTGAAAAAATACACTTTGTTTAAATTATTTTGTGACAATATCTGACAATCATTATGTTATTTTCAGTTTGTAAAATATAATATATTTTATAGTTGGTTCATGTTTTCTTTTTTCAAATAAACCTTCTCCTCATGTTTTATGCCTTTATCACCTTAGCATTATACTTCTTACATACACCATTGTCTTAAAATACTAATATGGATGTATAGAAATAAATTTATCATTAACTTCCATCACGAATAATTTGTCACGTAACTCATAATTTTTTTTTTATCAAACCTTTTTCATTGTAATTTATTATTGTGTTAGGTCTTGTAATTACTTCACCCTTCAAGAAATATTTATTTTCTCATTTTGGTTTCATATCCTACCAAAGTAGCAGTGTAACATGATGGTATTACATAATACATAAAAAATAATTATAAAAAATATTATTTGTTTAAAGTTTAAGAAATTAGCTATCTTATTAATATGTTGTCATGTAAAAGTCTCTAAAAATAAGCTATTCGTGATATTCACCGAAAGAAAAGTTACTTATTATTATTAAAGGATGAAGAAGTTATACAAAGATATAGAGGAATTGAAAATACATTTCTTCTTTCATAAATTTTTCTTATTCATATTTAAGTATGAAAAACAAAAATATTGAGCACTTTCTAATGTCAAATTCCTAATGGCAAAAGAAAATGATACTCATTAATTTTTTTCACTAATTTGTTTGATTTCTGATAATACAGTTTATGTTCTTAATAATTTATCCTTCCTTTTCTTTCATTACTGATTACAAGTTTATAATTTATAAACTACCTTTACTTATTAAGTTATTGCATTAAGTATTTGTGTTCTTCTTTGTTGAATTTATTTAGTTCTTTTGTTTATTGATTTGTCCTTCATTAAAAAATCTTACTTGCTTTGAAATTTAAAATGTATTTCAAATTGATTAGTTTAGTTTTCAAATATTAATCATAAAAGTTATTTTATAAAAATTAATTAATTCTCATTCTATGTAAAAATCTTGAATAAAATATACTTCATATCTTAAAAATCTAACACTTTCTTTAAGAATGAACATAAAAATGATTTCGATAGATTCAATTTGTATCTTCAAATTTATATATTTTAATATCTATAATTTAGTTTGATGCATTTAAATTGAAAATCTTTATAGATGGCTAGCTTAAACTAAAAAGAACCCCAAAAAATCATGTATATTTATTTTATTTTAATTTTTATTTATTGATTATCACATTTTCATCAAAAGTAAATTTATAATCTCATAAAGCTCTCATAAGAACCTTTTTCAAAATTCACATCTTTTCTTCATTTTGTATTAAGTGCATATTTTTTTAATAGAATAAATTTAAGGTAAGTAGTGAAGCCATAATAATGTTCATTAAGTTCTTTATTAATTTGAGTAAGTAATCATTTCCTAACAAGGATTTTATTGACTTTAACTCACTTTTATTAATCTTCACTAAAGCTTCATTATTTCTTAATCATAATAACTGACTATACTTAGCAGGTTTCTAGAACTTAGACAATCTTTCTAATACTACTTGGTATCCTGAGTATTGGTTGTTAAAAGAATGTGTTTACTTTTTAATTTGATGGTTGGGCCAAATTGAGAATTTTGTGCAATAAACTCTCATGCTACTTTATTTAACCTTATTAACAACCGGAAAGTAGATTGCTATTTTTATTTATCTTAGTAACAACATTTTCCATCAAGTTTTAGTTATTAAATTGGTCACTTAAAATTGGACTGATTATACTCTCAATGATTTAGTTATTATTTCAATCTAAATTTAACAACCTATTCTTATGAGGTTAGAAACCTACTCTTTATTATGAGTGGTAATTGAAATTAAGGTTAAATGCATATCTATTTAGTTAGTTATTAACTATTAATAAGTATTTTATTAATAAGTATTGTATCAATGCCAAAATTATTGACCTGGACTCTTGTACTAATGGACCTACAGGATGAACCTTTTTTAAGGTAAAACAAGATGAAAAGACAAGCAGGTCAATATTTGTAAGTGCATTACAATTAAAAAAAAGAAAAGAAAAGTGATACACATTTTTATACGACAACATCACTCATCAATATTTACTTGTGAAATAGACTAATAAAATGTAGGAAGAAGTTTACTCGTGAGTGTTCATAGTCCACTACAAAAGACATTGCAGCTATTGTAAAATCAACATCTTCCGCACACATGATTAATCTTCCGCACGTAGAGTGATCACGTCTTAGAGAACAAAATAATGATATAAGAAAAAAGAAAATATGTGTCCATGCGTTGTGCATGGACAAGCTATTGGAAGATCGTTAAATCAACAAATGAAACGGAGAGAGACTAAAAGATTATTAATGTGTAGTTTGTATAAAAAAGGAATGATCCCAAAACCAGGTAGATAATAAACCACTCTATCCATCATGTTCTCATTATAATTTTTTAATTCATAGTTTGAGTCTGCTTTTCGAATAACTCTGGAATCTCACTATTTTTTATTCTGTATATCAAATGAAGCAACAACACGTCTACAATAATTAGTTAAAACAAATACTACTTTGCAGTAGCATGATTAAGTAGTATATGAAATGAAATATTAATCTACAAGCCGTTTCATCGCAATCGAATATAGAACAATCCCCAATAAATCTTGGAAACTTTGCGAGTAAATTACAGAGGAACCTTAATCAACAAATCTCCAATATATTACATCGAAATTCGTATGGCAAAATAGACAAAACAAATAATATAAGAATCACTGGTCTAAAAAGTCCTGTGTTTATTGTCTGCTCTAGATATATACTTATATATCCATATCTGCTTGGTCCCCCACTCTTCCTTTCATTCTCTCTCTTCTTCTTCTTTTTTTTCCCTACTTCGATTCTATCTTTTAATATCAAAATCCAGAGTAGAAAATATGTTTTATCTACATGTACCAACGCATATATCTGCAACTATCCAGAGAGTACATTTTTTTTTGTCCACACTCTCCTTTTTCCCTTCTTCTCTCTTTTTTTCTCTTTTTTTCTCACGTGGATTCTCTCTCTTAATGTCAAATACCCCAACATCTATTAGTTTTATCTAGTTCTATCTTAGAATATCTGCAATTGGTGAAGAATTTGTGATGTATGTTAATCTGCAAGCATAGCTCACTCTAATGACACATATGAAACATGTAAAATAAAAGATGAAGAAAAAAAAAAGAGAGAAGAGAAAAGGTAAAGAAAACAATAAAAGGATAAAAGAGAAAAAATATGTGCAAATTATAATTGATCAAGGAAAGAGTGGTACAACTGGTATATATAACCAGAACAAGAGTTATTAAAACTTTTTTTATAATTCTGCAGCCCCTCAAGCTGGAAGTAAATATTCAATATTTCAAGCTTGAAGCAAAGAGAATGGAAGGTTGAAGTAGGCTAGGTTTTGGTCAAGATGTCTTCTTAAATTCGTTAAGCAACATATTTGAAATACTCTAAAATTCGTTAAAGAAACTTGATAATGACTAGTAGAAGCGACAATAAAAAAATTGGCTAAAGCGATGAATCACAAATATTATGTCTGACCTAGTATGAGTGAGGTTGACAAAATATAAGATCTTTAAAAAATTCTCTAGTGTTATTAGAGACTACTAAAAAAGTTTCATAGATGTAGACTAAGTATCCTCATTTTGCTTAGAAGATGGAAAATATACCTTGATTGAGATAAATAGATGCCTATGTTAATCCTTATACATTTATATACCCTTTCATATCTGACCTGGATTGTAAACCCACCCCACTTTGTCAATTTTCTTTTTTTCAAACAACTCACCTAGGTATATATTTAATAGGGTAGAAGAAGTTAAGGGAAAATAAATGGAATATGAGAGAAAAGAAAAAAAATAAGTAAAAAAATAAAGTAGAAATAAGTATAGTTTGATTTGACCTAAATAGAAGAAAATAAAGTAAAGTAAGAAAGGTATTAAAAGAAAAGAAAATTTTAAAATATTCTATTATATTAATAGCATAAACTAGATTTTTGTACTTTAGATATAGTTCAAGTTGATCTATCTATTTTTAATTGATTCAATTTGATTTATCTGTGCTTAATTGATTCAATTTCATCTTTTAATTTAAAAAAAAACAACAACTTAACTCATTTCATTTTAATTAAACTAACGTCACTACAATTTTGAACCATTTAAAAGTATAATGGCCACATTGAAATTCATAAATAAACAGAGAGCAAAAAAAGAAAAAGCTAATTTAACCAACAATTTTTTTCATATTACAATTTTATTATAAAAAATAATTTCAAATAAAAAATTAAATGTTTCAATAGTGTTCAATTTAGAATTTTTTATTTTACCGAAAAAATTTAAAAATGATATAACAATTTACTTATAATATACTTATTAATAACAATAAGGGTAAACAACTTATAGAAATAAAAATATTATTAAATTATTATGTTAATATGTATTGATAATTATTACCATTGAAATATTATCTCCTCGGTATTAATTTAATATAATAGAATAATATTAATATAACATAATTCAATACTAATATTTGGTCTTTTTCGTGGTAACAAATTGGTACCCGTTTCTTACAACTCTTCTTTCTTAATAGTGATTTATTTTATTTTCTTACATGTTTGTTTTAGCTTTTAAAAAAAATCTGAAGTTGAAAACAATAAAAAATTATTTATTT
>Ga0123340_1004767_pt1 | contig 12898 bp, 7 predicted proteins | sample SirMexnodulemix_FD_89961 | JGI IMG/M metagenome (GOLD analysis project Ga0123340, IMG submission 89961) | Root nodule microbial communities of legume samples collected from Mexico - Siratro Mexico nodule mix | ecosystem: Host-associated > Plants > Roots > Nodule | place: Mexico: Nepantla... | reverse complement strand
TTCGGGAGATGTCGTGCCAATTGACATGAACTTTTAAATGTTATATTTTTGAGTCGTATTGATGGGAAAGAGCATCAAAATGACTAAAAATTATGTGCAAAATATTTGAGTGAAAATTGTAGTTATCTGTTGTTAGTTTATATTTTTGGCAGATTTTCGTATTTAGGGTCATGTTCCTTTATTTTGAGCAGTTTTTAACCATATTAGTTGGAAACAACAATAAAATGACCGAAAGTGATGTGCATATGGGTTGGCTGCAAAAATAAGTCATCATGTGTTAGGTTGTAACATTTTGGAGTTTTCGTGCACAAAGACCTGAAGTTTTGACCGCAATATTTTTCATTCGTATTGACGAAAAACAACGACAAAATGATCGAAAAATATGTGCAAAAGATTTGGGTGAAAAATCTAGTCATTTGGGGTTGATTTCTATTTTTGGCAGGTTTTCGTATTTAGGGTCCTGTTCTTTTGTTTTCAGCAGTTTTTAACCATATTGGTTGGAAACAAGAATAAAATGACCGAAAATAATGTGCATATGGTTTGGGTGCAAAAACAAGTCGTTATGACTTAGTTTGTAACTTTTGAGAGTTTTCATGCATAAAGACTTCAACTTTTGACCGGAATATTTTTCAGCCGTATTGACGGACAACAACAACAAAATGACCGAAAACTATGTGCAAAATATTTGGGTGAAAAATGTAGTCATCTGGGATTGGTTTTTATTTTTGGCATGTTTTCGTAATTAGGGTCATGTTCTTTTCTTCTGAGAATTTTTTAACCATATTGGTGGAAAACAACAATAAAATGACCGAAAATGATGTGCATATGGTTTGGGTGCAAAAACAAGTCATCATGTGTTGGTTTGTAACTTTTGGGAGTTTTCGTCCCAAATGACCTAAACTTTTGAGCATTATATTTTTTAGCTGTATTGTTGTGAAATAACAACAAAATTATCGAAAGTTAAGTGTAAAAGATTTGGGTGAAAAACGTAGTCATCTTGGGTTGGTTTTCATTTTTGACAGGTTTTTGTACAGAAGGTACTGTACTTTGGTTACAAGCATTTTTTATCCATATTAATGGGAAACAACATTAAAATGACAGAAAATAATGTGCGGATAGTTTAGGTGCAAAAACAAGTCATTATATGTAAGTTTGTATCTTTTGGGAGTTTTCGTGCATAAAGACTTAAACTTTTGACCCGAATATTTTTCAGTCATATTGACAGAAAACAACAATAAAATGATCGATAATTATCTGCAAAAGATTTGGGTGAAAAATGTAGTCATCTGGGGTTGGTTTCTATTTTTGGAAAGTCTTCGTATTTGGGGTCCTGTTCTTTTATTCTGAGCATTTTTTAACCATATTGGTGGAAAACAACAATAAAATGACCGAAAATGATGTATGTATGGTTTGGGTGCAAAAACAAGTCGTCATGAGTTAGTTTGTAACTTTTGGGAGTTTTCATGCATAAAGACTTCAACTTTTGACCGGTATATTTTTCAGCCGTATTGGCGGAGAACAACAACAAAATGACCAAAAATTATGTGAAAAATATTTGGGTGAAAAATGTAGTAATCTGGGGTTGGTTTCTATTTTTGGTAGGTTTTTCGTATTTGGGGTCCTGTTCTTTTTATTCTGAGCATTTTTTAACCATATTGGAGGAAAACAACAATAAAATAACCGAAAATGATGTGCGTATGTGATGAGAACCAAGAGCTGAAGTTTAACCAACCTCAAGCACCTGCACAAATAAATAATTCAAAGGATGCTTTACAAATTCCAAGTGGATCAATCACGAGGTCAAGGGCCCAAAAAATGGAAGAGGCATTGATTGGGCTGATTCAAGACATTTGGACTGCACAAACAAAGTATAAGATTGAATTGAAGTCTAATCACATTCTTAATTTGATATGAGCTGATGAAGGAATTAAATGAAGGAGATCTGGGCTAAAAACGCATAATTTGAAGAGAAGGACCCATAGAAAATGCATCACCAGATTTATTTGTAAATGGGCTATTTTGGGCTTAGGTTAAAATATGAAGAGTCACCCATTATTTTGTGGACGAATTTTAAATTTTTTATTTCGATGTATTTTGATTAATTTTCCATAGGACTTAGAGTAGTCATATGCTTAGTAAATTGTGTTTTTCGTTTTCCCATCTATGTAATAATTAGTCATCTATAAGTGTGCCAAAAAGCTACTGTTGCATTAAATTTGGAGGCTTCTATGCTATTGAAGAGTTAGGTTAGCTTTTTAGAAGCTTAAAGGTCTACTTAAGTAAGAAAACACATGTAAACAACAACTTTGAATTTGAAATACGAATTTGAATCTGAAAATTTCATAAGTGAGAGTTTCTCTCTTGAGTTTTTCATTTGGACTTGCAACTTATCAAAGGCTGATCATCCTTGTTGCGTTTACCATACTTTAGGGTTTTTGCTGCGTTTTCTTTTCCGCACGACAAGGGTTTTGAGTAGATCTTCCTAAATCTGAATACTTAGGGATCTTGGGGCATTCAACTACTCTTTGTTGTGGGTTCTGGGGTTTATTCCTAACCAGGTTCACATCAGTATGGTTTGGGTGCAAAAACAAGTCATCAAGTGTTGGTTTGAAACTTTTGGGAGTTTTCGTCCTAAATGACCTAAACTTTTGAGCGTTATATTTTTTAGTTGTATTGATTTGAAACAACAACAAAATGACCGAAAGTTATGTGCAAAAGATTTGGGTGAAAAACGTTGTCATCTTAGGTTGATATTCATTTTTGACAGGTTTTTGTGTAGAAGGTACTGCACTTTGGTTATAAGCATTTTTTAACCATATTAATGTGAAACAACACTAAAATGACAGAAAATAACGTGCGAATGATTTAGGTGCAAAAAGAAGTCATCCTATGTTAGTTTACATCTTTTGGGACTTTCTGTGCCAATTGACATGAACTTTTAAATGTTATAATTTTTAGTCGTATTTATGGGAAACAATATCAAAATGACAAAAAATTATGTGCAAAATATTTGGGTGAAAATTAGAGTTATCTGGTGTTGGTTTCTATTTTTGGCAGGTTTTCATAATTAGGGTCTTGTTCCTTTGTTGTGAGCAGTTTTTAACCATATTAGTTGGAAACAACAATAAAATGACCGAAAATGATGTGCATATAGATTAGGTGCAAACACAAGTCATTATGTGTTAGGTTGTAACTTTTGGTAGTTTTCGTGCAAAAAGACCTTAACTTTTGACCGCACTATTTTTCATTTGTATTGACGAAAGACAACAACAAAATGATCGAAAAATATGTGAAAAAGATTTGGGTGAAAAATCTAGTCATTTGGGGTTGGTTTCTATTTTTGGCAGATTTTCGTATTTAGGGTCCTGTTCTTTTGGTTTGAGCAGTTTTTAACCATATTGGTTGGAAACAACAATAAAATGACTGAAAATGATGTGCATATGGTTTGGGTGCCAAAACAAGTCATCATGAGTTAGTATATAACTTTTGAGAGTTTTCATGCATAAAGACCTGAACTTTTGACCCGAATATTTTTCAGCCGTATTGACGGGCAACAACAACAAAATGACCTAAAACTATGTGCAAAATATTTGGGTGAAAAATATAGTCATCTGGGGTTGGTTTCTATTTTTGGCAGGTTTTCGTATTTAGGGTCCTGTTCTTTTGTTTTGAGCATTTTCTAATCATTTTGGTGGAAAACAACAATAAAATGACTGAAAATGATGTGCGTATGGTTTGGGTGCAAAAACATATCATCATGTGCTGGTTTGTAACTTTTGGGAGTTTTCTTGCCAAACGACCTAAAGTTGTGATCGTTATATTTTTTAGCTGTATTGATGTGAAACAACAACAAAACGACCGAAAATTATGGGTAAAATATTTGGGTGAAAAACATAGTAATCTTGGCTTTGTTTTCATTTTTGACAGGTTTCTGTACAGAAGGTACTGTACTTTGGTTACAAGCATTTTTTATCCATATTAATGGGAAACAACATTAAAATGACAGAAAATAATGTGCGGATGATTTAGGTGTAAAAACAAGTCATTATATGTAAGTTTGTATCTTTTGGGAGTTTTCATGCATAAAGACATGAACTTTTGACCTGAATATTTCTCTGTCGTATTGACGGAAAACAACAACAAGATGACCGAAAATTATGTGCAAAAGATTTGGGTGAAAAAGGTAGTCATCTGGGGTCGGGGTCTATTTTTGGCAGGTTTTTGTATTTGAGATCCTATTCTTTTATTCTGAGCATTTTTTAACCATATTAGTGGAAAACAACAATAAAATGACCCAAAATGATGTGCATATGGTTTGGGTGCAAAAACATGTCATCATGTGTTGGTTTGTAACTTTTGGGAGTTTTCTTGCCAACTGACCTAAAGTTGTGACCGTTATATTTTTTAGTTGTATTGATGTGAAACAACAACAATGTAACCAAAAGTTATGTGCAAAAGATTTGGATGAAAAACGTAGTCATCTTGGGTTGGTTTTCATTTTTGACAGGTTTCTGTACAGAAGGTATTTTACTTTGGTTACAAGCATTTTTTATCCATATTAATGGGAAACAACATTAAAATAACAGAAAATAATGTGTGGATGGTTTACGTGCAAAAACAAGTCATTATGTGTAAGTTTGTATCTTTTGGGAGTTTTCGTGCATAAAGGCATGAACTTTTGACCCGAATATATTTCAGTCGTATTGATGGGAAACAACATTAAAATGACAGAAAATAATGTGCGGATGGTTTAGGTGCAAAAACAAGTCATTATGTGTAAGTTTGTATCTTTTTGGAGTTTTCGTGCATAAAGGCCTGAACTTTTGACCCAAATATATTTAAGTCGTATTGATGGGAAACAACATCAAAATGACAAAAAATTATGTGCAAAAGATGTGGGTGAAAAACGTAGTCATCTTGGGTTGGTTTTCATTTTTGACAGGTTTTTGTGGAAAAGGTACTGTACTTTAGTTACAAGCATTTTTGAACCGTATTAATGGGAAACGACATTAAAATGACAGAAAATAATGTGCGGATGGTTTAGGAGCAAAAACAAGTCATTATGTGTAAGTTTGTATCTTTTGGGAGTTTTCGTGCATAAAGACCTGAACTTTTGTGCCGAATATTTTTCAGTCGTATTGATGGAAAAGAACATCAAAATGACCGAAAATTATGTGCAAAAAGATTTGGGTGAAAAATGTTGTCATCTAGGGTTGGTTTCTATTTTTGGCATGTTTTCGTATTTGTGGTCCTTTTCTTTTATTAGGAGCATTTTTTAACCATATTAGTGTAAAACAACAATAAAATGACCGAAAATGATGTGCGTATGGTTTGGGTGCAAAAACATGTCATCATGTGTTGGTTTGTATCTTATGAGAGTTTTCGTGCGAAATAACATAACCGATTAACTGTTATATTTTGGATTCATATGGATGGGAAACAAAAACAAAATGACCAAAAATTTGTGGAAAAGATTTGGGTGAAAGTTGTAGTTATCTGGGGTTAGTTTCTATTTTTGGTAGGTTTTCATATTTAGGGTCTTGTTCTTTTGTTCTGAGAATTTTTTAACCATATTGGTGGGAAACAACAATAAAATGACTCAAAATGATGTGCATATGGTTTGGATGCAAAAACAAGTCATCATGTGTTGGTTTGTAACTTTTAGGAGTTTTCGTCCCAAATGACCGAAACTTGTGAGCGTTATATTTTTGAGCTGTATTGATGTGAAACAACAAGAAAATGACCGAAAGTTATGTGCAAAAGATTTGAGGGAAAAACGTAGTTATCTTGGGTTGGTTTTCATTCTTGACAGGTTTTTGTGAAGAAGGTATTGTACTTTGGTTACAAGCATTTTTTAACCGTATTAATGAGAAACAACATTAAAATGACAAAAGATAATGTGTGGACGATTTAGGTGCAAAAACAAGTCATCACGTGTTAATTTACATCTTTTGGGACTTTCCGTGCCAATTGACATGAACTTTTAAATGTTATATTTTTGAGTCATATTGATGGGAAACAACATCAAAATGACCAAAAATTATATGCAAAAGATTTGGTTGATAAGTGTAGTTATCTAGTGTTGGTTTCTATTTTTAGCAGATTTTCGTATTTGGGGTTCTGTTCCTTTGTTGTGAGCAGTTTTTAACCATATTAGTTGTAAACAACAATAAAATGACCGAAAATCATGTGCATATGGGTTGGGTGCAAAAACAAGTCATCATGTGTTAGGGTGTAACTTTTGGGACTTTTCGTGCATAAAGACCTGAACTTTTGACCGCAATATTTTTCATTCATATTGATGAAAAACAACAACAAAATGACCGAAAAATATGTGCAAAAGATTTGGGTGAAAAATCTAGTCATTTGGGGTTGGTTTATATTTTTAGCAGGTTTTCGTATTTAGAATACTGTTCTTTTGTTTTGAGCAGTTTTTAACCATATTGGTTGGAAACAAAATTAAAATCACCGAAAACGATGTGCATATGGTTTGGGATAAAAAACAAGTCATCATGAGTTAGTTTCTAACTTTTGGGAGTTTTCATGCATAAAGACGTGAACTGTTGATCGGAATATCTTCCAGCCGTGTTGAAGGAGAACAACAACTAAATGACTGAAAATTATGTGCAAAATATTTGGGTGAAAAATGTAGTCATCTGGGGTTGCTTTTTATTTTTGGCAGGTTTTCATTTTTAGGGTCCTGTTCTTTTGTTCTGAACATTTTTTAACCATATTGGTGGGAAACAACAATAAAATGAGCGAAAATGATGTGCATATAGTTTGGGTGCAAAAACAAGTCATCATGTGTTGGTTTGTAACTTTTGGGAGTTTTCGTGCGAAATGACTTAAACTTGTGAGCGTTATATTTTTGAGCTATATTGATGTGAAACAACGACAATGTGACCAAAAGTTATGTACAAAAGATTTGGGTGAAAAACGTAGTCATCTTGGGTTGGTTTTCATTTTTGACAGGTTTTTGTGAAGAAGGTACTATACTTTAGTTACAAGCATTTTTTAACCGTATTAAAGGGAAACAACATTAAAATGATAGAAAATAATGTGCGGATGGTTTAGGTGCAAAAACAAGTCATTATGTGTAAGTTTGTATCTTTTGGGAGTTTTCGTGCATAAAGACCTGAACTTTTGTCCCGAATATTTTTCAGTCGTATTGACGGAAAACAACATCAAAATGACCGAAAATTATGTGCAAAAGATTTGGGTGAAAAATATTGTCATCTAGGGTTGGTTTCTATTTTTGGCAGGTTTTCGTATTTGTGGTCCTATTCTTTTATTCTGAGCATTTTTTAACCATATTAGTGGAAAACAACAATAAAATGACCGAAAATGATGTGCATATGGTTTGGGTACAAAAACATGTCATCATGTGTTGGTTTGTATCTTTTGGGAGTTTTCGTCCCAAATGACCTAAACTTTTGAGCGTTATATTTGTTAGCTGTATTGATGTGAAACAACAACAAAATGACCGAAAGTTATGTGCAAAAGATTTGGGTGAAAAATGTAGTCATTTGGGGTTGATTTCTATTTTTGGCAAGTTTTCGTATTTAGGGTCCTCTTCTTTTGTTCTAAGCATTATTTCACCATATTGGTGGAAAACATCAATAAAATGACCGAAAATGATGTGCATCTGGTTTGGGTAGAAAAACAAGTCATCATGTGTTCGTTTGTATCTTTTGGGGGTTTTCGTGCCAAATGACATAAACTTTTAAATGTTATATTTATTAGTCGTATTGATGGGAAACAACATCAAAATGACCGAAAATTATGTCCAAAATATTTGGATGAAAAATGTAGTCATCTGGGGTTGCTTTCTATTTTTGGCAGGTTTTCGTATTTAGCGTCCTGTTCTTTTGTTCTGAGCATTGTTTAACCATATTGGTGGAAAACAACAATAAAATGACCAAAAATGATGTGCGTATGGTTTGGGTGCAAAAACATGTCATCATGTGTTGGTTTGTATCTTTTGGGAGTTTTTGTCCCAAATGACCTAAACTTTTGAGCGTTATTTTTGTTAGCTGTATTGATGTGAAACAATAACAAAATGACCGAAAGTTATGTGCAAAAGATTTGGGTGAAAAATGTAGTCATCTTGGGTTGGTTTTCATTTTTGATAGGTTTTTGTGCTGAAGGTACTGTACTTTGGTTACAAGCATTTTTTAACCATATTAATGGGAAACAACATTAAAATGACAAAATATAATGTGTTGATGGTTTCGGTGCAAAAACAAGTCATTATGTGTAAGTTTGTATGTTTTGGGAGTTTTCGTGCATAAAGGCCTGAACTTTTGACCCGAATATTTTTCAGTCGTATTGATGGGAAACAACATCAAAATGACCAAAAATTATGTGCAAAAGATTTGGGTGAAAAATGTAGTCATCTGGGGTTGGTTTCTATTTTTGGCAGGTTTTCGTATTTAGGATCCTCTTCTTTTGTTCTGAGCATTAATTCACAATATTGGTAGAAAACATCAATAAAATGACCGAAAATGATGTGCATATGGTTTGGGTAGAAAAACAAGACATCATTTGTTCGTTTGTATCTTTTGGGAGTTTTCGTGCCAAATGACATAAATTGTTAAATGTTATATTTTTGAGTCGTATTGATGGGAAACAACATTAAAATGATCAAAAATTATCTGCACAAGATTTGGGTGAAAATTGTAGTTATGTAGGGTTGGTTTCTATTTTTGGCAGGTTTTCGTATTTAGGGTCCTGTTCTTTTGTTTTGAGTAGTTTTTAACTATATTGGTTGGAAATAACAATAAAATGACCGAAAATGATGTACATTTGGTTTGGGTAGAAAAACAAGTCATCATGTGTTAGTTTGTAACTTTTGGAAGTTTTCGTGCATAAAGACCTGAACTTTTGACCGGAATATTTTTCAGTCCTATTGACAGAAAACAACAACAAAATGAATGAAAATTATGTGCAAAAGATTTGGGTGAAAAAGGTAGTCGTCTTGGGTTGGTTTCATTTTTGACAGGTTTTTGTGCAGAAGGTACTGTACTTTGGTTACAAGCATTGTTTAACCGTATTGATGCGAAACAACATTAAAATGATAGAAAATAATGTGCGAATGGTTTAGGTTCAAAAATAAGTCATCATGTGTAAGTTTGTATCTTTTGGGAGTTTTCGTACGAAATGACATAAACGTTTAAATGTTATATTTTTGAGTCATATTGATGGCAAACTACAACAAAATGACCGAAAATTATGTGCAAAAGATTTGGGTGAAAATTGTAGTTATCTGGGGTTAATTTCTATTTTTGGTAGGTATTCGTATTTAGGGTCCTGTTCTTTTGTTCTGAGTATTTTTTTTAACCATATTGGTGGGAAACAACAATAAAATGACCGAAAATGATGTGCATATGGTTTGGATGCAAAACCAAGTCATCATATGTTGGTTTGTAACTTTTGGGAGTTTTCGTGCCAAATGACCTAAACTTGTGAACGTTATATTTTTGAGCTGTATTTATTTGAAATAACAAAATGACCGAAAATTATGTGCAAAAGATTTTGGTGAAAAACGAATTCATCTTGGGTTGGTTTTCATTTTTGACAGGTTTTTGTGCAGAAGGTATTGTACTTTGGTAACAAGTATTTTTTAACCGTATTAATGGAAAACAACATTAAAATGAAAAAAATAATGTGCGGATGGTTTAGGTGCAAAAACAAGCCATCATGTGTTAGTTTGTATCTTTTGTTTTGAGCAGTTTTTAACCATATTGGTGGGAAACAATAATAAAATTACCGAAAATGATATGCATATGGTTTGGGTACAAAAACAAGTCATCATGTGTTGGTTTGTGTCTTTTGGAAGTTTTCGTGCGAAATGACATAAATCTTTAAATGTTATATTTTTTAGTCATATTGATAGGAAACAACAACAAAATGATCGAAAATTATGTGCAAAAGATTTGGGTGAAAATTGTAGTTATTTGGGGTTAGTTTCTATTTTTGGCAGGTTTTCGTATTTAGGGTCCTGTTATTTTGTTTTGAGCATTTTTTAACCATATTGGTGGGAAACAACAATATAATGATCGAAAATGATGTGCATATGGTTTGGATGCAAAAATAACTCATCATGTGTTGGTTTGTAAATTTTGGGAGTTTTCGTGCCAAATGACCTAAACTTGTGAGGGTTATATTTTTGAGCTGTATTGATGTGAAATAACAACAAATGACCGAAAATTATGTGCAAAAGATTTGGGTGAAAAACGTACTCATCTTGGGTTGGTTTTTGTTAGCACTAGTGGGCTACTATGATGATTTGATGAATCCAACGAAGTGAAGGAGTTCAAGACCCTATGAGTATATGTGGAATGCATGAAGACTTCATGAAGATTGAAGACTTGGTCTAGAACTTAGGAGTGTGTGTTGTGGGGTAAGGTTGAGGTCTAATTATTGAAGCATGCAATCTTAATCAATGATAAGCTCCACAAGTATTTTCTGAATTAACAATAGTTTTGAAAAATCATTAAAATCAAAACTTGTGTTTTAAACAACTGTTTTAACTAACTAGAGAAAAACAGTCGACTATTTGAAGAATTAATCGACTGAATGTTTAAACGACAGTTGTCTATAAAAAGTTGGTGCGAAAACTTTGAAAGTGACGAAAAACATTCTAAACATTTTCTGAGCAAGAATTTTTTAGATTTAAAAGAGAGCAAAAACGCCCTTGAGTCTATTGATCAAAGAACATTCAACGTTTTCATCAAGAACTGTTCTCTTGAACTGTTGCTGGTGCTATCATTTGACTGAGACTGTTCTTCGCTGATTTGATCATCAAGACTAAGCCTTCTATACCCTTTCTTGTTACTTTTGTATTCGTTTGTATAGAAGTGTTTGTATTGCAGTAACCGTGTTCATTCTTCATCTGTATTGACATTTCTACTGCATTCTTGAATTGCCAGGGTTGGTAATTTTGTTCTGTATAGCGGGATCAATACAGGGTGCGACTTGCTGTGGGTTTCAGCAAGGGTCTTCATGAAACACACAATGGGTTTCTGTGTGATTTCCTGTTCTGCTGTGGGATCAGCAATGGTCTACTGCGAGTTGCAGTGAGACGTTTCTGAGTTATACAGTGGTCTCTGTATAACGTAACTTGCTGTGGGTTTCAGCAAGAGAGTTCTTGAAGCACACAGTGGATTTTGTAGTGTTTCTTGTTCTGCTATAGGTTCAACAGTGGTTGGCTGCAAAGTGCAGTGTCGTCTTGCTGTAGGAAAGTGTTGTAAACTGGATCAGGTTGATCAGTTTAGTGAAATCCTTACTGTGTGTGAGAGACTGGACGTAGCCTGGTTGTTGGGTGAACCAGTATAAAAATCTACTGTGTCCTGATTCTCTCTTGCTCGCTCTTTTTACTGTTCTTGCTGAATTTCTTGAATTTTTCAGAATTAAGTGAATCTTGCTAATTGAATAACTTCATCATTTTCTGAAAGCATTTTTAGAAACAACCTAAAATCTTTTATTCCATTTTAACACAGTTTAATCCAAACTGCTTTGAATCTGTTAATAACCAGTATATCAGTTTCCTGTAAATCTACAGTTTTGCAATTTACTGGGTTTACTGTTTATTAGTTGGTCTTTCCAGAAAACCTCTAATCTGTTTCTATGTAATAAACTAAATCGCTTCCGTACTTACATTTAAATTCTGATAAAATTGTTTTGATTTGCTGCATTGTACTGTGACTAGATTGGATTTTGTTTACTGTTTCATTCTACTGCTTTTCATAGTAAAGTCAATAAAGATCCAGTTTATTAAAAGAATTTGAATTTTATTAAAAGGTCAACTTGTTATTGAAAAAGATTTTGAAATCCAATTCACCCCTCCTCTTGTATTTCAGCCAAAACAGGTTCTTTCAGTTTCATTTTTGACAGGTTTTTGTGCAGAAGGTACTGTACTTTGGTTACAAGCATTGTTTAACCGTATTAATGCGAAACAACATTAAAATGATAGAAAATAATGTGCGAATGGTTTAGGTTCAAAAATAAGTCATCATGTGTAAGTTTGTATCTTTTGGGAGTTTTCGTACGAAATGACATAAATGTTTAAATGTTATATTTTTGAGTCATATTGATGAGAAACTACAACCAAATGACCGAAAATTATGTACAAAAGATTTTGGTGAAAATTGTAGCTATCTGGGGTTAGTTTCTATTTTTGCCAGGTTTTCGTATTTAAGATCCTATTCTTTTGGTTTGAGCATTTTTTAACCATATTGGTGGGAAACATCAATAAAATGACCGAAAATGATGTGCATATTGTTTGGATGCAAAAACAAGTCATCATGTGTTGGTTTGTAACTTTTGGGAGTTTTCGTGCCAAATAACCTAAACTTGTGAGCGTTATATTTTTGAGTTGTATTGATTTGAAACAACAACAGAGTGACCGAAAACTATGTGCAAAAGATTTGGGTGAAAAACGTAGTCATCTTGGGTTGGTTTCATTTTTGATAGGTTTTTATGCAGAAGGTACTGTACATTATTTACAAGCATTGTTTAACCATATTAATGGGAAACAACATTAAAATGATAAAAAATAATGTGCTGATGGTTTAGGTTCAAAAATAAGTCATCATGTGTAAGTTTGTATCTTTTGCGAGTTTTCGTGCCAAATGACATAAACTTTTAAATGCTATATTTTTGAGTCGTATTGATGGAAAATAACAACAAAATGATCGAAAATTATGTACAAAACATTTGGGTGAAAATTGTAGTTATCTGGGGTTGGTTTCTATTTTTGGCAGGTTTTTGTATTTAGGATCTTATTCTTTTGCTTTGAGCAGTTTTTAACCATATCGGTTGGAAACAACAATAACATGACTGAAAATGATGTGCATATAGGGTTTGGGGTTTGGGTTTTGGGGTTTGGGGTTTGGGG
>Ga0123340_1004758_pt1 | contig 12917 bp, 4 predicted proteins | sample SirMexnodulemix_FD_89961 | JGI IMG/M metagenome (GOLD analysis project Ga0123340, IMG submission 89961) | Root nodule microbial communities of legume samples collected from Mexico - Siratro Mexico nodule mix | ecosystem: Host-associated > Plants > Roots > Nodule | place: Mexico: Nepantla... | reverse complement strand
ATATAAATATATTTTTATCTTTATATAAAAACATTTTAAAAAATTTAAATGTATTCCAAAAACTAATTTAAATAAACGATATCAGTAAATATTTTTAATATTCTTTCTTACCTTAATATCTTCTATTTGAACGTTATATATTTGATTTTTCTCCTCTTCTTATTTTCGTAATTTTTATCTTTTTTATGAGATTACAAATCACATTTTCATTCAATTTAATATGTTTTAATATTTTTTTTATAAATATCTTTCTTATCTATTGTGAATCTTATGATAATGATATTAGATCTTTGATGAATATTAGAATGCGGTTCCTTATTTACCATCAAACTTTTTAAAGAAATATTTATCTTTTTTTGATTTTGATCTTAGTTTATATTTTCTTAATTTGTAGCTACTCCTCTTTTCTAAAATTTAAAGCAAAAACTTTTATATTTCATATAAATTTTGAATTAAATTATTTGCATATTTAATCGCACAAATTTTATTTTCAGAAGAGAATTGTAAAATACTTAACAATTTTTTTATTAATCTCAGTAATATGTAAAACATAAAAAATTAATTTGATACCTAAATAAATTTTAAGTGTAATTATTAACTTTCACCATAAGTTATTCTATTTATAATTTTTACTTTAGAAAGATATCATTTGTTAAGTTTTTTTGAAAAGTTTTTGTTTATTGAATTATTTAACTGTAGTTATATGATTTGTACAACCACATTCTATAAGTCAATCTTTTTATGAATTGTTAGTTGTAACACATGATATTGTAAGAAATAATTTTTGTTGAGATATTGAGATTATATATCTTTTCTATATATCTCAATTAACCATACTTATGATATTTTACATCTCGCTTCCATCAACAGTGATGATTATTTTTCTTGCATCATGAACAAGACGAAAAAAATTAAATAAGTAGTCTCAACAAAAACTTATTTATTCATTTATATATCAATAATCAGTAATTAACTAATCAATAAACAATTTAAATGAAAAATTATAATAGTGGCACTTTTTCAATTGAGAACTTATATGCTAGAATCATTAAACTGACTTTCGTTAATAAAAATCGAACAAAAGGGCCCTAACCATTTAGTAAAGTTTCCGGCTACACGCAAAGTATTCCTTTTGAACAAACCAGAGATACTTGGTTAAGTTTAACATGCTAATGCAGCTCAAAAAATGGCATATTAAAGAACGTTGTTCGTCGTCAGTGGAAGTTGGAAGACAAGGAAGAAATGAATATATTGAGCAAAAACCATTTACATCATACTAATTAACATTTAACAGAAACCAGTTACACTGTTCCTTGGTAGTTACTAACAACTCTCAAAAATGCATATATTGATACAATTGCCAGAGGGAAGGAGGTAAGTACATAGATCAAGATAAATTAGCCTGGCGAACTGGCATATCATGTGGATATTCATCCAGGGCAGAACAGCCACTGCCAAGGTAGATGTAAGTACTTGAAGAAAACAATATTGATTAACATATCCACGTCACTGAATAATTTAATGCTAGCTCTGGTCAAGTTCGCTTTTCCTATTCATCAAGTCATGGTAGTAGAGCAGTACACACATAGGTTGTCCAAGGATACAGAATATGAACCAAAAAATCATATTTCCAACCTGACAAATTAACAAACCAACGAATCAAATTCCAGATGATGGAGTTTTTAAGACATTACGAACCAATATGCTTATATACATACCATTGAGTTTCTGAATTTATCGTACAGATAATGAGTGATTAAGACCAAAGGAACCTATTAAAAAAGGCATTCATTATCATGTCAATTGAACCAAAAATATGGACGAAATCATAATCCACAACTATTACAAGACATTGCACAAGTTAATTACTCCAGAGAATAATTTCTTTCGGTTGGGCATAAAAGAGCAGGGAATTTTTTATAAGCTGGCTTCACCTTTGTCCGGAAGAGTTGGAAAGTTTGTGTTATTTTTACTGTGAAATACTTTAGTTTAATAGTAGAAGGTTAGCAAACAGTAGTATGATACAGTTACTTGATTTCACCTGAAACATAATTCCACCGAAAGCCCACAATTTGAATATGTGGCAAGGAACAGCAATGCACAGCTGCACTCAGAAGAAAGAGAAATCGTAAGAAAAGCTCCACAACTCTGTCTAAAGAAAACTTTGATAACAAGTTACAACACGTGCAAAAAATTGTTCATGGATAAAGAAAACATGGCTGACTAGGGAGATTTTAGTGCCAAAATTAATAGTGATAACACGGGTAGAAACTAGAAAATGTAACAGTCCCTTAATATTCATCTCAATCCAATTTTAAGATATGCAAATTGCAGTACCTAAGCATGCCAAGGTAAAGGATACAACGTACTTGAGATTTAGGTAGCTAGGTTTCTGAGGCCATCATCAGGTTGTAGATAGTGCAAAGACAAGTAATGTCCTATACCTATATTTAGCAAATCAGTCCCAACCTACTTTCTAACTTTCAATCCTCTTCCACACAGTCCCAAACAATTGAAAGGGTAGGAACAAAGATATTCCAAGAATAAATTAAAGCAGGTTTCTTTCAGATTTCTATTGTGTAGCATGCAGACAAGCACACAAGCAGAACAACAATTTTGACATAATACCAAAAAAATGAAAGAGGAATGTGCAAAGAAATGAACAACACACCTCATGGAATAAAGCAGAAACCAGGAAGGCAATTAAAAGAGCAACGGCCTGTACAATGATGAAAGATCAAAATCATAAATATATTTAGAACTCAAATAAATAAAATACCAATAATGTTTGAGAAAAAGAAGAGCCAATCCAAATACTGACCTATGAGAAACAACTATGTTAATAAGATATTTTTGATAAAAAAAGACCAAGGAAAAAATTCACAAAAGATATATTAAACATGATTAAATAGAAAAAAAAAATTAATGGAGTTCCCTAGGAATTCTTGTTCATGTGAGTCATGTTTATGCATTCCAAAGTCATTTATCTGAAACACAGAACAGTGGATGAAGTTCAATTATTGTCTATCGATTGATAACTTTCTACTCATAGCCCCAAGTGCATCAGACATATCAAACCATAACATTAGTCGATAAAAATATATACATGTTTTAAAAGAACTTACGTAATAGATATGTAATAGCCTTATTCACAAGTTTTTACATAACTGTGTTTATTAGGGTAATAGTAAGATGTCCATTTCGCTTCAGTTATGTTAAACGTGACAACTTACTGGCGACCTGAGATGGTAAACAAAGGCTGACAATATCCTAAAAAGTGATTACCTTTGGTATACCATGCCTTAAACACGGAAAATATAGGTGGCGGATCATCCATTTGTGAACAGGCTGCAATGTGAAAGAATCCACTTAGTTGTATACAAATGGTTTGGAATTACAGGTGATAAACAATCAACTATATGTTCTGATATTTAGAACCATTTGTTCAGTAACAGATGGCAAAAAGTTGTAACTTCCCTTTCTTCCTTTTGTTCAAACAGTCTGCGTTGTCAGCCCTTATTATACAGAAAGGGAAAGTTAAATAAAATATGCATGTTTGTGCGTGTTCACATGAATTTCATCCTAATAAGAGACGCAGAAAAAAAAAAAAATGTTGATCAAAATTCAGTCTGAAAAAGAGACATACCATATTCCACATTCTCCAATACTGATGGAAGCGGCAGCAACACCACAAATACAGATAGCGAAGACAATATGTCACAAAACTCTTTTGTTTAAAGATTAAGAATAATGTAAGAAACACCTAATTAGGAAATAACTTACATCTTCAACAGTTTTGGCATTCCACCAGTCCTTGTAGAATTCCCGATCACCAAATCGAAGAAGCTCTGCTAGTATATTTAACCTACATTGAAACAGTCAGTAGAAGGATTAGCTGCCTCAAATATGAACTAAATCTTTAAAAAAATCATAGCTTAACCTTTTCTAATACCCACAAATACGACAAGCAGATCAGCATTTATGCTTGCACAAAAAACGAGCAGAAATGAAGAGTAAAGTATCCTCACTGGCCACAGGAAAAATATACCAACCCATAAATAAAACTAGGCTAATAAATCCCTTATATCTGTCAGAGTCTCACTTAAAATGACCATTGGCGGCTCACCTAAGCCTATAAAACTAATTTTAGATCTTAATAAGTCCTGACAGCAATAGTCTCTACATGCATAACTTTAAATCACCTAGATCTTACCACTGATGATGCAATTACTATTGAGGGTTTTTAGTAAGGTGGATATCACTACAAGGATGCTTTGAAAGATTAATTAATTACAGACTTATAACATCATCATCATCATCAAAATTGTCAGGGTACAGAGTCAAGGCATGAAACACAAGAAATTAAAACCATAATTATTCGATTTATGACAAGTGAAGCTAACTTCGTATTAATATCTTGTAAGAAAAATGCGCCCGTACATGCATGTTGAACAAAGTAAGGGATGGTATACCAAAGGTGAAAAAAGCAATAGAACATGCAAAGCCACACGTATAGATTTGGAACAGAAAGCTTCAGAACTCTTTCGATGGCATAAAGAAGGTCTCCCTTGAAAGGATGCTGTGAATTTTGTACAATAGGATTAATGTACTGCAAAATTGCACAGTCAAAACAACGTCAGAATACCTGCAGAAACAACAAAATAGAACTCGAGAAAAAAAAATGCACAAACAAAAAGAGAGAAAATGTAGAAATGACAAAATTTATTAACCAGTACTGCTTACTTGTTCAATAATCAAACCCATAACTCCTGTAAATACTATCAGCTTGACAAGTTGACGAAACACCCAACCCTTTCGAATATAAGGTGTGCGAGGATAGCTTAGCTAAAACAGCATATCATAAAACAAAATACAAGTACGTAAATATGTGAGAAACTTTGCTCTCAAAATAAAATTAAAAAGTGCAATCCACATGGAGATACATTTGTGCAAAAAAAAGCAAAGACGTGTATAAACCTACTTAAAGAGCACCCAAGCAAAATTTTGGCAAATTAGGTAAACATATTGAAGTGAGAAGCAAGCACTACAATATGCACAGTGACAAACAGAAAACCAACCCCCTCCCCTTCTTTCTCAAAAGGAGCGTGAGGAAGACACTGACAGACACATTGTGTCTAGAAACTAGCAGATTGCAATGGGAAGTCCACGAGGAATTTTGTACAATTGGAAGTATAGGGAGAGCTAGAGAAAGGATTTTGGGATTTCTGCCATAGATTTTGTTATGCATATTTGGTGGCAAAGAAATAGAAAAGAGTTTTGAGTGTTGAGATGAACAAGGTCAATGATCAACACATGAAAATGGAAAGGAAATACAGGATAACAAATGAAGACATTTGGTGAAAGGTATCGCACGTATTGAAGACAATAATTAAAGAGGGTTAGTATGATAATTTATAATATGTATTGGAAAATCCTATCAAATGATCACACATAAAACTCACAGGATCAATTAATCTTGTTAGGCGGGAATTAATTCCTAGCTGTGTAAATTAGTGGGGATGGTTACAGCAATTAGTTCCATTATATGTTAAACAGGGTTAGTGAGATAATTTTATACGAGGATTTGTTGTATTGTGAAGGAGAAACACTTGCCAGAAAATTATCCCGTTTTCATGTCCTCATTCAATATTCAGTACAAGAAGCATTAATTTTCTCATGTTCTGTCTATTGGCTCCCAACAGCATGTCAGACACTGACTAAAAACCACAAATATATTCACAGCAAAGACATATGGGTAAAGTCCACATAGTAGTGTCTATAAGCAATCGATACGAGAAAATGAATACAATTGTAAAATAGGTGAATATAATGAGGCAACTCTACAACCGTTACAAATAAAAAGAAGTTGCTTCCAAAAAACTAACTAAATCACTTGAAAGTACAGCTACCTGGTAACATAATGTAGGAGCAACCATGAAGTATGCCAAGCTCTTGAAGCTAACACTGTAAGGATGGTCCATATTCACAGAATTGGGTACTGCTTCTCCCTATAACACAGGAAACATGTCCGAAAAAGGGGGGAAACAGGTGTTTATATATCACACATTCACACAAGTGAAAAGCTAATCATCCAGATATAAGGAAGTAATAAAAGGGAAAACAGGATGGAAATAATTTGAATGGAGAAAAAATAAACCATACTTATTATGAAGTTTTAAGAGAACATGATCTGTAAATTACAGCTTAGTCAAGCACAATATTCTTGTATGAAAACTAATCATCAAATACATCATACAACAAGTATATAAATAATTGAAAATGACATTTTGTAATTAATATCTATCAACTTATAAGTGGAATGAGTCTTAAGAAAACATTTGTCCTTATTTAGTTATTTAAATTGTCGGGAAGGTATCTTTGATACTGTCAAAAGTAGTTTTAATTTAGTTATTTAGTCAGTTTCTGTTTCAAGATAGTTTCTGATTTTGTTTTCCCACAAACAGTAACAACTCCTAAAATCAAGGAGCAACATCTTTTTTCAGCGTATATACAGTGAAATACACAATAAAATATATGCTTCAGCATTTCCCAAATAGAAAAAAATTCACATTACTTTCTCTGCTACTTTTCTCTTCCAACATTTTTTTATCTCAATTAAAATCCAACAATTGGTACTAGAACTCTCTTTTTAAGGGACCTATGAAATGGACGATGAATAATTTTTCTCACAAGTTACTCCTCCTATCTTTGATGGGGAGAACTGTGACCTTTCGATTTGTGGGACGCTCACAAGAGGATTGTCAAGCCAACAATTCTTGGAGTGCGACTTATTTGTTGGGAAATTTCACTTAAATCCAAATAATGGTTTTAGGATGAAATCTGAGATGGTATCAAAGCCTATTTAGGCTCACTTGGTTTGGCAAGCATGTTGGAAGAAGGGATGTTGGGAAGGTCCTCATTACTTGCCTCCATTCTTAGAATTTGGCTCATATAAATGTTGGACAGCTTCGCTAACTGCCAATTGGTTTTAAGTTAAAATTTGACACGGTATCAGAGCCAATAGTCCATCTTGATAAATCATCTATTTTCAAGCTTGTCTACTCTGGTAGCCACCGAGGCAGGGGTTGTTGGGAAGTCCCACATTACCTACCTCAATTATTGTAATGCAAATTATGCTAAACCGTTAGCCAGTCTAACACTTATTAGACGGTTTAGTCATGCTAAACGATCCAAGGCCTCTCATGGTCTAATATTGATATTGATGATAACAAACACTTCAAGTAACTATTTGGGATTTAATGAATTTGGTTTTTGCACAAAATTTCTGTAGTTTTAGGAATTAGACGGTCAAAGCAGTGCTAGAGGATCAACCTTGGATTAGACAGTTAAAGCTACACTAGACAGTCAAAGTTGCATTAGATGGTCAACCCGGGTCAACAATACATTAGACTATCAAAGTCCCATTAGATGGTCAAAAATCCATTAGACGGTCAACAAGGCATTAAATGGTCAACAAAGCATTAGATGGGCAACACTGCATTAGATGACCTAATCTTCTCTTTTGGGTTAGACGGTCCAACCATTGCATTCAACCAGACAACAAGGATCTATTAAAGGAACTAATAATGCAAGCACTCAAAACTTAGGGTTGGCAATGGCAATACACTGTCGTAAATGGGAAAGACACCGTAGCAATATAAACCTACAAAGTTCATTTTTGATGTGGTGTAAGTTCTTAAAAATGATCAAAAATTGTAGAGTGTCACGTAACTAGTTGAGATAAAGTTTTCTTCGAAAACAAAAGTTGTTTGATCAAAGATGCAGACGACAAATATATTCTTAAAGTAAAACTAGGAGGGAAAAGCTTTGTTTTAAATGCATTGGTGGAGTAGCAAATTTCTTTTCCAATAAAAGAGGATATCATTGAATTGTGCACAAGAGGAAAAATTCTGAAGAAGATCACGCTAATTTCGGAATAACAGTCCCAAAGATGGAAGTGGTGTTACTGAAGAAAAAACTAAAGCTATTGTGCAAAAACGCACAAACAAGCTGATATAGTAGGAGTGAAAATGCTCTAAGAGAAAATTTGTTTGGATTTTTGGCTAAAGACAAAATAAAGGAGAAAGCTGCAAAAATGGAACATGGTAGGAATTGTTTGAAGTCTCTGATTTAGAACTTGAAAGTTGAAAATGTCATGGCCCAATCACATGAGAAGGAAGCAATAGTATTTCAATAGGAAATTTCTCATTTAAAACAGAACAAATGATGTCATATCCAAGACACTGTAATTCAGCAGGTTGAATTTTGAGGAAGAAGTTAGAAGTTTGCCACCTCCAAGGCAAGGAGAAGTGTTTGGGACTTGCTTTAGATGCTGCCAAAGATGTTTTAATTTTGTTTGAACAAGTCAATCAGTAAATTGAAAAGAATCTGTTATGGTTTAGTCAGTTTCTGTCTTTTAGATAGTTTTTTTTTTTTTTTTAAACTTTATTTTCCCATTATCAACAACAACTTCTAAAATTAAAGAGCAAGATGTTTTTTAGTGTATTTTATACTGATATGCTTGATAAAATATATGCTTCAGCAGTATCATAAAAAAATATTCACATAAATGTTATCATGTTAAGAACTTATGTCTTGCATGAACTTATGTTTTGTTTGGTGTATTTTGAACTTATTTAATAGTAATTTACTTCTATACTTAATTACTATATTATTGGGGTTTACTATTTTGCTTTATTATATCATTTATAGGTACATAAATATTTTTTATACAAAGTAAATTCTTACGAGTTTGCAAATCGAGTTTACACAAACTCTTGAGTTTGACAATGCTACATAAGACCATGTTGGGTAAGGAGAAAATTAGATGAAAGAAAAATCAGAAAGAAAAAACAAAATGATGACAGAAAACAAAAGAGAGAAAAGTTGACTTCAAGAAACAAATCTTTAAAATTCTCTCTCTCCATTCAAACAGAGGGTATATATTTACCTTTTCAATTGATTTGGTAAGTTGTCTCATATCATAGTTTGTATGTGCATAAGACACCAATTTTAACCATACAACGCAGGAAAATAGCATTAAAGTGACACCCGATAGAAAAGCAGAATCACACCTGCAGAGGAAGGGGTGACAAGTCAATCCATCTGCCCTATCCTTATTTGTGAAAGGACTACGCACAACCATAAGAATATTTTATCCCTCAGCAATCATCTTCATTGCTCAATGTTCATATAGCAATCCAATAATAGATTGAAAGGTAATTCAATTCCAACATCTCAAATAATTTAAAAATAATGAAGTTTTAAATTTTCAGTGCAGGAGAGTGACCGTTATCAAGTATCAACTTAAATGACATTCTATAAAAAAATTCTTTCAAAATGGATGATGTAACAACAAATGTTAAAACAAAAAAGGAGCCAAGACTGCAGACCCAGAATAGATTTTGAAGAATATATGTCAAATAAATTAAACTAACCTGAGAATCACTAAAATTGGATACAAAATTGAAGCTGAGGTAATAATTATATGAAGTAGAACAACGACCTGCAACATTAAAGTCAACATGATATTCCCGTATATACAGATAGTGAATATTATTCGGTTAAGAATAGCACATTACTACTAATCATATCCAAAAACTATTTTAGTTTATACAGTTGAAATTTAACAAAGCTCACATGGCGTGATCACTTACTGATTCGGGTATACACTTCCGCTGAGCCAACTTCTCCACTATAAAGGCAGTAAAAGGAAATACCACAAGAGAAAGACTGTAATGCGGACAATCACTTACTGTTACAAAACATTTGAAGAAACAACCCTAAAAATAATTATACAGTACATAGTTTATCCTCATGAGAATTCGTGAAGGGTGTTACCAACACATGAGAAGGGGCCAGTCACTTAATGAATACGAACTAAACCAAAATCCAGACTTGATCAGCAAGCCATACTGCAAAAAAAAAAAAAACACACAATAAGAGAGACAATAAATACGGAACCGTCAAAATCAAGGCCATAAATAGAAAACAGAAAATTGTTACAGGTGAACGGACAATTAAACAGGAAAGAGCAAAACCTTCATTAGATTCTCGATTATGAGTCTGCTATTTACTGCAACAAGTACTACGATACAGAGGTTGAAGAGGCCCGCGTGACTCTGCAACTGATTGAATAATTAGTAAACAAATAAAACTACAGAGTCATCATCACACCAACTTATCAACCAAAACAAAGTAGGTAAAAAAAAAATCCCCGATCCACCAACTGTATTAAATTCAAATCATAAATTGATACCAACTAGTTTCCAGTACACATAAATAAATCAAACAAGCTCTCACTAGCGCTAACATACACTATTTAAAACACCTCAAAGACGCTCTCATTCAAGACTCTGCAATTTCTATTTTGTCTGAGTTGTTAATTATGCCGAAAGGGAGCAAAACGGCAAGGTTCTGTTCATTTTCAATTAGTTTCGCAGTTTAAGCAACATTGAGGTCGAAGTTAACAGCCAGAACCTGACGGAAAATGCTGTCGGAGCTGAGAGGACTTTCCTTGACTCTACGGTGAGCGGGGACCGAAGGCCGGTACGCGAATTCGAGGACGGAGGTTTCAGTCTCATGTTTTTGTGGTGGTTGTGAATAGGCGACGGCGCTGTCCACGGTGTCCATGGAGTCATCGGAACCGAAATCCTTGGCCAAGTCTTCGCCGGAACTGTCGGTAGACTCCGGCGAATTGTAGAGAGCACCGGCGGAGGTGGCGGTGGGTCTACGGCGCACCGTAGAACGGTTGATAGCAGTTGCTATGGTTTCACGCTGACGAGAATTCTCCATCGGAGAAGAAAAAGAGAGTGGGATTCCTTCCTCAGTCTTCTCCAAGAAGGAACAGGTCCCTACAATTGTTTTAATATTAATTAAATTTTGAAGAGAATCAAAATTTCTGTCTATATATAAGGGTTTACCATTCATTGACCAGTATCTATCAGCAATTTTACCAAATTAAAAATATTCATTCATTTTTAATAAATATATTAAATAATTACTGTTAATATGTATCATTACTTTCTAAATATGAATTATATCCATTAAGGTAGCAGTATATGTATAAGTATTTTTAAATATAGAAATTATATTATGATTATCAATTATCAATTATAGTATATAGATATTTTGAACTTGCAAATTATGTTTTTATTTATGATAATTAATTTATATTGTAAATATTTTTTTTTAAAATACTGATATTCAACTTAGATAAACATAATAAAAATTAAAAATTAAAAAAAATTAAGAAAATATCTAAAAACGCGTGAACCATATAAATACAGCTGAAATCACTCTAGTGGACAAATCATCATTTTCAAATCAAAGTGTTCCAAAACAATTTTTCAATAAGAATATTTTAATAAAATTTTCTTAGTGAAAATGTTTTTTATTTTGGTCTAGTTGTCTACATATATATTTATTTATAAATTGAATTTAGAAGTGTTTTTAAAACTATCATAACTTTTTATTCCAATAAGTATTAATATACATGATATTATGTTTAGTGGATATTAACTTTATAAATAATATTTGATGTTATTAAATTTAGTAGATATTATTGATACCAATAAGATATTACATAAAAATAATTTATATTTATTACATTTTAGTATAGAGCTATGATATTATTTTGAATGATAACGGCGTAATGCATTTCAATGTGTATATTGACAATTAAAATACATGGTAATATACAGAAATTAAATATATAAAGTGAATAAATTTAATTATGTAAAATAAATATGTTAAAATTAAACATTAACCATTAAAAAATTCTGAGAATCTAAGTAATAATAATATGAAAGAAAGGAATAATAAGCGTATTTATAGATTTATGAGAATAGGATAAAAGAGGAAAATGGGAAGGTGGTGTGATGGTGATGTTTGTTAGGATGTGTGACGATGGACAAAGATAGAAAGGAATCTGATGATTCCTATAAATGTGTGAAAGCGGTTGTGAAAGATGCTAATGTGAGATATGCTAATTTATGAGAAAAAGAAAGGTTCCTTACTCAAGAAACTTTTCATTAAAAAAAGAAAAACTTTTTTTTTTAATAATGGTTTTATAAAAATTTTCTAATAATATATATCTATTTTTGTCTTTTAACAACAAAGTCCGTGGGAAAGAGCTAAATATGAAAGTATCAAATGTTCGTGCAATCTTTTTCTCTAATTTTCAATAAATAAATAAAAAATTCTACTTCTTTTTTCACTCCTTTAATTCCCTTTTTATATAAATAATTATAAATAAGATTCTAGATTTAAACTTAAACATAAAAAATTACATTTTTAAATATCTTAACAAATATTATGTGACTTGCAAGTTGAAAAAAGCAATTTATTAATATTTTTTTTCTCTTCAAGACTCATCAAATATTAAAGGAGATAATATTTGATGATATCATAGAAATTGCCATATAATCCGTATTTTTTAAATTGGTACATTCCACGCCTTTTAAAACATGTCTAATCTCTCAATTTTTCCTTTTTTAGAAGAATCATTTTTATTTTATTTACATTTATTTTATATAAAGTTTTATATATAATATGTATCTTCTTTAAGTTTTTCTTCTGTTAAAAACATTAAATAAGAATAAAAAGAACTTCATAAAGAATGATATAATTATCTCAATAAATTTAGTTAAGATAAAAACTGATAGATTATAATATCATTTTAAAAAATAAACCTTAAATTTAATTTAATACTGACGTGTAAAATAAGTTTACATATATCTGTATATTTGATTATGTCTCTAAATTTTTATATTTTTAAAAAAAATATTAAATTAGTAAGATTCATTTCTTAACTTATATTATCTAATAACTTATTACTTCGTCATTAAGTATCTACAAAACACAAAGAATAAGAATATATATATATATATATATATATATATATATATAAGTTATTT
>Ga0123340_1004753_pt1 | contig 12920 bp, 6 predicted proteins | sample SirMexnodulemix_FD_89961 | JGI IMG/M metagenome (GOLD analysis project Ga0123340, IMG submission 89961) | Root nodule microbial communities of legume samples collected from Mexico - Siratro Mexico nodule mix | ecosystem: Host-associated > Plants > Roots > Nodule | place: Mexico: Nepantla... | reverse complement strand
CTTAAAAATTATATATTTATAGCTGAATGATATGAATTAGTTAATGTCATCATATTCAATTGTTATAAAAAAACGGGAAATATTTTGTTTAATATATGGAATGTCTATTACGGTATTATTTTTATTTATGTTAAAAGCAAGAGTTGCGTTTTTAATCTTTATGCAATACAAAAACTTGCAGCTATGATTCAATTGGGCCCAAGGCCAAAATTGGACGGTCCAATTTTGAGGCCGATAGAAGCCTTATGATCGCCCATTCAAAATGAAAGGGGATTCCTATTTGCACCCTCACACCCCTCTCTCCTTCCTATTGTTCAATTCCTCATCTAAATGTGTTTTTCTTTGTATATTATCAGAAACTAAAAAATACTCATTTTACTAGACTTACTCTTTACCAAATAGACGAATTTTTCCTCCACCTCAATACCCTCGTCCTTCACCTCTATAGTTTAGCGGAAAATACAAATATGTCTTTAAATGATAAATGATAAAAGACCAAAATACCTTCTATCCCTATTTACCTCCTTAACCACTCTTATCCACTTCATTCTCCCTTTTGCGTGTATCTGATTCATTGCTTTATTGTAGCATCCAGTTCAGTTATTGTATCTGTTTTTCACCTTCACCGTCAACAAAAGTGATCTATGCATGTGGGTGAGAGTCTGCAACATTCGCATATTTGTTTCAATCTGAATTAAAGCTTTAAACAAGTGAGAAGTAAAAAAATAAAATTATGATTATTAGCAATTTGTGAGTGGTATTGATAATTAGGATAGTTAATTTGATGATTGGGTTGCCATCAATGGTAAATCTGCATCAGAGAAGATGAACTTCATATGAATCGGATGCCCCGCGTCCGGTTTACATTTTGGAAAAAAACCAAAATGTAAACCGGATGGAGGTCATCCGATTCACATTTGCAAATGAAAATGTGAATCGAATGGCCTCTATCCAGTTTATAATTTTTTTTCCAAAATGTAAACCGGATGGAGGACATCCGGTTCAGTAATTTTTTTTTTTAAAAAACCAGAAGGTCATTTTGGTTATTTTTACCGGGACAATTTTGACATTTTGAAAACTTATGAAGGTGTAAGAAAGATGAGGGTATTGAGGTGCAGAAAGAATCCGTCTACCAAATAAAGAAATATTGATTGGGCCTAATTAGAAAACCGAATAGGTAACAATAGAGGGTTTTTATCTGCACCCGTGTTACTTTTTACACTCAATGTTGTTACTTTTGACTTGTGATATATAAGATGTATTTATTTGTGAATTTTTTTATTTACTAAAAATAAATAATTTTGATGGTTAAAATATTTTTTTTTTCACGATTTTGGTTCATAAAACGTCCCAATGGTGCAATTTTAATTTTTAGTATGCTATCAACATATCATCACATGTTAGGATGTCATATTAATGTATTGTCCAAACCAACATATTCTGTTGCATGTTAAGGTGATGTTATAACTATAGCTAAAGTTGGCGAAATAGATTAAATTTAACGTATTTAATTTAAAATATAAATATAATTAGCTCATAAACTTAGGGTTTGGATCTATGTTCATTCTCTTAATAAAAATCTATTTAAAATGTGTGAACGATGAAAAGCAACGAATTTAAAAAAAAAAATTGGAAACAAATAATAGACTAATTTTTTTTCAAAAGCTAATGATAGGTTAAATCACTTATGTTCCAGATTTTTATATAGGTAAATTTCTTTTAAAATAGTATGTAAATGGCTAAGTTGAGCTTGAAAATACCACTTTACAAATAAGAAATTAGTATTGTAAATACAATTTTCTGATGAAGAATTTGTACTTTATTTTATGACTTCAGGTGATTTACTATTTATTTTTTGAATCAATGTAGAATTATGATTCTGATATTTGTTTAAAATTTAAATAAATGTTATGCTTTAAAACATGTTTAGATTTTTTTATATTATTTAAATTGAAATTGTGTTTGTAAGGGCAACTTTTTTTTATGAAATAATTTTTATTTCAATTTTTTATAATTAAGGCTGAGTGTAATTGCAGTTAACTTTTATATATTAATTAAAAGTTCAAAAAAATATCGAAACAAATTTTGGTCAAGAGGGCACATTGAAAGAAAGTAAAGCAAATGATGACTTTAGTTTCAATTTGAAGTCAATTTTATAATTATTAAAATATGTATAATTAGTAAATGATGACTTTAGTTTCGATTGAAGTCAATTCCATAATTAGAATTCAATAGAAAGTGTTACAATACGAACTTTAGTTTCATTGATTTTATATGATCCTTGTATATAAGTCCAAATTTCATTATCTACACTAATAATCAATACCAACAATCAAAACAAGAATAGATGAACCACTTTTAAATATATTAAAATATTGTTCAATAAACATAAATGAAAGTCATAATTATAATAATCATCCATATTAATTGTAATATTTGCAATGTACAAAATTAGGCAGAGCCAACATAGCAATGGCATGTAAATAGATGGCTGAAAACAAACCCTAATTAGCCGGAGCTAAGTTTACACACTAACACACCTGTCCATAATTAATCAATAATTAGTTAATTAATTAAACCTGTTAACTCAACCTTCCATTCCTCAGTATAAGTACTCTCTCATTCTTGACAAAATCAAACCAAAAAAAAAAAAAAGAAAAATTATAAAATAAAAAAAAAAGTTTGTTTCTTGATTTTTTTTCTGTTCTCTCTGTCGTTTCGTTCCCTTCATCTTTGATCTCTGCGGTGTAAGTTGTAACACGAGATAAACAACTCGCAAATACGAATATTCGTGAGAAAAGAAGAAGATATAATGGGTTTTCTTCACAAGCTTTGGGACGAAACGTTGGCGGGTCCCACACCGGAAACGGGTCTGGGCAAGCTCCGAAAGTTTAACACCTTCTCCGCCCGCACCGCCCTCCACCCAGCGGCGGCGGAGGATGTTCCGATCAGCCGCAGCATCACCGTTGTTCGAACTCACTCTGCTTTGGGAAGCACCTCATCTTCTGCTCCTGCTTCTCCTTCTTCTTCTGCGCCTGTCACCCCTCGCACCCCCTTGTCTCGTTCGTAACACCTCTCTCTCCCTATATATATATATATGTATATATAAAGGAGCCAAATTTGAGAAACAGAAATTGTGTTAATTTTTCGATTAAACCGACAAGTTATTAAGGATGTTACATTAATTGAGGTTTTGCGACAATTGCAGCGGAGGCGCCGGGCGGTGATTTCAAGAAGTTCACGAGGAGAAAATCGTCGACGGCGGAGAGTGCTGCAAATCGAAGTCCGACAATTTACGATTGGTTCTCTGGTTTCTGTTATTGTTCTTAATTTCTGCGACATTTAACATGACACATATGTATATGCCCCTTGCATTTACATGCATATTTTCTTATATTATTGTTTTGTGTTTTGCACTGTGCAGGGTGATTATGAGTGCTTTGGATCGCTACTGAGAGGGGAACTGAGATGTTTTGCTTTTAAATTAACTTCAATATCACCCCCCAGAGGCAGAGAGGGATTACGTTTTCTGTCCATATGACAACACTGATTTCAATTTCCAAAGGTGCCATGTTATATTATGCATGGCACCTTTCTACTATTGTATATATTATATAGTATGAATATTATGTACATATGATATAGTATTAAAGTATATGAATATATGAGTACAACCAACCAATAAAATGGTTCAGGTTATGCAGGGTCTATCCAGCAGATTGAGCCAATGCTTCCTGGGATTCCGAGCATGTAAAAGAGTAAAAAACCAGCTTTTGTATATATGTTTTTTTTTTTTCTTTTGTAAATATGACTTCTGTACTCTGAAATCTGCATCAGTGAACTCAATGAAGCTTGAAAATTGCTATTATATATAAATATATGTTTCTGCTTTCGTTAGACCCCTGGTGCTTGGTGTTAAGCGATGCTCATTTCATAAGAAAATTCAGCGGCATATCTTTATTATACATACACACACAACACAAAGATTGAGCATGCATGAGCTATTAACTCAAATAGATTATTAATCGTTACATGAGGATGTGTGGCCTCAAGCAATCAATTGGTTCAATTTAAAAAGACTGAAATAGCAATTATTATTTGAGGAAATTAAGAGGTAAATGCGTAGATGACAATTCATTAGAAATTAAGCATTCTATATCAATTTTTGTCAAAATCTGAAAGGATGGTTATGGTTGAGCCCAGCTTCTCTTAGGTTGAAGCAGTCTTCACCTTCTCAATCAGATCAGCGGCATCTTGGACGGTAGAGATGTTCTCAGCTCCACCTTCTCCAATAGAAATGTCAAACTTCTCTTCCAAAGCCATCATGATTTCAACCTATTTAAATTTAGGCATATCAGAACATATGAGAAACCACTTTATGCTTAGATTAGTACTTATTTATCTTGTGTCACATAAGATACAACTAAAAACAGTGCTAGAATTTGAGGCCTCACAGTGTCAAGAGAATCAGCACCCAACTCTGAAAATTTAGTTTGTGGAGTCACAGTGGCTTCATCAATAGAAAGTTGCTTCGCAATTGTGGATTGGACAATTTGCAGAGTTTCTGGTTGAGCCTTCAGCCAGTAAACGGAACACGTAAGAGAAGCCAACAGAACAAGAGACTTGGGAAAGAAGTATTTAACTTGAGAAAGTGGGAGACAGAAATTATTACAATGGAGCAAGAGATTGTAGTATTAATGCCACCAGAGCTTGCAAATGTCATTTTTGTTGTCTTTTTCAGCTGGACTTTGTTGATATGTTTTAGCCCACTAAATGCAGAGTTTCCCTGCATAAGATAACAAACGATGTTTAAGTTGAAAAGAATCACTATATATAACAAAATTCTCCCTCTGATCGAGTATTAGAACAGTCAGGTTGAATATTTAGGACTTGCATTTTAGATTAGTGGTTAAATTAGAACAATTTGAAGTTAGTTAATCCATGTGTTTGGTAGTTAAACCACTGATAACATCCCGTACAAGATACAAACTTATTTTGATGAAGAAAACAGTGTTTGTCTTACCATTGTGGACAGGTTCTTCATTTGGTGAGTGGTTGTTGTTCTGACCCTATAATTGAAGGAGAGGGAAGCCAATGAAGTTGCTGTGGACAGAATAGAAGCCATGACTTATTAGGGGAAGTGCTCAACTAGAAAAATATAACTCCTGAGAGGCAAGAACTTTATTGGCTATATTCTAATGCAGATTTATATGGTTTATGTCATTGAGAAGATATATATATAACGATTTAGCTCAAACAGCTAATAGGTTATGAGTTAGAATCGATGATGAAAAAAAATCATTCTGAGGAGCCATAAATTGGGCGGAGTGATCCAGAAAATGTGTCTTTTTTACAGATGGGTTATTGATTATTGAATAAGACATTACATGGCATAATGAAAAGTATATGTTAAAAGACCAAAGACAGTTCCTATATTGATGTTTCATGGTGCATGTCGCTCCTCATAATTTTTGTCTGCTTTACAACTGATCAACACAATGTTAATGAGACAAGACAATGCATACCTTTTTCGTTTTATTCTATTTTATTTTAGGTCTTTATCATCCCAAAGTCACAATAATCCAAATCAATCAGTCAAGTTTGATGAAGTTATTTAGGGGATACAAATACTTTAACATTTTCTTTTCTCTAGAAATGCTAATAAATTATTCTTTGAAATAAACAATTTATTAACTAAAGTTAGTTGAAAATCTAAATGCTAAAACATTTTTTTTTAATTTAAGATATCCAAACCGAATTCATTTTAATTTTCGATAATTAATAATATAACTAAATCTAGATTTTAAGGTTGATGAATGGAGTAAATAACTTTACAAAAGTTCAAAAGTGCTCCAAATTTCCAAAGTAACCCTTTGTAAGTTTTCCCTTTCAATAACCTTTATGCAAATTAAATTTTCTTCAATCAATGGCTGGTTGACACTTCCTTAAATAAAATTAATTTAATATAAAAAAATACTTTTTTGAAATATAAAGAAACATTTACTACAAGAAAACCTACTGTTATAATTTTCCTATAATTATAACTACTAATTATTAAACTAACATAAATTAAATTATTAATATAATATAAAGTGCTTGAATCTACATTTTCATAAATAGATAACAAAACTAAATACATTATAAATAACTGCTGTTCAATGTGATAAACATAACTACAAATATAAATATAAAGTGTGCAGCAAGTTGTGTAGACAAATGTTTCACCAAAACTGTTCCACTCATGTTTTATCTCCACCCAAAGGCATTCATAATACTTCACCCAGATAATCATAGAGAGCATGTACCATCACGCCATTTTCTAGGTTAAGAGATTCGGAAAGTCACCTTAAAGTCTTCCGAGCTTTGATTTTGATCTTAGGGGGCTCAAATGCTATTTGATACAAGATTTTTATGAGAATTTTCAGGATGCCTCTGCAATGGTGTGTAGATCAATGATATATGTAAGGATATATGTCATGTGTGACTCAAAGCTTGCCAGAGAAGAAAGAAAGACTGAAGTATCTAACTTTAAAAGTATATTGGTAACAAATCTTTGAAGACAATAAGATATCTAATAAACTACAATTTTAATAAAAAATAAATCAACTACTCAATCATCTTCACAATGGCATGATGAACACATGAACATGATAAAAAAAGAACATTATATCTTAAGGAACTAACTCACTAAATTGACAAAGAAAAGTCACCTGAGATAATACCAGGAGTAGTTCTGAAAAGTAAAACTCGTCTTTTAAGTTGTTAGTAAATACGAGACATTTATATACTAAGAGTTACTAGCTTAAAGTAACTATTTTAATCCGAACTAATATTATTTTATTATTAAAAAATTATTTTATTGATTAACACATTTGGAAAATTTAGATTTAATAAGAGTAATATAATATTTTTAATTTGGAAAATTTAGATTTTTCGTCTTTGAAAATATTCTTGTGGGAAATTTAACTAAATCATTTTTAAAAAACTTGTTTCACTGGAAATATTATGTCATTTTAAGAAAAATAAATCAGATGTGAGAAATTTCTTTCCTAACCTTAAACTCTAGAAAACTACTTCTTTACCAAATATTCTCTAGAAATAATTATTACAATTTTGAACCAAATTTAATTGTTTATAAAATCAGTATACACTAAAAAATAATAATATTATCATCTAAAAGATATATGATACTATTATTTTTTTTTTAAAAGGTGGTGTTTGTATGATGCAGACCTGGCATACACCTTAACCCAATGTACGATGATGAACGGTGAAGCATTGTCACTTAGTGGCCTTAATTGTAGGTCGCCATTGTACCTGTTCACAGATCAGAGATCATCATCATTATCATCTCCTTATATAATTTTCCTTTGCTAATTCATAAAAATAAGACTAAGTAGAATATGTGTTGTGATATTGTGGGTCACCTTTGTACTTTGACTATGTGTTTCAACTTCATCACCACACACAAAATCAGAATCATCAGAAAATAACCCTATTTTAATGAAAAAACAAATTAATTGTGTAAAGAATCTCTAAATTAATGCAATTCTCCAAACAGTAACACCTCAGAATAAAAAGTTAATAGGTGTCTTATGAAAAAAGATGTTCATATTTTTATTATAACAAATATGTAGTACATGATTTATTAATCATTTTCTAAACATAGAGAGAAATCAATACGGTCTTTTATGGAGTTTGGTTGAATAAAAAAAATATAAGAATAATATATGAATCGATAAGATAAGTTTTATTCTTTTAACACGTGGAAGTGTGAATTGAGTGTGTGAAATTAAATTAATGAGTTTAGCCTATCTTCTTCCAAGAATCATAGGGAAATGAAGAACAGTGAAAATGTAGGCTTAGGCACACCAACAAATTACTTAACCAGAAACAAGATGACGTCACGCCTATAAACAAGAGAAACAAAAGCAACATTAAAAGCTGTTACCACTTACCCTTGCGTCATCTTTGCTTCAACCAGCTACACTTTTATTTCCCTTCTTGTCCTCCTTCATTCTCCAATACTAAAAAAATAAACATAAGCTCTGTTTAATGAAGCAACAAATAGAATATGATTTTTAGAAGGGAAAATAAGAAACGGAGAGGGTAAAATGGGTATATGGAGGAAGAGGGTTAGGGTTGTGTTTATCGTCAAACTCGTGAACCAGTAACACCAGACAATAACAGAGAAGGTCCACCAACTGAGCCGGTGACGGAGTTTCGCGCACGTCCAATTCACTTCTGCCACGTCACCAACTCTTCCTCTGCTCTCTCCCCACGTGTCGACGGTCACCGTCAACTCACTCCCTTCCGTCAAACGAAACCCGAAAAAAGGTTCCAAACCAAATTCACCCAAATTTCTTTTAAATAAATGAAAATAAAAACGAACAAGGCACGAAAAGGCGTCGATATATTCTTGCCGGCCAAAATTCAATTAAATTAAAATAAATAAAAACCCTAGCTACGTTTTTTCTCTTTCTCTCTCTCTAACTTCGGTTTCTCTCTCTACGGTAGATCGGCGGTGAGGAGGATATGGACGACGACGAAGAGATCCAGTCGCATCCGTCGCCGGCGAGCGGATCCCCGGTGTCGTCTCCGCAGGCGAACGGGCGGATAACGGTGACGGTCGCGGCGCCGGCGCCGTCGAATAGTTTGGCATTAGCGCTTCCTATTCAGCAGCCGTCGAAGGGGAACGGTGGCGGAGGAGGCGGAGGCGGTGGAGGGAGGGAGGATTGCTGGAGCGAAGGCGCGACGGCGGTACTGATCGACGCGTGGGGAGAGAGGTATCTGGAACTGAGCAGAGGAAATCTGAAACAGAAGCACTGGAAGGAGGTGGCGGATATCGTGAGCGGCAGAGAGGATTACACGAAGGCGCCGAAGACCGATATTCAGTGCAAGAACCGGATCGACACCGTAAAGAAGAAGTACAAATCGGAGAAGGCGAAGATCGCCGCCGGCGCCACCAGCAAGTGGCCGTTCTTCGACCGATTGGAAAAATTAATCGGTCCAAGCGCCAAGACCCCCGGCGCCGGCGGCTCCGCCGGTGCCGCCGGAACCAGCGCTGCCGGAAACAATATTTTACAGCAGCAGAAAGTGCCGTTAGGGATTCCGGTCGGCGTTCGCGACGGCGTGAGTCAGTATCACCGTCCTCAAAGGCCGGCGCAGCAGCAACAACCGCAGCCGGTTCCGTTGAAGAACCAGAAGATTCAGTTCCGGCGCCGCGGTCCACCGTTGGAATCCGATTCCGACGAGCGTGGCGCGTCGTCGCCAGCCTCGAGCGACAGTTTTCCGCCGGAGAGTTTCGAGCGGAAGAGGCCGCGTTTGATGAGTTCCAGCGCAGCGAAAGGAAGCGAAGGAAGACGGAAGGCGAAGGGCTGGGGAAGCGCGGTGAGGGAACTGACTCAGGCGATTCTGAAATTTGGCGAGGCGTATGAACATGCGGAGAGCTCGAAGCTGCAGCAGGTGGTGGAGATGGAGAAGCAGAGGATGAAGTTCGCGAAGGACTTGGAGTTGCAGAGGATGCAGTTTTTCATGAAGACCCAATTGGAGATTTCGCAACTCAAGCTTGGAAGAAAAGGTGCTAACAATAACAACAATCACCATAGCACCACCACCACCAATAACAATAACAACAATCATAACAATAATAGTGACAGTGAGTGAAAGAGAGAATGAGTGAGGGATAACTAGGTTAAGGTTAAGATTAAGGTGAAGGTTAAGGTTAGAATTGAATTGCATTAGCCTGTGGTGTATGCGTTTAGTTTCTATTATTATTTATCCCTTAATTGTTACAGTTAACTTAAGAGGGATTGCTTTGCTGCACCCTAGACAGAGCAGGAAAAATTGCAGGAGTCTGTGCTGAGTAGTGAATAATCTAATAATCTCTTTGCAGCAGATGTATCAGTTCTCATAATGTGTAACACCGTTCTGGCTTATATCAGTATCAGGGCATCATATCATCCATCATTCATTATTCGTAGCTCTAGTTAGATATTTTGTTGTTTGTACATACTGGATATGCAACCTCATGGATACCAATTTAGTGCATTTTTAATTTCCTGGAATATCTTCAAGTTTATCAGTTGAATTCCTCAGCTAAATCTAAAAGTAGTATATTTTCTTTTCTGAAGTTCATTTCTCGCGTCTGGGAAGTCAAATCCACCGTATCTTCAATTTATTTTGTTGTTGTTGAGACTGTGTTGCTACACAGTGCATTAAAGTGATTTTGGCCTCAGACATCACCTTGAATTCAACGCAGCACTGAGAGGTTACCTAACACTAAGTTGGGCTAATCTTGGTGAGTTAATGACACTATTATGAAGGTTTTAATGACTAATTCTTGTTAGTTGACACTCTATGTCTTCCCAATTTCAACTTTGGATTCTTTGGATACTGCCTCTAATCCCTGAACTAATTCTTACAACTGAACTCTTATATTGTTTTGACGTCTCTTACACTCTGCCTAATTTCAAAGTTTAATCGTATCAGTATATTATATTTAATCATAAGTGCTGATATCTAGAGAAATGCTGAATGTTAGGTACATCCAAATTGTATTATTGAATAGGTCTGCAATCAATTGATTGAAATAAGTAAAAAAAAAAAAAAAAAAAACTGAGTTTAAATAATGATATCATGAAAGCTCATATTTAAAGCATTGGATTCTGGTGCATTCACAAGACCACAAAACAAAAAGGAGAAAATGTTTAGTGAAGTTTTCAGTTGTTTTCCATTGCTATTTACAGAACAAATTCCCTGGTATATTAGAAACAGAGAGAGACGTACTTCAAAGTGTCTTATATTTAAGATTCATTTCATCTCTGACAGCGTTTCTGCATTCTGGTTTGTGATTGATTACCTTGACTGAGTGTATAGTTTACATTTAGTAGATGAAATCAAATAACTTGACTTCGTCAAGAAGTACTTGGTAGTATAAAATCCTTCAAGTCTCTATCAATGATGGAGGTTTCAATACCTGTCTCCAAATAAAGTACATCCTCATAGCTATCCGCAAATAAGGAACACAGATAACTTTAAAAGATGAAACTTAATTACTTAGTACTCTTACATTATTCTTTGATGACTATTTGACCTTGAAAATTGGGGTCTATTTTAAGTTTCAACTTTTTTTGTACAACAGGTTACTAAATTAAAACTGTATTTCTTCTTCTTGAACTATTAAATATGATAATTGAGAACTAAGAGTGAGAAGGGGTTATTTTTAGAACATTTTTTTCATTTATAGTTTAGTGACAATATTCTAAAATCAATTCTACCAATATAGCATTATTAACACCTATTAAGATACAAAAACAAAACTTATTTATGTTTAGTACTAATAATAACAAAGCAAGATTATCTAAAAAAGAACTAAGATAATTAAAATTTTAGTATCAGATTATTTTTAGTTAGTTTTTTTTTTTTTATCAAAACTATGTTTTATTTTGCTACATTGAAAAACATATATTAAAGATTGGATAACCGCGAGCATTTTCTAATACTTGAGTGATGGATACAATTGACACAGTTCTTTTTTTAGTATTTAAGGTGATTATATATCCTCTAATACTTAATAGGATAAGATTAATATAATTTACAAAGCTTTTTAGTATTTAATATAATTATATATTTAACATCCAATTCAAAAAAATTACTGATTTAAACTGAAATAGTCTCACATTTAGATAGTACAATACTTGAATATTATTTATATTGATAAGATAACTAATAAGATAACACTTATATATAACTCTTTAAATCTTATATTTTGTTCTCTAGTGGACTAATTATATCTTTATTAGTTTCTAAAATTTAGCGTGCTTTCAGTTTTACTCCCCCAAATTTAAAAATAAATTATTTTAATTCCTAAACATTAAATTTGACAAATTAAAATAAGTTTTAAAAGTTGTAGGGTTCAATTTTAGAGTTAAGTTTTAAATTTTAGGGTTTAATTTTTTTTTAGTATTTTGAACTTAATATTTAGAAACTTTTTTTTTTCAATTTTTGAGAGATTAACAAAATCTTTTCTAATTTTGGAGAACCAAACCAAAATAAGAATTACCTTAAATTTTATAGATAAAAACATAATTAAACATGATCTAGTTATGACGTTTTATTTTAATGAGAAGCACATTACTAATCAATATTAAATATATTAGCAACAAGGGTTACCTTTATGTGCATTGTGAACAGCCCAAAACAATCACAAACATCTTGAGAAATATAATGAACATGGATTGAATTAAGGACTGATTAGATTAACACATAATCAAATTTCTAGTTGAAAATTTATCATTTTCAACAATAAATTGGCAATCCATCTTCCTATATAATGAAGAAAGCATACATAAGTAGATGGAGCATGGATTTTTTTTTTTTTAATAAACTCATTGCAATGTCTTATTTGAATTGAGGGAACTAAGTTATGATGAGGGCCTCAAAGTGTGGATTATAGTGTCCTTGACTCTCAATTCTGAAATAATGGTTATGGCATGAAATTTTCTAGCAGTGGATGAAAAAGGACACATTTTTAAATTGAAAATGAAGATGGTGTGGCTCCAAAAATGTTACTGGTCATGCATGCATGTATGGCACCTACTATTCAAATGATGGGTGTGGAATATAATATGTATAGTGAGATTTGTTTGAGAGACAAAGTAAGTATTATATTTTTCCAAAAATGTGATGAGTTAGAGTTTACTACATATGAAGAGTGGTCCCAAATAGGCAAAGTTTGTGGGAATCATTGTAAGTGGTTACTATTGGTGGAGGAGGGTCCATTACTATCACACCCTTCTTTTCTAATTACTCTACCCAACTCTTCTGCTTAATTAATTTCTCCAAAACCCTAAACCTACTTCTATACAAATATAAAAGGTGTAAATATATATATATATATATATATATATATATATATG
>Ga0123340_1004750_pt1 | contig 12923 bp, 6 predicted proteins | sample SirMexnodulemix_FD_89961 | JGI IMG/M metagenome (GOLD analysis project Ga0123340, IMG submission 89961) | Root nodule microbial communities of legume samples collected from Mexico - Siratro Mexico nodule mix | ecosystem: Host-associated > Plants > Roots > Nodule | place: Mexico: Nepantla... | reverse complement strand
TGGTTTATTAGTTTTTTTTTTTTTTTTAATTTATGTGGATGAGAATTTCTTTTATATTAAAGTTGATTATGATTATTGTATTTTTTTAATATAAATTAAGGTTATTTCTAACATTTTTTTTGGTTTATGTTAAATATGATATTTTTAGTTAATGTCAATTCAAAATATTTTCATCTTAGGTAAGTTAGAGTTGTTGTTTAGTCAAAGTATATTAAAATATAAATTGATGTTACTTCTTCACCGATATTAAATATGGTTTTTATCGACTAAGATTAGTCAAAACATTTTTAACTAATGCTAATAAAGAATTATTTATCATCACTTATAAAATTATTTTTCAATTAATATAAAGCATGTTTACATTTTTAATATTATTTTTGTGCTTATATGAGTTATGATTATTTATTGACTAATATTAAAGAAGTGTTAAAACTTCAAATATTCTAATCTAATCAAACGCATAATTATATTGAGAAAACAGAAGTGATGATACTGTCACATGATTAGAAAAATATTAGAAAAAATAAAGACACATAAAACATACACGAATAATAACTCTAAGTGTTCATTTGATTTTAAGTCCATTTTAATATCAATATTCTGTGTTTCTTTGTAACTCATATGTGGCTGTAAGAAAAACACTCAAATAAGTTACGTTGACAGAATTGATAAACTATATTTTATTTTTTAATTACACATATATTCGTTATTATGTTGTGTGAATGATAACATATTATACATGTTTCTGGTACAATAACATACTACTGTTAAAACAATAAGGTAACATAAAATGCAATATAATTACTTGAGTTTTCATTAAGTTTATTATTTTTTTATTAACTTATTTCATAAATAATAAATTATCCAACTGTTAGAATTTATATTTCTAAAAAAGTAATCATTAGATAAGTGAATTTAGTCAACAGTACTTTAAGAACCGGGTCAAGCTAACTCGACCAATGAAAAAATATGTTGACTCATATTAGATTAATCCAAGTACATCCACTTGAATTGAATAGACAACTCTAGTTTGAATCCGTACAAATAATCATACAAATACAAAAATTCACATTTAAAACAAATTTACATATTTACCATATATAACAGTATTAAAATTTAAAAAAAAAACTAATGAACGAAGAGATGTCTGTTTCCCCCAGTTTTTAATCAAACAAAAAATATTTAATTCGAATAATAGTTTATCTATTTTTATTCTTTTTTCAATCCTTATTTTATCTGTACGCTCAAAAGCAAATACAACAGACTAGGATTTTTTTTTTTAAAGTTGAAAAAGTACATATTAAATAATATTTAAATAAAAATGATGGAAAAAATATTTTGTAGCACAAAGAATCAGGGTGTGTGCCGACAGTTGCAGAAAGAAATATCTTGGAAAATATTGAGCATCACATGTGGCTTACTTTTATGTATGAAAAAGAAAATAATTAAGAATGTATTTGGATCTAATCCAAGTGGTTGCATATTCACATGAATCTGGATAACTTAACTAAAGAACGTGACACGTACGGTACAAACTACTAATCCATCATTACATACACAAATTATATATTAAGTCACACACCTTCTAGGTTAAATGTTTTATTATTAAATACTATATAGTTAACTCACCTATATTAACATTTGTAGGTAGAGAAGGGATCTAAATTTTCAGAGGAGATAAAGTTAACATGGTGAGAAAGTTTAATTTCACAGCCTTACCCAAAGGATAACTGAACCATTACGTCATCTCTATCTTCTCTATATGCACACTCACACACCAAAGGAATGAAAAACAAAAAACAAAAATGCTCCATCAGATCCATTGTGATCTCTCTTTTATTCTTTAAATATTCTAAACTTGTTGCTCGAACACATAAAAAAAACATTAGTATTTTTCAATGATTCGCTAGTGTCTCTGACTCGATTAATTTGGCCCTACCTCAATTAATTCCCTTTCTTAATTTAATTAAAGGTAGGTCTTTGAAATTATGCAAATCATAAAGATACTTTCTAATGAGCTTCACCTCAAATATTAATAAGTTTGGTTTTGTCATTTTATACTAACAACAACTACAGCAGATCCCGTAAGGCAAAGGAACATTGTTTTCTACTAAAATACAAACCTTTTTTTTTTAATTTATAATTTTGATTTTCCTACTTTAAAATAAAAATTTTTATTCTTTCTCATATTTACAAAGAAAAATGTTACTTTGACCGGTGATAGAAAATATCTTCCTTTTAACAATTTTGGTGACACGATCAGTGATTAAAATATACTTTTGTCATAATTAATATTTTACAAAGTGAGAAAATATTTGGGATGAACATCGTTGTAAGGAAAATGTGTAGAGAAATCATATTTCATATCGAAAATTCGTTCCATATTAGAAAATTTGTTTCTTTTCATATTGAAGAATCGTTTTATATTGAAAAGATTGAAGGAGACGAGTTAATACACAAATAAAATCGTCTCACATAAAAAAGGAAAAAAATTTATTCGGGAGGAAGAAATGTGAAATTTAACACAAACGGAGGAAAAACCAAAATCAGGCTGCTATCCAAAATGGATAACCGTCCACAAACCACCTCATCTTACTACAAATCAAAACACATTACTGTTCCATCAGAGAACTGCGACTCAACAATCAACCACCACTCTAAAGCACCATCTCTAAAACTCATATCCAAAATACCACCGCTCCAAATTAACTATCAATCATGACGACACACTCAAAATAACCTAAATTCATTTTCATTTCATATTAAACATTCCTAAAGTCCAATAAAAAAAATATTTCTTTGATACGATCAATACTTTCAATTAAAAATCTATTTTTATTTCAACTCACTGTCATGTAAATGTCATATAAGATTGTTAAATGGTTGACATGCCAAATAATAATATCTAAATCCTAAATCTTAAACCCTAAACACTCATTCATAAATAAAAAATATGTTTGATTTTTATTTTCATTAAACACTTATAAGAAAAAAACATGTGAAGAAAAAAAATCATATAACGTTAGCTTTAGATACATATTTCACTTACATTTAACGTTAACTTTGAAAGAAATGTGTGGTGATACCAAATTATAATTAGGAGTTAGCTAAAGGCAACTTTTCCACACATGCATGAAAATAGCTCGTGGAGTGAACCAAACCCTTTGTTGTTGTCGTGCCTTATGGGGCGAGGGGGAGCAATGGTGCCATTCATAAAAAGTGAATTTGGTTCTACAATATTGATTTCAGGCAATGCAAGCTCAAAATGAAGGCTTCGGTTCCTTCTATTTTCATTAGCAGCTCTTCTTTCCACAGCAAGAAACTGAGCCAGAGAAGGGGCATTATTTTTCTGCTTCAAAGCTTCACAATTTCTACTCCTTGAACCCAAACAGAAAAACCATGACCAAAACTTGAACTTGCTTTTGGTCTTCAAGAGCTCTGTTTTAGTTTCTCTGAGAGATCTTCTTGATAGTTCCACAGTGCTAGAGACACCCATTAGGCTCCCAAGTGTGGTACTTTGGTCCAGAAAAAAAGACCCCGTCGACTGAATCAAAACAGACACACATGTTACATTTTCAAATATATGTTCCAAACTAAACTTATTAAAACCAAACCCTTTACACAGTTACTACGTAATATGAATTAGATCCATCTAACTCAACTCAATTTATACCATCAATCATAGGCAAATTTAATTAATGTAGCACTAACAAGACTGGCCACCTAATGCAACCTAAAAGGGGGATTTCAATTATAGCCCAATTTAAAAGGAAAATTCAACAGATATATATTATAAGATATGGTTGTCGATAATGTTTCGTACCACATTAAATGTCGTAAGTTCCTTGACAGTAACATGCATAAAATATACACCGACTAATTAAATGAAACAAACTTGCTATAGCTGTTGCAATTATATACATAACCGAGTCGTTCAGCTAAAAAAATGGTTCAATTAATGTCTGAAAATATTCAGGTCTTATCCAAGAGTATAATATATGCTCCGGAACACACAACTTGATGACAACAAATCCCATTCGGAGTAAGAACAAAAAACTCGGTCACATCAACTAATAATAATTTCCTTCTATTGCTTCAAACTTTCGTGCACAGCTAAACTTAGAAAAACGGATGTTTTTTGTTTTAAAAATTTAAAAAGTAATTAGTTTATTTTAATACGTTGGATCAAAGCGTACTCATTAAAGGTGATGTAATTGGACGAACTTAAAAGATCAGGAAAAATAGTATATGAATCTTATAATTGTTTTATTGGAATTTATTATAGTATTTTTAAAATTTTCCATAAATATATTTTAAAACTTAAACTTCTTCCTGTAACGAAAATAATAAATAAATACTTAATTAAGTTGTTTATTTACTATAGCCTATGGGGGTGAAGTGTTATACCAAATAAAGTAGCTATCAATTGTTACATGCAACATACCCAACTGTTTTGGTAGTTGAAATTTAGTTCACGAATGTTTTCTTTTAATACAGTAGAAATTAGAAAAGAGCATTGATTTGTTTTTCTCTCTTCATTTAATGAATGATATCAAGCAGTAAGAAGAGTTTTGCCCCTTTTGCTTATAGGATAGAATTTTATTAGTATCAGATATTTAGAAGTGAGGTGTTATGGTTTTGGTTGTTAGTCGATAAGAGAGTTTTTGGTGGTAAGTTCCACTCACTTGTAGAACTTAGTTTCTAAAATACATTATAATGTGTATAACAAAAGAAAAGAAATATTAGAAGAATCTGAATTAGGTGAAGAAGAGTCCAACAACCAAATAATTCACCATCAACTAAGAATATTAGGAATAAAATCCCAATTAAGTCAATGAAAATGACCCAACCTACAAATATCTTCCATGTGTAAAACTAAGATATATAATATGTTGGGATAATATGTAATGTCAAGAAATTTCTTTAATTCTAAGGCAATTCACTAGAAAACATGTTAAAAAATCTAAATATTTTCATACGGGTTCCATTTAGATAGCAATAAAATCTTATTTAGAAAATAAATAAATACAACTGTCATTAAAAAATTGAGATAATAAGCTAAAACAATCACCCAATCAAGTATTAACTATATTTCAAACTTACCTTCAAGAACCCAATATATACAAATAATTACGCAACTAGTTGGTAACCTTTAAAAATTTCATGATATATAGTATAATATAATATGAATGATATATAGTATCATATAATATTAGATAGCATAATCCTAGTACCATAGTACCATAACAATTATTATAATTTAGAAAAGTAATAGAAGTTTAGTTCACACTTACTTAGTTATTAATGTACGAAATTGCTATTAGATATTTTATATAAACAAAAAATATGATCATATAATAAAATATTGATGAGGGTAAGCCTTATCCTATCGAATTAGTTTTATGAAATTAAATTAAGTTTAAAGTCTATATTTACAATAAGATATACAAACTTATCAATGACCCATCTCAATCAAATTTGTTAAATTTATCATATCATTCAGGATGGAGTTTTTATTATTTTTATGTTTGATGTCCTCAACTAATTTTAATATCATTAATTAATGGCGGATTATAGACTACTTGACCCTTTTTCACAAATTTAATTTTATATGATTTTTAATAACAAAAACGCCCTTCCTAGCTAATAAATAGAATAATACCTCATTTTTAAAAGTTTATAACTAATTAAATACACGTTTTTCTTTAGAAATATAGTGATGTATTTATTTAAATAAAGTTCAAAATACTCAAGCATATACACCCACCTCCCCCAATTAAATTATCTCAAATTCTAAGAGCATCTTTAGTGATGGATTTTAACGAGTTTCTTAACTTGAAAAAACAAATCTTAAAGAAATCTATCTGAGAGATATCTTATATGACACATCCGATCTTTTCTACTTAAAAAAAATTATTACATAGAAAATGATTTATTCAAACTAAATGCATGAATTTCTAAATAAAACTGAACAAGTTTCTAAATAAAACATATTTAAATAAAAATAAAAGTGAAAGGTAAAAATTTCTTAAAGTTTCTTAAAGTTTTTTTTTTTACTATTAAAACAAAATCGATTAGTGTTTCTTAAAAATGGGACGTCATTGTAGGAATCACACAAAATACAAGAGAAACTATACTAAATATTTAATAAACTTTTTGTAAAAAACATATATTAGAAATAATGTAGTACCATAATGAAACTAAAGTATAATTTGAATTGAAATTATACTTTCACATGGTGAAATCAATAAATTAGGATATTGAAAACATGTATGAAAAGAAATAAGATAAAACTTAGAAAGGGAATTCTCCCAAAAACAAAATTTAAGATGTATTTAACACAAACGAAAGTTTACAAAGAATGAAGAGAGGAAATAGATAGAATATATATTATTTACTCCATCCATCCAATTTAATCTTCACTCAAAAATTGAATTGTAAAGTAAGCACATTCCTCGAACTTAGCCTTTGGACAGTTTAGGCACAGAAGTTTAAAGAGCTTTTTGTGTAACCAAAAATTATCCCCTTCGAGGCTATTTGAAGTTGTGACTTTTTTTAAAAGATGGACCAGTTTACCTGAAGAATCCAAGAAACACACAGAAGAAAGACAAAAATGAAAGTATATTGTATTATTGAAGTGGACTCAGCTAGTCACATGCTCACTGCTACTTATGTACATTAATTATACAAATTAATTTTCATTTATCATCTTTTTTAACTACTTTATTCTATTAATATGAAGAACCAACAATGCATCTTCAATCATGTTTCCTTAACACAGTTTTCTTGACAATTAAAATTATTCTTTTACAATAAACTATTAATAATAAAAGAACAGAACATAAAGTTACCATAATGTTTTGCTGACCTGAGTGTCTAAATCAGATGAAGAATCTGTAGAAGAAGATGGAGAAGCAGTGATTAAGGTGTTGAATGATATTGACCCTGTCCCAGTCCCTGCATTCTCACTGTTTCTCACCAATTCAATCCTTGCATTCACTGGCTGTAGTAAACCCAGAGGCCACCCCTCTTCCTAAAATCAAATCAAATGTAACAAAAATTGTTCAGAGAAACCACCAACTTCACATGATACCAGACAGACAGCAGAACAAACGAGTCACAAAAAACAACCACGTATTCATCAAATCAGAAATCATCACAGACCCACCACCGATATCCCAGAGGAGACAGCATGATCAATCCCAAGGTGAATTCTTTAGAAAATTCCAAAAACGGGCATGCATGGTGCAGTAGAAAAAGTACCTGTTGAGCCATGTTTTTTGAATTTTTTTCAGCATGCACAAACCGTCCAAGATGTTAGATAGGACTGCAGGAATCGTCCACTCCTTGTTGTTATGTGCTAAGCATAAGCGAATTATTGACAATGACTGTGAAAATAGAAATGGTGTAGGGAAAATCTTAGTGTAATTAGAGCAAAAATGGGGTCAAAAAAGTGACATAACCACTGACTGAAAGTGCTTATCATTTGCTATTCTCATCAGCTTTTTCTATAGCTCTGTTGACTATAAAGAGAAACAGAATCATTGTGTCGTTACTCGTTACACTAACGGGTCATAAATAATTGAACCAAATAATCAAAGCCACACAAATGAAAAATTAATCTACTTGTAATCCTTCAGATTTTTATACTGGTTTTTTATGCAAGTGGCTTGAAATGGATTTATTTGTTTATTTATCTTCACCTTAAAGGTGGAGTGAGGAAGCAAATGATGTGGAGGAGTCAATGTGAATTATTAATGATGAAAAGGTGCTGCTAGTGATGCATTATGGCCATAAGATGAAAAGCGTTTTCAGTTTTTAGCAATTATGGATGATGGATGCACAGTGAGGTGAGCAAGGATCCTATGAAAAGGGTTAAAAGTGATACAATTTCTTTTCAGCTATGTTAAAAGACAATCACAAGCATCTAAAAAAAGGAACACACTCGCTTTCTAAAAAGCCTCGCTCAGGCTCATACCCCGGCAAGTGTTTCACAAAACAATGCATATTGTCTGCATAATTTTGGACTACACATTCTGCATAGCCCTATGTAGGGTTTATACTTTCTTCATATAAAAGGATATATTTGGTAATTCAGAAACATAAAGCAGAGGGGAGTGTAAATAGGAAAAGTCTATATGGTATTGCTTATTTTTCTGGCTGACCCCCATGGCACTTAAATCCAGGCCCAAATCCACCAGCGAAAACTATTGTCAGACTCTTTCTTTTTCTACTTCCATACTTTTTTGCATTGATTACGAGGTGTTACCATATAATTACATTGATGATTTCTTATGTTAAAGGGTGGGAGAATGAATTATGGGTTGAGGGAAGAAAAAGTCCAATACCCAGGTGATTGGTTAGGGACCTGGGCTGTCCAATTATGGATATTTTTAGAGCTATTGGACCGAGGCCCGTTACAGGCCGCGGGGAAATTTGGTAGTGCTTCCTCTAGTTTACAATTTGTGAAATGTACCATATTATGTTAATGAAATGTTCAAAAATAACATAAATTTTTAATAATGATAATGTAGGTTCTCTTTTTCACGTCTCTTCTCTCTCAGTTTTGTCTTTTCTATTACAGTATTTTCTTTCATGGAAGATTTTCATTATTGAAGTGTTTTCTTTCTTGTAATATTATCTTTACCTGTAACATTATCTTTACCATATTCTTATACTTTTCTATGTTTTTCTTTTCTTTTTATTCTTTCTTAGAATAACTCAGCACCATCACCTTCAATTTCCACAACCTTAAGTAACCTATACTGCATTGTATGTCATTCTAAAATAATAGTGTTAAGGGTAATATTTAGAAAATTATATAGTGCAAGTTAAAATTTATATAGTGCAGGAAACAACTAGCGTAAAGATAAGTATAATAAAACACTAAATGGAAGCATATGATGTTGACTTCGAATTTTATTTTCAATATTATGAGATGAGGCATGATGCAACAATTTATGTACTGTTATTTTTTTTATTGAAGAGGAAAATAAGTAATACTTGAAAATAAATTCATTTGATTGCAACGTTTTTATTTATATCTTTCAAAGAATATAACATAAATAAAAATATTATTAAACAGGAAAATAAATAATACTTGAAATGTAAAAAAAAAAAAATAACACAGTGTTGGATTTTGAATCGGCTGGGCTCCAACACTTCAAAAAAAAATTGGCCGGCCCAATTGGGATTTTTCAGGCTAGTGGATTTTGTTCGGCAATTGCTTCGTGCGCCCCCACAATTGCTTTCGAGTTGTGTGGTGGACGGTATGTGGCGGTGTGAGTTTTGGTTTAAACGTTTTAAATTTGTATATAAGATAAGGCATTTTCAAAAATCGTTTTAGTTGGTTTTTAATTTTCTGAAAATGTTTTTGATAGTTGGTTTTTGATTTTTAGAAGATGTTTTTGATAATTGGTTTTTAATTTTCGGAACATGTTTTCAGACAAGGTTTTTCGAAAATCAATTTTACATTTCTAAAAATATTTTTTGGAAGTCATTTTTAAATTTGAAAAATGTTTTCAAAACTGCTTTTTTACCTCCAAAATTTATTTCGGAAAATCATATTCGAAAGTCATTTTTACATTCTCAAAGTCATTTTTACGTATCCAAGAATAGTTCTCACATTTTAAAAATTTAATAGAATGCAGGAAGCAAATGAGAGGTGCAGAAAGCAATTGCCTTTAGTCTTTATGTGAGAGGCTAAAACTAACAATAACATGTGTTCTTAAATGATGGTGAAGGTGCTTTACTTGCAGTTTTAAGCACTGCAAAAGTCAGGTATCGATGTAGAGGAAGATCAGAGGAATAAAATAAGGCAGAATATGAATTGCTCTTAATGACAGATACAATCGAGTAGCTAAATTAGGTGGCTGTTTGGCCTAGTTCTTAATTGTCGTGTATACGTATGCTAAAAGTAGTAATAACTTTAGTTGGTGAAGATGAAAACACAATCTTTAACTTCTCATTATTAATGAATTCAAGTAGTTCTTGTTTTTACATACAATTATATTTAGTTCTTTACGAATAAATTTGAAAAAGAAGTGGACTTTTCTGAAAGTCAAGTTATCTATTTGTAAAGGGAGTTTTTAACAGAAGAAAAATTAAAAGCAGAAATTGAAGGTGGAAGAAGAATAATGAGGAACGCATGGTTTTGCGCACTCAAGTGGTAAAAACGAGGGAAGAGGGAATGTTGTGTGGTTGTCTTGGGAAAGTCAATGTGTCCCATTTCCATCTCCAGAAAGTCAATGGATTCCGATCCCACAAGAAAGAGAAACACCAAATCTACTCTCACACACTCTCTCCACGTTCCTCCAAAATCAAAACCTTCCCTACCCAAATTATGCCATCCATCTACTGCTACACATCACATTCTATGCCTTTTTCATTTCCTTATTCACATTCAAATCCACCCCCATCACAGTACCGTACACATTTAATTTCGGCACAACCAAACAAACTCAATTCTCAAAGAAAAGCACCATCAAATTCAATTAATGCTGGATGGAGAAGAAGCTTTAATTATACGTACCAAATGAATGCACTATCAGGGTTACACGTTTGTCTAGAGTTACAACTTACAAGTGCATAATCACAGCACCAACACACAAATTAGCAAGATACTACTACTAGTTATGGATATTGATCAGGACTCTAGCTAGCTAGAGAATCTAAGGCTCACCCTTGTGCCACGTTTAACAGTGTTTCACTCTCTTATTCACGCCACCGCCTCCAAGATTTACCACAAAAGGCACAGGGAACAAAGATTCCAAATCTTGGGGCAGATCAAGCACGATTCTTCGTCGACACGCTTTTCTTTTCGCGGCTGCCTTTGGTTTTATCTTCTGGGGTGCACCTGGGCATGCTAGGATCGCCGGGATTTTGTTGTCCGAGGATGTTGGAGTCGTGTAACCGTCATCCTCGGTTTCTGATCCCACGTACGGAGACGGAATCTCTAGTTCCAAGGTGATGGGACGTACCGGTTTTGTAACGTTGCGTTGTTGTTGCCTTTGCTCTTCTTGATGGTGATCTTCGTTATCTTGTTCTTGTACTGATAGTTGTTTGAGTTTAATAAGGTGGTGATCTTCTTGGATAAAGGTTTGGAACCCTTGGTCGTGTACCAGTAACCCCACTTCTGGATCGAAGACGTTGGCTCCTATGATATCTTTGTCAGAGAGAAAGATTTTGGGATTGGAAGATACCCCCATGAAGAAAAAGGAAGAAGGGTATATTGGGAGAAGAAAGAACAAAGGATGTTCAAGAAGATTGAGGTGGATGGAATCCAAAGTGATTAACCTAATAATAAGATAGCTATAGGAGTGGTGAGGTAAAAAGATGCATGGTGTATGAACACAAAGAAATGAAATGAAAGAGTGTTTTTTAAAGGGTTTTTCTCTCAAACATGTTTGGATTGTAGCATTGCAGGCGTTGTTGGTGTCATGTGTGTGGTTATGTTATGAAAGAGAGAGAGAGAGAGAGAGAATGAGAATAGGGTCTGAAGCGGAGGATCCAATGCAAGCAACAAATGCTACCACAACACAACACAACACATCACAACCACCTTTCTCTCTCAACTCAATATATAACCTGCAGGAAGGGGAAAGTAGAGGGAGACTTTTACTGTCACTCACCTTATAAAACTATAAATGCATGTTGAACAAGTCCACAATACCAATTTTCTTTATTAAATACTCAAAATACAAATAGTATATGAGAAAATAAATTGTAAAGTAAAGAGCAATAATGCTCTATACCAAATGCTACGCATGAATGCAATACAATACAACATGTGTTCCATTAACAGAAATGCAGTAAAAATTCATTTTTAACAGTTAACCAGGGTTATTTGAAATTCTGTATCCACTAAAGTTTTCTATATAAAGAAATTTGAAGTATAATATAATCCATTTTTCCACCTGAATTCTACAAACTTTGAAGCACAGGGCACGTGGTTCAGTAGCAAAATCATATGCTCTTAACGTGCATGCTACTAATTTAGTATTCTCGCCACCATTCTCGCGGTACATTTGACTTTAAGGTATTAATTTTATCTCGTAATCTCTGTTTGTTTATCACTTTATTTTAAATTTTAGGTGATTAAAAAATGGCAATAAAAGTGTAGAAAAATTTCTATAATGAAGTTGAAGATAAAGTTTGGCGTGGCGTTAATTGGGGTGGGCAAAACACATAGCAGACATTAGGTTTGTTGTTGGATGCAAGGGCAGCAGAAGATGTTTCTCACCATTAATTGAGTGCTATGGCAAGTGTCAAAAGCATTTGAAAGTAAACCCTTATATATCCCTAACAGTATAATTGCAACTCTTCACATGCATTTTATTGTGCTTTCAACTAAATTGCAACTTAAATGATAGCTCTACTTCTATTTAATACAATACTCAACAATCATAAGCTAATAGATAGTTACGTCCCTGTTTGTTCTATCTGAGTCACTCCATCAATCGTCGTCGTCATCATCATCAACTAATAAATTACCGTCATATTCTCTTTTCTTTTCACAAATTGTATATGTAAAAAAATTGTGTATGCTTTTGTACAACAAAGAAAATATAAGATAAAACAGTTCATATGATAAATAAACACTAAGAAAAATTGTAATGTATGTATGACTATATAGTTATTTTATTTTGTCTATAAGTGGGAAGATTTAATTACAAGTATAGGTTATATATGTATGTGGCTATAGCTATTGCTATGAGATAGGGTTAGTTGTTGCTTCAATCTGGGGCTAGTTCTTGTAGGGTTGTTTCTGTTTGTCCTTTTATATATTAATACACACGCAAATAATTATATCAACTAGATTGATGATTGGACTTGATCGGTTCATTATGCATGAAAATACTTCTTCATATAATAGATATAGTTTTTTTTAAATAATATATATATATATATATATATATATATAT
>Ga0123340_1004746_pt1 | contig 12927 bp, 14 predicted proteins | sample SirMexnodulemix_FD_89961 | JGI IMG/M metagenome (GOLD analysis project Ga0123340, IMG submission 89961) | Root nodule microbial communities of legume samples collected from Mexico - Siratro Mexico nodule mix | ecosystem: Host-associated > Plants > Roots > Nodule | place: Mexico: Nepantla... | reverse complement strand
TTTTTTTTTTTATTTTTTTTATTTTTTTTTTTTTTTTTATTATAAATTATATTTTTTTTTTTTTTTAGAAAAAAAAGGGAAAAAAAAAAAAAAAAAAAAAAAAAAAAAAAAGGAAACGGAGATAATAGGAATCAAGTAAAAAGGAAAGATTGTATGGATTTAAAATGAGAAAACAGTAGGACGATGTTTGCTATTTATAATTTTATTTAATATTTTTAATATTTTTTTTATTATATATTTTTATTATTATAAAAAAGAGTGCAAACAAAAGTTACAATCTGGTCTCGTAGTTGATTATTAAGTACATTGAAAATACCTTCTATTTTAGAGACATGATTATGTTGTATGTTGCCTACGCCGTGAAAGGTTTTTGCGTCATGCACCTCAATTTCTTTCTGCATATCCAATCTTTTCTATAACAACATTAGGACTCCGTCCTTGCTTGTGGTTAACTGGGCAAGAGCCAACGCATTCTTCCTACACGTCCATAATACCTCCACGTAAAACATGAAAAGACAAAAATGTCTTGAGAAAAAATATTTTAAGGCACTATCCTTCACCCTGACTTCCTAACTTGAAGAATTCTTCCTCTACCTCCATATCCTCTTCTTACACCTCTATAAAAAATTAATTTCCCAAAGTGTCCATGTGGAAATAACCAAAAAGGACCTTAGTTCTTCTTATTAAAAAGACTCACAGTGCATTTCGTCACCTCTACACAGTCGAGCACAGTGAAGCACCTTCTCATTTTGCTCAAATACGTCTTCCATAGTGGTGTTTTTGAAGGTTTAGAGGGTGATAAGCAGTAAGGAACGACGGAGAAGTAAGATTTTTTATTTTGGTGCATTTTGTATGTTCTGGTAGGTCACCCGAATGAAGCCATCCGGTTTATAAATTTTTTGAAAATGTGAATAGGATAGGCAGATGTCCGGTTTATAAATTGTAAACCGGATGCACGGGAGTGGGGGTGGAATCCGATTTGTAATTTGTAAACCGGACACCCCTCCATCTGGTTAATAAACAACTTGATTTTTGCAAATCGGATGGGCAGTAGGTGGACCTCATCCGGTTTGTAAATTGTAAACCGGAAGCCACCCCGTCCAGTTCACAAAAGAATAGGATATTTGCAAACCGGATGGGCAGTTGGTGGATCTCATAAATTTGTACACCGGATGAAGTATATTCGGTTTACAAATTTGCAAACCGGATGAGGTGCCCATCCGGTTTGGTAATATCCTATACTTTAATTCTTTTTTTTTATGAGGTGTTCAAATTCTGTGTTACATATATGAATAGTCTTTGTACATATTTAGAGGAAGTAAATAAGGTGTCTGATATAAATGATGGACATGAAAGTGGTTTATTGGTTCGGGAAGAAGACTGCATTCTTGATTTTACAACTAATGAGGTAAAATGATTTGTTTTTGTTTATGTTTATGAAATGTAAATTAATTACATACGAATGTGATATATTATGTAGGTGTTTGGTACCTAAGATGACTCACTTCAATGGGTTCGCAAGGTTGCATTTAGACTTGGCTTTGTTGTTGTCATACTCAGATAAGACAAAGCAACTGGAGCACAAGATAGGAAGATATTTGTCTTTTTGGGATGTGTAAGAAATGGAAAATATAGAAAGTACAAAACAGATTTAGAGGTGAGTATAATCGGCATTTTAGCAATGTGCTGTTGATGATAGTATTTACAAGACAAGTAAGTATAGGCTTCCACTGCTTGAAATTGTAGGTGTTACATCGACAGGCTTAACTTTCTCAGTTGCCTTTGTTTTGATGTCTAGTGAACATGAAAACAATTTCACTTGGGCTTTACAAAGATTACGAGGGTTGTTTTTGAGAGGAGTTGTGTACACTACAGTTATTGTTAGGATGATTTGAGTATATGTTGGGATGGAATCAACAATCTCCTTTTCCTCCAACATAATGAGATTAAGGGCCTCTTTCGAGATCAGTCTACATGTTGTTACCCACAATTTCAATAGCTCATTATACAAAGGTTTAGTGGGTATGGTAAGCAAGTATGTGTTAATACATATTGCAGAAGAGTTTAATAAGGTAAAAGTTATTGGCTTTGATAAGAAAAAGTGTGGTTGTGTCCTTAGACATACTCATGGTTTATCATGTGCATGTGAGCTAGCAACATATGCTTTTGGTGTGATACTATGAAGTGCATGTGATGTGGACTAGACTTAGTTTCTCATACTTATCATCAAGTCAATCATCATCTGAGTTGTCAGTTCGACAAGAGATTGATGTCATATTAGATCGCTTTGACAAGGTTGACATTGTAGGTAAAATAACCATCAAGGGCAAGTGAGAGAAATTACATACCCTGACATGACATCATTATGTCCCCCATTGGAAAAGGTTTAAACTAAAGGGTTTCAAAAGAGTAAACCGAATCGATTAGAGAAGTCAACCAAGCGTTACCCTTCATACATTGAGGATAGTTGTTCTACACAAAAGGCTTCAAGGGTTAAGGTAAAACCACATTTGTTGTTATCCTCTAAAGTATTTCCCATTCTTGATCAATTTCATCCTATTTGTCATCCATACATAGTGGACATTATTGATGTTAAACCTGATGGACATTGTGGTTATCGATCAATTGCTGCATTGTTGAAAATGAGAGAAGTGTCATGGCCATTAATCAGAATGGATCCATATAAAGAGATATGTGAATGGCGTGATCAATATACAAGTATTTTTGGTAGCTTTGAACGTTTTGATGAACGGAAGAACTCTTTACTTATTGAGGGGACTACATTTGTAAGTGCTTCTTTTTAACATATGATTAACATCTGTAAGTGCATTGACATGTTAATAATATTTGACATATTTGCATGCAAGTGTTGACAAGTGGATGACTATACCAGATATGGGTTACACATTGCAAGTAGATATAATCTTATCCTAGTTTGATTGTCGTTGCAACAAAATGTAACCATTTTTCCATTACGAAGTAAACCTCCTATTGATGTTAGTCAACATCGGCTAATATGCATAGGACATGTTTATGGGTCACATTTTGTACAAGTAAATTTTATAAGTTACAATTTTTCCAACACTATTATTAAATTGTAAAGGCTAACTTAATTTTGAATTTCATTTACAGGTTAAATTGGTTTATGGTTGTCCTTTACCAAATGTAGACATGATGTGGACCATGCACAGTTTTGTAGAGGCACAATTATGGCAATCTCATTATATTAGCATAATGTAATGATTTGTTTCCATTTTAGGATCAAATACAACATATGTTAATCTTACGGATGATTGATTCATTTAGATTGAAATTGTATGACGTTTTATTCATTTATAATGAGCAAACACTAGTACCAACATAGTATTAATACTGAATAGATCAACATAGTACCAATATAAGTCAACTTAATACTAAATATATCAACATAGTACCAACATACAATTAAAGTACGAAAATACTGAATAGATCAACATAGTACCAACATACAATTAACATATAAATCCTAAATACATAAGAGGTTCAAATATTCATTAAATGTAGCCCTATGAACTAGAAGTCCCTCTCCCTCAAACAACTCTCACTCGTCTAGTGTAGACTGGTCCTTCACGCGATCCAGTCTAAGCCAATTCAAGCACAGCTTGTGTATCCTCATATGATGTAGTCCCCTCAGTCACACCCCGACAATCAATCACCCTCTACAATAGGGTGGCTATCCTTCTGAAGATACCCTGAACGCAATGAAATAAATAGGGTGGCGTGACAATTTAAATAATTACACAAAAAATAGTCAATTTAAATAATTTCAATATAATATAATACCAGACAAGCATTATGTTGCTGTTGTGACGAGGAGGTTGGTTGATCCTCATCTTCACTACGACTACGACAAGGTGGTACATGTGGATGATCTCCATCGTCATCACGTCTAATGAGATACGTATGTGACACAGGAATATACCAGTCCATGTAGTCCTCTGTGCATGCAAGTAGGTCAACAACGGATATCACCAAAGTAACAACATTATCGACAAAATGGACCCAACTAGCATTTACCGTCTGAATAGCTGCTATTGCCTAATCAGAGAAAACCCCGAAACAATGAAATCGGCCAAGTGGCCAACTAACTCTATGAGAAGCATAAGGAGACCAGATGACATCAGAGAGGGTCAGTCCATCTAACTATTGTCTCACATCAACCAACCAAGACGGATGTCGACTCACCACATATCGAGAAGCCCGTGGGAGTGCCTTGTTATAGCTCTGATTAAGATTCCTCTTTCCCATAGATGGGAAGTGCTCGTAAATCCATGGCTGTTAATTAAGTTTACTTCGTATTTACCTGTAAGAGAGTAATAAAAACACCCAACTGTTTGGTCCCAACAAAAGAAACATCTCCTATTTTCTCATACATATGTGCTAAGGCAGCTGCTCCCCAACTATAACCACCACACACCACAAGGTCCTGAAATAATGGCAAATAAGAAAGCGAGACAGATGTAGCACTCTTATCTACAAAAATTGTGCATCCAATTAGATGCATCAAATAAGCTCTTGCAGCAAACTCCCACTCTTGCTACAAGCAACAAGCCTCATAATGTTCTCTCAACCAACTCAACCACAGGACCATTTGGAACACCTAATAATTCCAACATCACAGCACGCCCTTCAATGTTCTCCAAGTTATCATAGATCGGAAACTGGCCCACAATAGGCAGATGAAGTAGACATGATACGTCATCCAAAGTGATGGAGATCTCACCAAATTACAGATGGAATGTATTCATGTCCCTGTGCCACCTCTCAACAAAGCCACACATGAGGCCCTTGTTCGCTACCTCATAACAAATGTTGCATAGAGGCAACAATCCGCAATTCACAATCAAAGCAAAAACCTCAGGACGAGGAAAACCAAACTTGTTAACCTTTCTCCCATAGGGAACCAATTTTAGGACTCCCCGATCCTAGACAAAAAAACAACAAATCATATAAACAAAATTCACATATTAAATGCAACATAAACACAACAAAAAATTATAACATAATCTTACCTCACCCTCCCACAACCTCAACGCCACATGGTGATTATAACTTACCAATAGAGACACATCAGATGGTCCCTTAGGAAAACCTACAGCCTCACCAGCATTAGTACCACCAATAGCAACATCAGCACCACCAACAGGAGCATTGGATGAAGCACCACGATCATGTCTACGAACTGATATTGTAGGTCTTGTCCGGCCTTCAAGCAGAGAACCACGTCCTCTGGTCCGGACCATATCTGTTAAAGTTTCCAAAGTTAGTATTAATTTTTTAAAAAATAAAAATAAAAATTGTAAATCGGATTACACCTCATCCGGTTCATATAATTTTTCAATCTGTAAACCGAATGAGGTGTCATCTGGTTAATACCAAATCCATCTATAATGTCGCCCTTCACCGTTGACCACCACCCAAAACTACAAATTAACCACTCATATCTACAATACCACTCACAAATTCCACAAAAAACATCAATAATTACTCACCTACAACTTTCTTCAAACTTTAATCCAAGATTTGATGCAAATGGCAGTGTAAAATAAGTTTTGGCCAAGTTCAAGAGGGGGCTGAATTGAACACCTTTAAAACTTTTCGCAAATGTACTTTTCAATGTGAGAAATGAAAAATCTTAAAGAAACTATTCAAGATGATATAAAATGCAATCAACAATGGTTCAAAACAAATTCCAGAATAAAGACAATCACCCAGAATCAATAAACTTAAGAAAGATTTTAATTCTGGAAAATTAGTAGACTATTAAGCAAGTTTTGGAAAAATACAGTGTGCAGTAAAATCAGTTTTTAAATATTAATCCAAGAAATCAAAGAATTAGATCAATGCTAAGTTTATAATGAATTACAGATTAAAGAACCTATTATCAAACAAGACAACCTTTGTTTAATGTATGAAAACTGTTTTTAACCAGTAATTGTGGAAATTGCTGATTAATGAACAGTGAACACAGTAAATTGCGAAATTGCTGATTTACAGAAAACTAGTAATCTGGTTATTGATCAGATTCAGAAATGTCAAGAATAGACAGTGTTCAAACAAAATATATGTTTTCAAAAGTTACTTAAAATGTTTTCAGAATGTTGAGGAATCAATTTAATTAACAAGTTTTAACAGATTCTGAAAAACAACAAGATTTTATCAAGAACAGTCAAGAGAGAGCAAGAGAGAACAAGACGTAGCAAAGTATCCTGGTTCACCCTTCCACAAGGACTACGTCTAGTCCCTTACACCACTATAAGGATTTCCACTATGAAAAAGATCTAACAGATCAGTTTACAACACAATCTTGCAACCTGCAAGAATACACTGCACCCTACAGAAAACAATCCGCTGAAACCTACGGCAGATAAAGAACTATACAGTATCCACTGTATAAACCAGAAAACCCCTTAGTGATCCCCTCAGTAAGTTACAACCTATACAGAACCCACTGTACAAACAGAATTACCACACCAGGTAACTCACACTAGAATAGAATTCAGTACAATGAAAGAGTTCAGATAACCACAATGGCACAAGCACTTCTACACAAGAACAGATTGCAAAAGTAATAATAAGAGCAAGAGTATAGAAGGCTTATTTAGAATGATCAGATCAGCAGTATAGCAGAAGCAGTCAATTCAAAGCTCTAACAGTATTGAGAAAACAGTTCTTGAAGAGCTTTTCGAATGATCTTCATCACAAAAACTATTAGGAACTTTTTCTCTCTCTTGGAAAAACTCAGAGCACTTGATTGGAAAATGATTTAGAATGATTTTGTTATATTCCAAAATTTCGCACCAGCTATTTATAGACAATTGTCATTTAAAATTCAGTCGATTGTTTTGTCAAATAGTCGACTTTTTTTTTCCAATTAGTTAAAATAGTTGTTCAAAACTCAAAATATGACTTTAGTAATTTCTCAAAACCTTAGTTAAATCAGATTTGAAAACATGGAGCTTATCCTTGATTGAAAATGCTTATATTGCTAACTTGAATCAAACTTGTCACACAACACACAATCCTAAGTTCTAGACTGAGCCTTTCAATCTTCATGAATTCTTCATGCAGTCCACATATGATCACATGGTCTTGAACTTCATCACATGGTTGGCTTCATCAAATCTTCATAGCAACTCACTGGTGCTAACAGGTAGCTTCTCCCTCCACGTCCAAAGTAGAAGCACACTGCACATCTTCAATAGATCGGAGAAGATAATGTACAAGACAGAGTACTTGAATGGATGCCGACAGATCTGAACCAATGGCAACGACGATGCTGGTGGTGGCACGGTGAACCTTCCCAAGGATGAGGATGCAGTGAACGAAGAAGATGAAGGGGGTGGAGGGTATTCTTGCCTTTGTATTTTTAACTTAAAGGCATCAAATCCATTACATAACTTTTTAATTTTCGGAATCCAAAATTTTTCTTATATTTCGGATTGTGCAATCCATAACATAACTTTTTAATTTCAAATTGTGCAATTCGGAATATAAGAAGGTTAGGAGGCGTAGAATTTATTTAATTTGTTTTCATGCATCATATAATAGTCATTTTGCTAAGTCTATGGAGGTGCAGTAGGAAAAAAATATGAAGGTGCAGGAAAAATGTGTTCTCCTAACTTCCAGACTGGCCCAATCCAAAATGTTATTTTTTTTTCTAACTTCTGTATTTCGGAATGATAATTTTTTTTTTTACTTTCGGATAATCTGGAATTCCTCCACCCCACCCCTTGACTTTTAGACTGGCCCAATCTAAAATGGTATCTTTTTTCTTTTTGACTTCTAGATTGGCCCAATCCATAATATATAGCTGGTTAGCTTTTTTTTTCTTCTTTCCAGATTGTCCTAATCTGGAGCTAACAATGACTTCCGGATTGAAAAATGGGGGTTCAATCTGGAATAGAAAATACACTCCCGAACCTGGCTCTTTTATTTTTGTGGGGCCCTTTTCAGTCTTTTCATAAAAGGTTATTTTGGGTGTTTCATAAAGTATGAAGGTGTTGGATGATATTATGGATGTGGAGGAAGAATGTGTCAAAAGAGTGTTGATTGTAAGTGATAAGATTTAGTTTGAAAAGCATTTAGAGAAAGAAAAATAGAGTTTATTTACACTTATTTTTGTAGACCGTAGTATTTAAAAGGTCTTTTCGATAAAACAATTAAGAACATAAATTTTATATTTTGCGTTGTTATATGTTATACTTTAGGAGGACAAGAAGTGTATTATAAAACGTATTGTTGTTATAATAGTAGAACTTAGATTTCATTATTAAGTAAGAACACTCATTATAATTGTTCTAATTGCTGAGGTTTTTTATCGCTCATGGTTAGTCCAAATAGAAGTTGTTCTTTTCCTATTCCAACACCTTACACTTATACCTTTTCATCGAGCCACTCGGCTTCTATATCATCGATTTTGACTTTGTGATTTTTATTATCATGCACCTTTCATTCATGTTTTTGCGATCTTTAACATGCATCTTTCGGCCATATTTTTGCGAACATTAACTTGCACATTTCGCTCATATTTCAGCGATCATTAACATGCGCCTTTAGGCCTTATTTTTGCGATCATCAACATGCACCTTTAGGCTATGTTTTTGCAATCATCAACATGCTCAACATGCACCTTTAGACCATGTTTTTGTGAACATTAACATTTTTCGGCCATATTTTTGTAAACATTAACATGCCCCTTTCAACCATGTTTTTCCCATCATTAACATGCGCCTTTCGGTTATGTTTTTGCAAACATTAACATGCACCTTTCGGTCATGTTTTTGCGATCATTAAGATGCTCCTTTCGGCCATGTTTTTGTGAACACTAACATGTGCCTTTCGGAAATGTTTTTACGATCATTAACATGCATCTTTTGGTCATGTTTTTGTGATCATTACCATGTGTCTTTCGACCATGTTTTTGTGAACAATAATATGCGCCTTTCAGTCATGTTTTTACGAACATTAACATATGTCTTTCGGTCATGTTTTTACGATCATTAACATGTGTCTTTCGGTCATGTTTTTGCGAACATTAACATGCTCCTTTCAACCATTGTTTTTGCAATCATTAACATGTGCCTTTTGACTGTGCTTTTGCGAACATTAACATGCACCCTTTGGTTATGTTTTTGCAATCATTAACAGGCGTCTTTTGGCCATGTTTTTGCAATCATTAACATGCAACTTTCGACCCTATTTTTACGATCATTACACCAAATCAGCAAATGATGTTCTTCCACACAAAATTTTGACCCTTTGAAGTTGAGATGACGACTATCGTTTCAGCCTCAATCCACTCGATGAAATATTCTATCGCCACTATTAGGAACTTCAATTGTCTTGTCACCAAAGGAAACAGACCAAGAATATATATTCCCCATGTGTGAAAAGGCCATGGATTGGCAATAAAGTGTAATTCTTTCACTGGTGCAAGAATATTTTCAAGTGTATTCCTGCCAGTCTTCCTTCATGGGGGCCCAATAGTACCAACCAGTATCACCTTAAGGGATAATGCACATCCTCTGATATGGCTTCCTGTGGTGCCCTCATGCAGCTCGGTCATAACTTTGTTGGCTTGTTCTAATGAGATACACTTGAGCAATGGATGAGTAAACCCATGTTGGAATAAGTACTCATCAATGATGAGGTATCACTCTGAATTCTTTCTAATTTCCTTAGCCTCTCTTAGATCTTGGGATAACTCGCCTTTTGCTAATTAGCGCACATATGGCAGCATCCAAGTATCATATTTCCTTCCTTCTATGGCAAGTATGTTTACAATCTCTTCACTTTTGGCTTGAACAGAAACTCTTGGTGTTTTAGAGTTTCTTGTATTACCGACTGACTACCCCCTTTGGCCAAACTAGCTAGTTTTGAGAGTAGATAAGCTCAAGTGTTTTATTTCCTGGGTATATGCATTAATTCAAATGAATCAAAAATATTTGTTAAGTATTGCACATAGCTAAGGTATTTCACCATTTGTGGGTCCTTCGCAAGGTAGGTGCCCGACACTTGACCAATTATTTGTTGCGAGTCACTTTTGGCTGTTAGTTTCTGAACAACCATTTCTTTTGCCAATATCATTCTTGTTATTAAGGCTTCATACTCGGCTTGATTGTTGTTGGCTCTGAAAGAGAACTTAAGAGATTGTTCGACCAAGACTCCATCTGGGCCTTCCAAAATAACTCTAGTGTCGCTTCCCTTTAGGTTATATGCTCCATCAACTGACAAAATCCAAACAGATTCGATTGAGCCTTCTTTTGTATTTGGAGTGGTAAGTTCTGTTACAAAATCTGTAAGTACCCATGCTTTAATCGACCCTCTAGGTTCATATGTTATATCAAATTTTGATAACTCTGCCACTCACTTCACAATTCTTCCTACAACATTCGATTTTCGGAGAACTTGCCTTATGGGGAGATCCATCTTTATGATGACGCTGAAGCTTTGGAAAGTAGTGTCGTAATTGCCTGGCTATTACTATTACCACCAATGTTACCTTCTCTATTTTTTGGTACCTTTGTTTCGTCCCTTTTAGTACTTTGCTGACGAAGTAGACTGGTTTCTATGCATCTTCAATTTCTTGCAGGATGGCGTTCTCAGTTACTATGAGATATTACAGTAGTGGTTGTTGGGGCACTAGTTTGCTTAGCACTAGTGGATTTGAGAGATATTCTTTTAATTTGAGAAACCCTCTTCACATTGTTCTGTCCACTTGAAGCTTTCACTCTTTCGGAGGCACTAGAACTACGGGAACCCTTTATCTCCTTCTTTCGAAAGAAATCGGGACAATGCAACCGTTCTCCCAGTTACGCGTTGTACTTCCTTTACATTAGCCAGACTTTACATGTTGATGATGGCTGCACATTTATCCATATTTGCTTTGATTCCTCTTTCTGTTAAGAGGAATTCGAGAAACATTCCTGCCTTCACTCCAAAAACACATTTTTCAGGATTAAGTTTAAGGTGATACTTATCGATTGTCATGAAGAGTTGTTCCAAATCCGAATGATGCTTTATGAACTCGCAAGAGGTCACCACCATGTCATCCACATACGCCTGACGATCCTTCCCATTAGGGGCTGCAAGATTTTATCCATGAGCCTATGATAGGCACCATCTACATTCTTAAGGCTAAGTGGCAATACTTTGTAGCAGTAATTGGTTATTTCATTCATGAATGCAGTCTTGTCCTTATCAAGAGGATGCATTCGGATTTGGTTGTATCCTGAAAATGCATCCATAAAGCTAAGCATGACGCATCCTGATGCACTGTTAACCAATGCATGAATACTCGACAAAGGGTGTGAGTCTTTTGAGTAGGTATTGTTTAAGTCGGTAAAGTCGACGCACATTATTCACTTGCCACTGGCCTTCTTTACCATCACCATGTTAGCCAACCATTCCAAGTATTGTTGTATCTTCAGAATATGATTGGCCCTAATAAGCTTCTGGGTTTCCACTCGTATCGCATCCCTCTTTTCTTCATTTACCTTTCTCTTTCTCTACTTAACCAGTTTAGTATTTGGATCTAGTGCTAAATGGTGGCATAGGAAATCGGTATCAATTCTCAATATGTCAAATGACGTCCATGCGAAGGCATCGATGTACTTTTGCAAAATCGAGAGCAGATCCTCCTGTTCTCTTTCACTTAACATAGATCCAATTCTCAGCGTCTTTCCCTCAGGTAACTGCACTTCCTTGAATCCCCCAACGGGTTTTGGGTCTTGGTCCTTGTATGACGGCTCGACCTCAATTTCAAAGTTGTTAGTTTCCCCTGTTGATGGGAGGGCATATGGCCCTCTCTGATATCGTAAGTTGTTCTCATAGCACTTTCGGGCCACCTTTTGATCCACTTCATGGTGACTACCCTCCCGTCACTCCTCCGCCTGCAAAACCTTCGACGATAACGTTGAGATCTCCAATGATGGGTCTTTCATGTTGCTCTTCTACTGGGCTATCTTGTGTCGCACCCCTTTGGACTCTCTGGGATTGTTGTAAATATTCATTTAGGAATCCGTCTTGGGCTAACTTCGCTAACTGCGTAGCAAGGGTATGGAAATTATTAGTGTCGTGTCCATTTATCTTATGGAAGTCGCACCACGCCTTGGTATAATAACTGAGTATCCTGTTGGTAGGAACAAGAAATATCAGCCTAGCGGCCACCTGTGAATCCTTCAGAATCTCCTTTTTTGATACACTGATGTTGAGGCAAATAGTCCTTATTCTTCTCGCAAGTCGAGCCTCCCCCTACTAGGTCCTGAGGCGACATATAGTATATAATGACGCTCATCTCTTCGAAATGTTGGACAAGCTATATCTCTTCTTGACACATCTTCTCGGGGTTGAGGTTTGACAAGTGGACGTCATTCTTCAACTCTCTTTTGCTTCATCACTTCTTGTGCCTCTATGTGGGTGGTTGCTCTTTGGTGCACTTCCGTCATAGTCTCAGCTTTGTCTTAGAGTAGAGACTCACTAAAAGGGTTAGCTTGAAGTTCTTTACAAAAGCTTCAATAAACATCTCCTCATTCGGAGGATCTATTTTCACCATAACTTCATAGAATCGGTTGAGAAAGCCCCGAAGCGGTTCTCTCTCTCATTGGCGGATATTAAACAAATCTACTATCTTTAGGGGTTTGACTTGATTTTCTGCTAATTGTTTAAGGAACAGTTGGGAGAAATTTTGGAACGAATCTGTTAGCACCAGTGGGCTGCTATGATGATTTGATGAAGCCAACCAAGTGAAGTTCAAGACCCTAAGAGCATATGTGGAATGCATGAAGATTTCATGAAGATTGAAGACTTGGTCTAGAACTTAGGAGTGTGTGTTGTGGGGTAAGGTTGAGGTCTAATTAGTGAAGCATGCAATCTTAATCAATGATA
>Ga0123340_1004740_pt1 | contig 12934 bp, 8 predicted proteins | sample SirMexnodulemix_FD_89961 | JGI IMG/M metagenome (GOLD analysis project Ga0123340, IMG submission 89961) | Root nodule microbial communities of legume samples collected from Mexico - Siratro Mexico nodule mix | ecosystem: Host-associated > Plants > Roots > Nodule | place: Mexico: Nepantla... | reverse complement strand
CCACACACACACATATATCATGTTCAAATAGGATATTGCAAACCCTTTTCTCAAATATTGCTTGTAAATTGTAACACAAATAAAAGTCACCCAGACTTATGATAAAATAGATTATCGGTTAAAAATATCAATAAGATATCTAAATGCATTAATATCTTTCTGTAAACTGAAATTAAACCACAACTTTTAAGATAAACACAACAGTATTTGACATTAACTTGCAAAAAATAGAGAGGGGGGAGTGTTAAATGTAAAATATAATCTAGAGAATTTTAATTTGTGTTAAGTCTCACTTGATAGCAGCTTTTAAGAATGAGGAGCAGCCCTCAACACGTGTCTTTGCACTTCCAATGTTTTCAGAAAGCTGCTGCATGTCATCAACATCCCACAGGTGTTGTGGCAATGGAACCCGAGGAAATGATTTGTAGATTTGCTTGAGACGTTCTACAATTAAAATTTAAAAGTAGTTAGTAATAAGAATGACTGCTTCATGGTTAAATACTATATGTATCCAAATAAGAATAAATGTTTTATGCAAGTCCATGATAATTACCGAATAAGTCCCCATTAAATTAAGTAAGAATTTAGAATAAATACATTGCATCACAAATAAACCCACAAAAAAAATGACTCAAAAATAAAACTGTATAAGAAAGGATAAAGAACGAACCAAGAATTTCCTCATCATAAGGAACTTTCCCTTTTCCTAATATCTCCACAAACAATAAAGCCAGTTCTGCTCCACAGGTTACCTTCGATAAATAGAAAATAATCGTTAGACTTTGTTGTTTGTCAGGTCTAAGGAATGTTTTATCATATATGTATATTAACATCAGAAATGAATTTTAAAATTTAATTTAAATTTAAAATATAATGGAAAGGATTCTTTTTTTTCTCTTAATGAATTTTTTAATTTTTTAAAATGCATGTGAAGAGAGAAAAGGTATACATTTATGTGATATAATCCTCTAGTATATCAATTAGCACACCTAAGGAGGATATATACCTACAAAGAGTAACATAGGGACGGGCCCAAGCCCATATACAAAAAAGTATCTAACAGCACGATTTCAGGTGTCTCAGAGAGCCAAAATACATGATCTAGATAGGAAAAGTAGCCATTCATGTTAAATAATTCAAAGCACAGCTCACATAACAGCAAACAAAGGAAAAGTGTTGCAGAGACATGGTCATTGAAGCCATGACACCCCTTACCCACCCAAAGAAAAAGGCTGAGAGTAGAACAGTAACAATGAACAATCTATAAATTGCACTTATATAACAGAATAAAGATTATAAAATTGATAAATGTATATCTTTAAAGACATTGAAATAGAAAATGTAGAACCTGCCCATTAGTCAATTGAATGCACGTTCCTGAATGTAGGATATCTAATGCTTCAGAGTACCTCTGAGCAGATACATATCTGCAGCAAAGCATGTATGCTACATTAATGTCTACAACTTAACTGATGAGTATGCATTAGTAAATGCAGTTGTAGACCAAAATAATGAAGCTTGACCAAAAAAACACTGAGGTTCATAACAAGATTGACCAGTCAAAAGGAAAGCACATTTTACAGATAAATTAATTTAAATAGAGAAGCAAAAGGATGTTCCAACTTCAAGAGCAGAGGGAAAGATGCACCATAAAAGAAACAAGAATATACAAAACTAAAATGAAATATCATTTAATAAAGAATCCCATATGTTCTACACTAGAAAATAACCTTGCGTTCTTTGCTCATAAAACTCAAAGGTGTGTTTGATAGAACACCGAGAACAACTCAGGACAACCAATAAATTCACAGCACAACTTTCTATCCTGTACATTGTTTGATGAACAATGAACAAAACAAATTTTATAACTCAGAGGACCTTGTCCTTCCAATTGATCTTGGTTTGGGTTGTCATCCTCCAGTGAAATCTCATTGACCATGACAACCATGCCCTCCCAAGAACTCCCTTAGCAACCTCGTACTGTTCTCTTTCAAATATCCTTAACCACCTCCTTTTCTTCCATCCGTTACATTTCCTTTATATTTCTTTTTGCTTTTAAATGAATTATGCCCAATAACTAAGTTCCTCTAATTGGTATTTTAGTAGAATATTCACTACCCATTTTTCTTAGTTTCTTATATTGAAGATTTGTGCCTCTTGACAACTTCATCCTGGCACACCAACCCTTGAATTCAACTTTGTTAAAAAGGTGGGTAGGAGTGACCAGTTGGGAGAAGGATATGTTTGGAGAGAAAGTGAGAAAGTTACATGCCAAAGAGAGTGGATTCGTTTTTGTTAAACTATAAGAGAGAGAGACATTGAACTAAAACCATGTGTTTCTGAGGCAGCATGAATACTTGTTCCTATAATTATAATACCCCCCTCAAATTGGAGCATATAAGTCATATGCACCTAGTTTGCTTCCAAATATGGTCGATCTTTGGTCCTCTTAGAGACTTCCTGGATATGTCAGTCAACACTTCACTAAAGTTGATAAATCTAGTGACGATTTCTCCAAACTCCATTTTTTCTCATATGAAATAACAATATATCTCAATATGTTTGATCCTCCCATGAAAGACAAGATTGGAGACAATGTGTAATGTTGCCTGACTATCAATCAAATATAAGTTGCATTTAGGAACTTTCTTCAAATTTAAGTTCTTTGATGAGTTGTATTAGTCATATGAGCTCGCAAGTGACTAATGTCATCGTCATGTATTATGCTTCTACACTTGATTTTACCGCAACATTTTGTTTCTTACTTTTCCACAATATTAAATTACCTCCAACGAAAATACAGTATCTCGAAATGGAGCGCCTATCAGTTGGTGATCCAGCCTAGCCAACATCAAAATACCTAATAATTTCAGTATTTCCTTTATCTTCATGAACGAGGCCTTTGTCATGAGCACTCTTAGTATACTTTAAAATCCATCTTACATCCCAAAAGTCTTGACAAGGAGACTTTAAATTTGACTTACATTGCTCGCTTCAAAGGCGATGACAAGATGAATTACAATGAGGTAATTTAGTTCACCAACTAACCTTCTATATATCCAAGGATTAAAATACGCTTCTTCTTGGACATGTAGAAGTTTAATACTTAGATCCATTGGTGTGTCAACAAACTTAGCATTTAACATCCTTATTTCTTCCTAAAACGTCCAGAGCATATTTTCTCTAAGATGTGACTAAACCATCCTTGAACTGTGAAACTTCTATACTGAGAAAATATCTCAAGTGTCCAAGATCTTTTGTCTAGCACTTTCGAACAAAATATTGTTTTAGTTGGACAATACCCTCCTTAACACTACATATGATAACAATGTCATAGATAAATCGTTGGAGAATGATGATAAAACAAAGAATGACTAACATCATTTCGTATTATTCCAAATTGATAGATGACCGTCCAAAAATATCCAAATTATGGATGAAGTGATTGCTTGAGGCCATATAAAGACCCATGTAGATGACATACCAAATCATGTGAGTCTCCCTGTGAAACAAATTCAGGAGGTTGCTCCATATAAACTTCCTTATCAAGATCATCATGTAGAAATGCATTCTTGATGTCAAATTGAAACGGAGTCCAACGATGAATAGTTGCAATAGAAAAGAGAAGTCGAATATACGTCATTTTGGCAACAGGAGATAAAGTGTCTGTATAATCTTGGCAATAGATTTTTATGCATCCTTAAGCAACCAAGCGAGCTTTATAGTTATCAATTTTATCATTAAGTATGGTTTTAAGAGTATTGAAGCACCGACCCCCAACATAATTGATAATTCACATAGTCAATTGGTGTTTCTCACACCATTTAATAAAGTCTTTGTATATTGTTGGACTCATACGAGGTAGATCAACTGGTAGTTTAGAAGCAACAAATGAATCAACATTAGATGTTTGGGTAATATTGGGTGAACGAGAGGGTTTTCCATGCAACTTCCAACAACTATCAATGATCTATCTAATGAGGTTGCAATGTTTGCATTTTGCATGATTTTTAGAATTTTGCAAAAGCATCCAAAGTTATTACTATGTGATGCAAAGGAAATATTTTCCATGCAAACAAAATTTGTTTCTCCATGTTGTCTGAGGAATACAAAGGAGCGCAAATGATATGTCATGAGCGCAAATGATATGTCATACTCTTGTGACAAGACGTACAAGCCCAAGGTCATATAAAACGCACATCAATTCTCAAATTTCTTCTTTGCATCTGCAGATGGTGGGAGAAAATCATTAAATCATGTAAGGCAACATGAAGTTGTCCAAGATTGGCAAACATAGGGCTCTTTGTACAGTAATGGAGCAAGAAGTGTCGAGATATCAAGTATAAAGGGCAAGAGCCTCACTCCAAACCGATGCACAGTCTCATTGGGGGCACAAAATAGGTTTGAGTGAGGTGTGAACATTGGATTTAATAACACTACATAGTTGAGCATCACTCTTTATCCATTGTTCACATTGTTCTCTAGAAACGGATTCAACAATTGTATTGAGATGGGATTTGTAGCCCAACCCACTTAACCATAATACGATTTCGAAAGCCCAAGTTCAATTGCTAGACTCGTCCATCTTCTCAATACTAATAATATGGTTAGAAAAGATAGGAGAATTTGTTCTGAATGTTGATGTGTTACTGAAACTTGAAATTTTTAGTTTACTGAGTTACAACCTTTTAGAATTTGTTCTTTCCCTCATCGCCTTTGCTGCACTGTCCCGTGACTACTTATAACATTAGTCGTGTCACCGACAATTTCATGTGTGTTGTATTATCCTTTACATTTTAGTAAATTATACAGACCTAAAATCTAAACAAACTTAGAATTCACCAAAACAAAACATCGCTTTAGATTACACTATCCAGCTACCTCCAAAAGAAAAGCATGTTATGAAAATTTGTGGTATTGCTATCCTCTTCACCAATGTTAAAAATTCCTTCTCAGGAGCCCCAAATGATGAACCACGCCTCGCTATTTTACTAATCTGCTATCCCTAGCTTGTAACTTTTACTACATAAACTAATTTTGGTAAAAAATGCACTATTAGGCTAAAGAAATAGCTAAGCAAAAATTAATTACTCGCGATTTAAAGTAGCATTTCACGTTGAAGATCGAATTAAGAATATAAAGTAGACAGTGTACATTTCTCTTGAAGAATAAGTAACACGAAGCAACTGTACGAACCTGGCACTAATGGATTTGTACATTTGCTGAGCTCCATAATAGTTTCCTCCGTTCACAACCTTCTCCAATTTTTCAATATTCTGCACCTCCCACATGCAAGAGACTGTTAAGAGTTCATATCACAGAATTTTGCATATTTTAAAATAAAAACCTCAGAACTCACCAAGAAAGAAAACCTCGAAAATAAAAAAGCAAATCAAAAGGAATAAAAAGTATAACCGTTAATTTTCACCCAATGCAACGGTTCATCGTCCAGGAAAAAAAACATAGTTTATTTATTACGAAAAAAGAAAAAAAAAATGAATCCGTTTAGATGAATCTCGAAAAGGCAGAAGCAAAATCGAAGGATCGCAGATTTTACTTACCTCTTGAGCAGGAGGTAGTTCGACTCTTCTGGATCTCTGTCGCGACATGACGACGACGACGCTCTCTTCGTGCTTTTGCGAATGAAAAATTAAAATTGGGAAAACGGAAAAAAATTGTATATTTATAGATGGACTATTCGGAGAATTATGAGTTTCTTTAGGGACTAAAATGAAAATAAAAAGTTTTGTTAAACAACCTTGGTTGCTAGGGATAAGGAATAGTAGGAAAATTTTGTGAAGAAGATGAGTAGCAGAGGGTTGCTGAGAGGAGCTTCGTTAACTGCAAATGCAGTGTGGCATCGAAGAAGTTTCTTCCCAACGGCAACGGTTAGCGTCCGCCACCGCAAGTTGTTGAAGTTTCAGAGCTTCTCGTCAACCACCACATGTTCCTCTCTTCCACCCCCGGATTTGCCTCGTTTGGCAAAAACTGCTCAAATTTCACTTACCCCAAACGAGGTTTTCCTTTGTTTTCTGTTATTTCATTTCCTTTCTGACTGTAAATGTACTTTTTTATATCTGAATTTCAAATGTTAATAACAATGTTATTGCAGGTTGAAGAAATTGCTCCCAAAATTCAACAAGTTATAGACTGGTAAGTCAAAACCCTGTATCTTGTAATACTATTTAATTATATGGATTGGACTTCATATTAATGAGATTCATTAGTAATTTGAGGGTTTTTAATAAATTATGAGTGATAATATGGAATAAGACTGATAGTTAAAAAGAATGTGATAGAGAGTGTCTTACTAACCTGAAATTTGGATTCTGGAGGCTTGGTAGTTGGTTTTTGAGGACTAGCAGTTTGTTTCTAACTTGAGATTTTGTTGTATTTATGGAGATTGTGCTTGCAGTGACCAAAACTTTTGAATTTGGATTGACTTGTACTGTGTGGTAGGTTTGGACAACTACAGGGTGTTGATCTTGAAAGCGTTGAACCCTCCATCAGAGCAGGTTCTTTGTGAATACTTATCATTGCTTTCATCATCTATCAATGATTTCATATCCTTACTTTGGATTTTCTGTACTGTTTAACTGCACTATACCTTGATGCCAAAAAATGTGAAACTTGCTTTCGAAATGCAAACGGCAACTTCTTTCATCTTCGTTTGGTGTTTTGGTGTTTGGGAGGGTTGTAAATTGTGATTACATTACATTCTTTCAGTTGGGAATGATTGTTAGAGTGTTTTAGTTTGATGCTAATCCCGTTTCCAAAGGCACGTTAAATGTCAACCCCACTCTCAAATTGAATATGGCTTCAATTATCAATGGCGGATGGTGAAGGGCTAAAATTGTGCCATGTAAGATTGCCATTGCAGCCTATGGCATCGCCATTGACAAAATGAATATGGATCCTGCCATGGAGATCATGCCACTGCCATTTAACAACATTGGTTCAATTGAGCAAACAAAGATTCAAACACAGGCTTGGTGTCTTTTTCTTTAAGTTGAGAACCTGGGTATTTCTAGGTTGAATGTTAGTAACTAATATCTGATCCATTTAGTTAATATTACTCAATGAATATTGTTCTATATTTGTTTATATATATACAGAGAGAGAGAATTGAGGATGGAACTCCATATACTTAAGTGGTATGGCTATTTGTTGTCCACGTACTACACTATATTGGTACACCGCCTTGGTATCTATTCACTGAGAAATTACGGTGATATTTTTGGTGGGAAACAGGGTTTAAACACCCCAGAGAAAATTCACATTAAAACCCACGTGGGTAAGAAATGAAAGATACCTCAACTAAAATCGCTAACCTGCAAAAGATGGAACAGCATAAAAAGTAGTAATCCTACCTTTCTAAGTCTAGGCTTGGCAAAAATATCAGTGACCTGGTTGACATCTCTAAAAATATGAGACCAGAATGAATGTGACAGTGGTATCGCTACCTTATACTAAAGCTAATCAATACCTTTGCAAATGAAAGGTATTATCCAGTTTCTAGTCATTGTTTTCTTATACTTCAACTTGGTCATGCCAGTCTGTTCAGACAATTGTGCTAATTGCCTGGGGTGGTTGTCTTTTGTCTATAACTTTTCATGAACAACCAAGAGGAAAACGGAATATCAATTGACATGTTAAACTGATTTTCAGTTAATGTGTCTTTCTACAACTTTTTATGCTCATTGGTTCTTTTGCATGGCTGGCAGAAAGCAACTTTCGCTCCTTGGTTTGACTTCACATTTTTATTTGCTAATTCCTTTGTGTTATCTGTAGAGACTGAAAACAATTTGCGGGATAATGCTCCTGAAACATTTGACCATAGGTGAGTGCGTTGTTGTTCTTGTTCAGTAAGTGGACATAACTGGAAAACTAACGGTGCTAACATTGTGTGTCCTTGACAGGGAAGCCATGCTCGCTTCTGTCCCGAGCTATGAAGAGCCTTATATTAAAGTTCCAAGGGTCTTAAGCATGGACTAAAGTTAAAATTGCTTAGATGAGTTATTTGGTATAAGGAAAACACATTAAAATCGCTTTTGTTGTACTTTGAATCTCTTGGTTTTTATTTGACCCGACTCTTCTTTTGGAATTTTCAAGGGAATTTAGTTCGGCCTGTGAACTCTGCACTTGCAGTAAGTTTAAGTCAGTCACGACGTGACAATAATAAGTATTCTCATCCATACGTACATGTATACTAATATACATTTACATTCATGTACAAATATAATTCCAGATACATGTGGGGTTTACAAAGCAAGATATAACATGTTATATCAATAAATAGCCGGAAGATAAACATCTCCAACAACATACATCTGTACACATGCATTATCATTAGCTTGTTGTGTCATAACTTTATCATTATTATAGTTCATACAATCATACGTAAAATGCTAAGCTAATAGAAAATAAGAATGTTATAAAAATTTTAAACTACTATGATGTACTCACACATTATTTAATAAATAAAAAACACTCATTTTACCAAAAGCATCACATAATCATTTAAATTTTTAGAAGACTAATTTCCTAAAAAATTGACATGAACAAACAAAAATACCATAAACTTGGCATTACATTATTATTTTTATTTTTATAGTAAATGATTAATTTATGTTAGAAAGCCTAATTAATCACTTTTAATTTTCCTTTTGAATAAGTTGTTTTATTGATAAAACTCAGAGTAAGACTTTTTAAACACATTTAAGATCAACAAAATGTGAAAGTGGTGATTTTTAATGATTTCAATTAAATGAAAAATACAAAATAGAGTAGTCTAATAAATGAAAAGTGTTTGGACGAGAAGGATGATATGCTATTTGTATATGGGAATTTTATGAAAGGTTTGAAAGAAAGAAAAAATTTAATTTAAATATATTTGGTTATTGTTGAGATAATTCACTAAAAAATATTTTTTATTAGTGGCAATACTAGACCGTCAAAAGATGAATAAAAAATTGTCAATTATTTTATCTCTACTATTTTTGTATTATTTTAATATTTTTATTTTGATTGTATAAAAGAAGTTATTTTCATAACATTAGTAATATTTTGAAACATTTCACTTTTTTATAAAAAAAAAATCAAATACCTCTATGCAGACTTTTGTGGTTTTTACCTTGTATTATCTCTTCTTTTTCCCTTTTTTCAAATTTTTAATTTTAAGTGCAATTTTTATTTTCAAATTTTATATAGTTAGTTATCTTTTGATCTTCATTCTTTCTGATGTAGTGTGGCCTTTCTTTTTTGTAAAATACTAGTAATTTTTTTATTTAAAGTCATGATGAAATAATTTTTAATAATATTCTGATTTTAAGTTTTGTAACTTTTAATTCTATTAATTTTCTTAATGGTAGCTACCAAAACAGTAATCACTTAAGAGTCTGATGGAAAAACATTAATAAATATTTTTTAAATTGAATGTTGTTGTCATAATTGCATGTGGACAATATACTTCAATGGAATAAATAACATAAATATATTTCATCCATTTTAACTCAACTATATTTCAACTCGAGTCCAGATTTAGGTTGATTTGATTATAATTGGAGTGGGGAATTCATATGCTTTCTTCTTCCTTCTTTCAGTATTTCGAACATGAAAATCAAACACTTTTTCTATATTTATAATATATGAGTTCCATTGTATCTGAATTGATGTATTGAAAATTTGATGAAGTTGATCTAATATACATATAATAATAAAATACCACCCATTTTAATTTTATGCTATTTTGAATGAGTTATTACATGTAAGAAAAAGAAAAGTATTTTCGGAGTTAGAAGTTATAATAACTATTGATCTTATTGGAGACATGCAAGATGAAGCGGGAGTTTTATCAATAATATTAAGATGAATATTTATTTTTCACTTCTGATTTAGTGTAATTATTGTTCACATAATAAAAGTAATATATCTATATATTTTTTTTCTATTTTTCACGTTATTTGTTTTTTAAAATTTTCATAATATATTATTTTTTATTTATTTTATCCTATTATCTAGCTCAATTCAATCAAAATCTTGACTCAAGTTTGAATATCATTTTTTTTTTCTATTCCTTTTCTTTCCATACAATATTTTCTGATAATCTCTTAGGGAGAACAAGTACCTTTCCTACTGCTCTGTGTTACTATTAGCTTCAAAGAAACATAAATGGCTGCTCCAATATAATCTTCATGCTCAAAAGAGACTCTAGTGACTGCAGATATTTGTAGTGCATTTCTGTCTAACAAAGTCTTGGATCATCACTTACTAGTGCTATTGAACCATCCTTCAATCACTCTGGACTCCAACAATTTTTTTTCTTTTAAAAAAAAAAATAGAAAGTAAGAGTTAACATTCCATTAAACTTTACTTCATAACTCATAATTCATTTAACTTAATGAGATGATGACTCAATATAAACTATTGAAGTCATATTTTATGTCTATCAATAAAACTAAAATTGTGTCTTGAATTTAATAATGTTTTTGTAAGGACAACTAGCCCTTGCAACTAAATTAATATTTGTATTTATTTGTCTATAAAATGGTTTTTCTAGTAAAAAGTTATAAAAATGTAAGCATTAATTGGTGATTGATAGTGACAATCTCTATCAGAGACTGATCTATAATTTTAACTGTTAAAATATATTTACGACTCTTATTTCAGCCACAGGTCAAGTTTATACACTCGGAACAATAAAAATTTTCAATAGCCGAACGATTTTTTTTTTCAAGTAAATTATAATAATAATCTATGACGTTTTCCTGAATTATTATATTTCAATTCATTTAAAAATTTTACACAAATCTCTCCTTTGTTATTGTTTTATAAATATTAGTGTCCCCTACTTATTTTTTTTATACATGTATATATAGGTTCTTAAACTTTCAAACATTATATATATATTTCTTACCTGATAAAAAAAATCTCTATTCTTTACATTACACATGCATTCGTTAAGAGGGCGCTTTAAAGATGAGAAAAAAAAAACAAAAGGTATAAGTATAATTTTAAAAAATTTCAACAAATCTCAATCTAAGATCTTACTTTTTTAATGGATGTTGATAAAAAGATTTTTGAGTCTATTAGCTAAAACTTTTTTTAAAAAAATATTTTTTAATAAAATTATTGTTTATTATGACTTTTAAATGTTTAGTTAAACTTATTTAAAAAAAAAAAGTGTTTATGTTTTCTTTAGAAACAACTTGAAGTTGCTTCTCATAAAGATCACATGAATATGAATAGAAAAGAGAAATCACTTTTGATTGAAAAAAAACTTTTTTCACAGTAAACAATCACTTAAACAAAAAGACTCATTTTTTTCCACAAATAGACAATCATCCATATGAATCTTTCAAATAAAGATTATCGAAAAAAAAATACTATTTTATTTCATTAAAGGAAATGAAATTATCTTCAATGAACCTACCTAAAATTAGGGTGTGTACAGAGTTTGAGTAAATTTATGGTCCACCACAATAAAAAAAAAATCTTAAATTATAACTTGAGTTAGATTTATTACAGTCAATCATATCACTTCACCATATTCGATCAGATTGGATTGTTGGTAACGATAAAATGAAGATGAGAACATAGATTTGTTTGGCAATAACTTAGTGGAGAGTTAGTGGAAAGATATATGGCTAAAAATGATGATTCATGGCCAATTAAAATTTAAAAATTGCAAATTCTTGACTTAGTTATCTATGTTGAAAGTGATTGCCATGATCGCTAAGATGTAGGAGAAACAATCATGCTTTGTTCTTTTGCCAAATCAATTTGTCTTTTTATGTGACAAGAAAACCGCCAAACCTATGCATCAGAAACAGGGTGGTTTCTGAAAAGCACTAGCATGAACGAAAGGGACAACATGTGAACAAAATTTGTCGTGAGGGACTATAACTGATACCACAAGATAATGCTTTCAGAAATTTAGTAAAGACTATAATTGGATTTATCTAATGTAAACTTTTTAAGAAATTGCAATAAAACTATATATGATGCTATTCACCAGTTATATATGGAAATCTCTGTACCAAAAAAGTTCATATGACAGTGATCTGTGGTGGATTTGTAAAAATTACGTTACAAAAATTTGTTACAAGTGCAGGTAAAAAGTAACATGAAGAAATGATAAACTATTGATCAAATGAAAATTTAGTCCATTTTTACGTTTACAATAACACCAACAAGGTTTAAAACCACATTCATAGTGTTTTTATTTGTTTTATCAACAAAATTAAGTTGGTTTTATTCTTCAGTATAAATTCTCCAAACATTTTATTAGAAATAACTTTGCTGGGAGAACTAATCACACATTTTATTTGAACATTTTTTCCAATAAAAGATTAAATGTTGATTTATCATTTTGTGACTAGTCAGATTCAATTTTTTCATTATTTATTTAATATATTTATTCGTTTCTATTTTGTCCCCCATTTTTATTGATTATATATACTAACCCATTACTTTTGTTTCACAATGAAACCACGCAAAAGGCTCAGTAACAAATTTTAACAATCCTGCAGAAAATTCATGACAGAAAAATAGCAAACCTGAAAGACATGGAAAAAGACAACAAATTTAGAGAAGAAAAAAATAAAAAAACGATTTGGTGTTGTTGGGTTAAATTGAACTATGTTATTCAAGTATGTAGCATGCATCATGATCAGTTTCACGTACGTTTCATTCCCTTCCATGTAAAACAGCAAAACACCGACAACACCTTAAATTCAAACGCAAATCATGTGTAAGAAAATAAAAGATTATATATAGTTTGAACCATTTATTTATCAAAAACTTCTGCATCTTAAAATTCTACACTCACAAGTCAGATCATTCATTTTTTTTTTCTCATATAACATATGATTATAGATATAGTAATGTTTAATATCACACTATCACGAAAAAACACACATAGCTAGCTATATAT
>Ga0123340_1004737_pt1 | contig 12936 bp, 5 predicted proteins | sample SirMexnodulemix_FD_89961 | JGI IMG/M metagenome (GOLD analysis project Ga0123340, IMG submission 89961) | Root nodule microbial communities of legume samples collected from Mexico - Siratro Mexico nodule mix | ecosystem: Host-associated > Plants > Roots > Nodule | place: Mexico: Nepantla... | reverse complement strand
ATTTAATAAAAATTATATATATACTACTCGATATTAGAGTTTTAGAGTTTATTAAAAACGTATATTTCACCAAATAGAATTCTAGTATTTATAGACCATTGTATGCACCATTCACAATGGGTCTTGATCTGTATGCACTATCCATAGTAGTCTTAGATTATCATAGTCTTGTAAGTTAATTTTGGAAGCACATATGAATTTAAGATGATTGCTTATTATTAATCATGGTTAAGCTTGTTTAATCATTTCTAGTTACATAACAAGTACTCTGTGTAGTATCCTAATATCATCTCGACCTAGGACATCTTAGTCATCTTGGCCTAGGACATCTCAATCATGTACACACTTCTCAGTCACGGTGACTAGAAGTGACTTTCTCTAATAAGTTCTAGAGAATATATAATACAAAATGGTAGTGCTTATCAACTAATAATCTTAAACTGACTTTGCATAAGATGATTATTTTAACTTATAGTACATAAACTAATCATAAAATATCAGTGATCAATATTTTAATATACTCGTAAATCAATTAATTATGTTTAGTTTTGTAAACAATTAACATCACTAAGTTTATTCTCTAAAATAAATAAGGTTTTTTAAAAGATAAAATTTTGTTTTGTTTAATAGTAATTTATAGCTTTTAAAAATAATGTTTTTCAATACAAGAATCAACTTGATTAGTTATGAAAAATCTGTGTCAAGCAAAATTAGGACAATAATAGATTGACTTAGTTAAATGATATTAAATGAGTTTTAGTTTTTTACATTATGAATTTTGAAGGTTTATATTGATTCAACTTATGATAAATAAGAATTAGATTTATTATAGTATATTCTAAATTGATGTTAAGAACTGGAAAAAAAGTTATAAAAATTAATTTGTGTCGATATTATACATGCTTTTATAGACATTATAATTTTTTAAAATTTAACTAAGAATAATACGGTAAAAATAAATATAAAAAATAATATAAATATTTAGGATAAAGATGTATGTTAGTTTATTTGACACTAATTAAATATATTATTTTGCATAAGAAGAATGCTATCTAGAAAAGAAGAAGCAATTTCTTGGTATTTTCCTCTTCTATGCTATCTATGAGAATTTGTGTTGCGCTGAATTTTCATTTGACGGGAATAGGTGGTAGAAGAGTTGAACGGGATTAAGTTACGAGAAGAATAATCTACGACTCTAGGTAGTATAATAATATAAATGACCGGTGTTTATTTTATATAATTAAAATGTATATTAAATAAATATTTTTAAATATATAAATATATTATGTTAAAATTTTTAAATAAATAGTATTTAAATATAAAAATTGTATTTTATATCTGTGATAAATAACTATACCACAACATAAGGTTATTTTTTCACAATGTATTATAATGTTAGTTATTCTTTAACTTTTAGCTGTGGTTTTTATCATTCTAATTTTCCCAATCTTAGTTTCCATGTTTTTAAAAATTCATAATTTTAATTTAACGTTTAATCTTACATACATTTAACTGTTTTAATTTTTTAACTAATTATATTGATTTTATAATAAATTAAGTAAATATGTTGATTTTAAGATTTATTTGGATAAAATAAAAATATAAGTAAAATAAAATTAAAGATTTGATCAAAATTAAAACTTTCTTCAAATTGTGAAAACTTAAAGTACGAAAGAAAATCAAAATAATAAATCAGGGGAATTAAAAATAATCGCTAACTTAATTTTAATGATTGATGATTTTGAAGATATTAAATTTAATATAAATTAAAGATAAAAAAACCAATTTTCTAAAAGATTAAAAAAAAGACTAAAAACGCTTGAGTTATCGTTGAATATAGTTACGCTATTTGAATTTGAATATATAATAGATAATATTTGTCCTTTTGGCGTGCCGGGCAGACATTTGGTTTAGGAAGAGGTAAAAGTCGGTTGGAATAATCGCCTTATTAATTTTATTCATTTATCCATATTAATTACGATATAAAGAAAATATACATTTCCATAACAGTTTTGGTATATGTTTTTACTCTTAGCTCATTTGGGCAGATTTCTTATTAGGGCTGAGGTAGGAGAAGAAGATGGAGAAAAAGGATGAAGTGGTGGTTGGTGTGCCGGTGTATTACGGTGGGGAAAACGAATACCAGAGGGGGGTGATCCCTCCTAACGCGGTGGTGGGAGATCCCAAGGGCATCCCCATCCAACAGACCATTTACAGGGACACTCCTGCTCCGTTCAACTGTCCTTACTGTGGTACCACCGCTCTCACTACCGTCAGGTATGCTATTCTCTTCAATTTCCAATCAAATCAAATCAATTATCTATTATCCCATCAAATTAGAATGTCACAAAACGATGGATTAGGATCTTATTAGTTAGGCTTAGGGTGGTGTTGGGTACGCATCCAATCCCCTTCAAATATTTGTTTTTCACTTCCAGATTTAAGGTTTAAACCTTACTCCACATTCACTTCGCTACCAATTGCTTAATATGGGATTAAGAATTTTTTACGTACAGATCGAAGCCCAGTTTGGGTGCATTTGTTGGATGCTTGATGCCTATGATGCTTGGAGTTTGCTTTCTTTGCCCCTCAATGGACTGCCTTTGGCATAAATATCACTATTGTCCTGACTGTCAAGAAAAGGTACCATCCTCTAATGGACTCTCTGTCTCTGCCCTTAATATCTTTGCTACTCAATGGCTTTATCGGTAATGTTCATCTGTAGGTTGCTGACTTTGAGAAATCAGATCCCTGTGCTGTCATGGATCCTCCACACTGGACTCAGCAGAGCTTTGCATTGTCTGGGTAGGATCATAATTCTTCTCCAGTTTCATCCAAAATTGAATTATCTACTTGTACATCTTTTGTTGCACAGCTATGTAAACTCATGTTTTCTTAATATTATACTTCAAGGACAATTGCTGGCATCATCATCTGCATACTTTCTTTTTTCCAATTTACTTATAATAAAGCTGGCTATGTTCTGTAACAATCCAAGTGCTCTTCTTTTGTATACCTAAAAGCAATTTATATTGAGTAACTACCATCCTGAAATACCAGGCTATAAAATATTCCATTTGTTCATTTAATACAGTTATACACCAACAAAATAGCTCAAAGTTGTATGATTTTTTAAAAATTATCATGAAGAAAAAAAAAACCAAACTTTTTTCTTCAAAAACTACTTGTCCGCTATAATAGACAACTTTTATTTCACAGCCCTTTCTTTCAAATATTGTTCTAAATACTTCTGTTTTTGCAATAGTATAATGAAACATACACAACTGCTATGTATGCCCCCATTTCAAGAAGCAATTATATCATTTCCTTTTGTTATTATGGAAAACTTAAGCTGTCAAGTCCTTGGACCATAAGTTCTGTAATACAAATTTTATAAATGTTTTAACAAATTTATTTCCAAAAAACAAATACTTTTTTAATTGTATATTTTATAATGTATTTAAATATAAACATATATTTCAAAATGCATAATCTAAAATATCTTAACGTTGTCCAGTTCAAAATATATTTTCAGATCCAAAAATACAATTACTTCTCAAGTCCAATCACATCTCATCTTCTCAAGTGCAATTGCATTTCAGTTAGAATAATTTGGAGATATGTAAATAAATAAAACCGTTTGTAAAATTATATATAGTGGGAGATCCCGTAAATTGTAAACATGTAATATCCATCAAAATGTAAGATACCGATTACTGATAGTTTTTTATTGTTATTTTTTTTTCAATAAAAATGTTATCAATTTTATCCTTTTAGTTTAATTTCTACACATTGTGCAAAAGATTTTACTGCTAACCAATAAAAATTTAGCTTAAGTATGACTTAAAATAGCTTTAAAATATGGAATGACCAATAGAATTTAAAAGCTTTTCAAACATTCTGAAGTACTGAGCTGAAACACTATGTGAGGAAACTGTTGGGATTCTTGTCATTTTTAAAAATCTTTTAATATTCTAAGCTTTTTAAACACCTATTTTAAACTTTTTAGCATATGAAAATTTTTAATATTCTAAAAATCTTGGATTTTTAAAATTTTTAGGAGCAAGGAAAGGAACTGGAAAAATTGGAGGTTAGAGGAAAACTGAATTTTGGATGAAGAATTAAAGATAATAGGTGCTGTTGGGAATTGCTTGGAATGTGAGAAGGTAAAAATGAAATTTTTTGAAGTGAACCAGTGCACTTGGACAGCCAGTGGTCAAATTTAATTAGTTTAGTTAAGTTGCTTTAATTTGTATATAAAAACCCAAACTTTCTTTTCTCTGGTTACTTTTACTTTCATTTGTTTTTTTGAAAATTTCTTCATGCTTCCTGGTTGTGAGTCTCCAATTTCACCAATAGTTCTCGCTATTTCTGTTGAGGAGAATTTCGGTTTAAGAGTTTTCGATGTTCGTCAATGTTTCTTTAATATTTTTTTTTTTTTTTTGATTTGTGTGTTTCCCGTCTAGATTCTTGTCTTCTGTTCTTTATTTTTATCTTTAGTTCTTTGTTTGTTAGGGTTATAGTTCATTACCCAGTTATTGTTTTTTCTTCTTTTTTTTTTGGTTAGAATATATATGATGATGTTTATGAGTTTTGATCTTTGTGTTTTCTCACTTTATTGTTCATAGATCTGAATTTTTCAACATTGTATTTTTAGGATTTGATGTATGTAGATTCACGATTTTTTTTTTTTATTATTTTCTTTTTCCCATTTTTGAGTTTCTTATATATTTTTGTTTTTTTTATCTTTTCGTGGTTATATCCTTAATATTTTGCTGTTTAGGAACACCATGTTATTCTTTTGATTTTTCTGTTTTATCGTTCATGTCTAATTTCATATGAATCTCTTCATAATTACTATTAGAGTTTTTATTTGAAGAGATTTTGTGTCTGTTTATTCACAAATGAATATTGATTGGACTTTCAAAATTTCTTCCTAGCATTTGTGATTCAAAGTTTATTTTTTGTTCATTGAAGAATATTTGCTGATGAACCTATCTTTAATATTTTTATTCATTTTAGTTTTTAATTATATTCATTTGATTTGAGATTATAATGTATTTTAGTTTAGAATTGATATATGCACATTATCTTTGAATTTTGTCTACATAATTCTATATGTTGGGTATTTGATGTTTATTTCACAATTTTGTATGATTCTGATTTAGTTTGAGGAGTTTTAATTGCTTTACTTACTTTCATCTGCAGGTCATAGCGTATATATTTCATTTTGATCTCTCATAATTAGATTTCAATTTATACTTCACTGATGTTAGTATTACACTACCAGTATTTGTTGATTTTAAAGAAAAAAATATTTATTAAGGAAATTAATAAGATCTGAGTTTTCTTGAATATTATCATAGGTTAGACAGATACTATAGTAAGTGAACTTAGAAATTTTTGAAGATAGAAAGTGATATATAGTTTATCAATAAATGAAGGTCATGTGTTTTTTTTTTCATTAGTGTTCATGATACTATGTGATGCAAACGCATAAAACTAGAAAGATGAGAGATTCCTCAATGAGTCCTTACAAAAATTATGACAAAAGTGAAAAAGGAAAAAAGAAATAAACAATTGAAGATTTCCAAGAGAAAAACTTAAATAACTTGAGAAAAAATTAGATAAAGAAATATTTTTTTGTATATTTTTTGAAAGTTTCTAAAACAATCAAGTAGTTTCTAGGAGATTATAATTAGTTGCATAAAGTGTGAAGATACTTAAGCTTACTTAATTGCATCCTTAATGAAAACTATAAACAATTTTAGTTTATGAATGACTTATTATGAAGAAGTTATAACTTACTTCATAGGTCACTTATGATAGTTTTGATGATAACATATATTATAAGGCATAATAAAAGGAATATGAAGACCATATACCTATGATATTTCTTGAAAAGATGTACAAAAGATAATATGCTAGACAATCAATCAAGACAAAGACTATGAACATATAGCAAGCAGAATAATTGATAGACACACTTTTCTAATTGAGTTATGACACTCAAACGATATTTGAAAGTTATATTAGTCAAGACATTTGAACTATAAGCATTAAGAAAGAAAATGTACTAGATGAATAATCAAAGAATAAAGACTATCGTTTTCTAACACAAAGAAAGAAGTAGACAAAATCATCTAACAAGAAAAAAATCAAGAGACTTATAAACTCTAAACCCTAAACTAGATGATACCATAAATAAACATATAAGACAATACCTTTAGTATATAAAGGAAAGATGATGCATTAATGCATAATGACTTCAGGAATAATCTATAACACTCAAAAGAGCTTGATAACGACGCTAGACCATTCACCTAGACTCAAGAATGTTAAAAGAGCTAGATGAAGTTAATCCTAAGACATAGAGTCAACGCGATTTTCTCAAGGAGTTTCTAAACATTATACTTCTAATTATTATTTTCTTATGTGTGATTGCAAATAAATTTGAAAATATGATATTAATATTTTATTATTTAATTAGAAAATCTTACGCATAGTCATAAAATTCAAAATTATACTTCAAGAAACTAATCGTAATTTAATAAATCAAACTCTCTTTTAAGACTCTTGAAGATTGAAGACTTAGATATGTCCAGGGAGTGTGTGTTGAGGTGGACTACATGTATAAGTTTCTTTTTGAGCAGTTTGATCTTATAATTATTATTAAAAATTCATCTAATTCATTTTTTAACTTAATCTTAGTGATAAGATTTTTTAATTGATTAGAGTATGTTTTTAATCTCTTAAATTATTCTTATCTAAGAACATTTCAATGGATTAAATATCTATTTTAATAGATTAAGATTACTCAGAGCTATAACTGGTTTTGTGGAAAATGTTTTTAATATATTTAAACAAGTTTTTAATAGGTTAATCTTTCTTGAACTTTCAAACATTTTAATATGTTAAAACTTAATTTACTCCATTAATTTCATTAACAAGTGAAATTAATATATTAAAATGTAGTTTTAATTTATTAAAATTGATAATTTAAAATCTATATAAATCTCTCGTACTAAAATTTTTGAACACAAATTTTGAACTTAAATTTGGAAAATCATTTTCACTATTGTGAGAAAGTTGTTTTTAAGCTAATACAAGTTTTTTTGGAGATTTCTTGGTGTGATTTCAATATCACTCACTTCGTGTAAAAGATAAACATAAAGTTTCACTTGTATTTTTTCTACTTTTATGTTATAGGTGAATATATTCCATTATACTTTTCAATTTTTGTTGGGTTTTGTTGTTTAAAGTTTTCAGTCATAATACAGTAATAAAGTTTTACTGGTTGGAAAATCACTATTGTAAGGTTCAAATCAGGAAAATCAATATTGTAAGGTTCAAATCAAGATTTGATTTCTTATATTATTTGTAGTGGACGGGTATTTATAATAACCATGTATTTATAATAACATTGTCATGGTGTGAGATTGACTAGTATGACTAGACAAATTGATGTAACTTTAGAAAAAATGAAATAGTATAAATTTTTGTTCATTTCTTCTACTCTCTTTATTATTGTTTATGTAAATCAACTATGTTCTTATGTTCTTCTTAATTTTGAATTTTTTGTTAAAGTGACTAAATTGTAAAATTATTTAGACAAATTTAGTTTCATTCAAAATATTTTGAAAAATTAATAATAATTCAATTTACCTATCTTAAAGTCAACTCTTTTTTTCTAGCATAAGTATCAAAACAATATATTCATTCATAGCTTATCCTAATGTATAATATTATTTATTAAAAGCTTTCACATTATGTACAATATATTTACAGCATAAAATACATGTGAATGGTGAGAATAAGATAAGTTTAGAACTCACTTAAGAATATCAACAACTTAATCTTAAATTTACTCATGTTATTTGAAATATAATTTGGAGTTATTATAAAATAAAATTAAAATCTTATTTTCATATATGTATCGATGTGAAATTTAAAGAATGCATTTTAATGATCAGAGGATTTTTCTTTTAATTTTTATATTTTAAAAATACTTTAAAAACTTAAAAATAAAATTCGTCCAAATTAATTTATGAAAATGGATTAACTACTCTTTGGTCCGCAGGAGATTGCAAAGAATGGATCTCTTTTATTTGTGAATAAATTGAAATTCAATGTCTATGAGACACATTATGATATTAAAACGCCTAAATTGCATAGCCCTTTGATAACGAACAAAAAGTAGCTTTAAGAAAAGTGTTGGATTGAATTTTATTTGAAGGAAGAATGGCGGGAATACGGGTCCCTGAATGTGAACATGCATGACAAGCGTTTATTCAATCCTGTGCAATGATATTAACACTCATCCCTTTGCCACTCCTAAACACAGGTTCAAAACACCCTTTCTTTTTTATACATAATTACAGATTAATGATTAGTTTAAATTTTGGCTGACATTAACAAAATAAAGATTTTAATTACTTTCTACAACTCAGTCTACACCTGTGATGAGTTAGATGGTTTAAAATTTTGTTCCCACCCTTTCCCGTCTCTTAAACGTCAAAAGACAACTGTAAAACGTGAGTGGTGGGGCATGATATTACATCTTTCTACATGTGGTGGTCAATGGTCAAAGAACCAATATAATTTCTTTTACACGTGAGGTGTTGATTATACACTCCACAATAATTATGCGTATGGAAAGCTTTTCTCCCTTTGCTGAAGAAAGAGAGATTATAGAGACGGCTTTTTGTTTTGTACAGTAATACTATTATAACTTTTTGCCTAGCTTATGGTGAGTGTGTGAGAACGAAAAGGAGTTAACGTGGATAATAAGAGAAAGAGAGACAGAGACAGTGATGTGGTCTAAGTCTGAAGTCTCCAAGTCACTTCTTTTAATGAGGAGATCATGGCATTATCTGTCTAAGATCACACAAAGGGAGTTTGATGCTGTTGGTGTCCCTCCCACTATCAAAAAAGAAGATACAAAGTACAGTAACTTGAAAGAGAACAAACCAACATCAACATGCATGCTTCATGCTGTCAACCAATTCAACCCATTGAGCCGTCCCAAGTCAAAACTATAGTGTTGGACTTGGACCCATTAACATTATATGCATCAAAAGACGAGTATTTCATTTGCATTTGTGCGTCACAGTGAATGGAATGGCAAAGCTCAAAACTAGCAACCAAACTAGAATCAATAATCTTTCTATTCACTTTCTTCTTTCCTAGCTAGTGCCTTACTTTTACGTGTCCAATCACAAAGGTTACTATGATGCTTCCGGTTAACTAATTTAACATCATGGTTGACTAATCAAAAACCAATTTAACTTTAGCATCTTTATCATTTTTTACTTACAGTTTTCAATAGCATTATTAATATTCCTTGGTGCTTTCTGCCAGAGATAATTTTTTCTAGTAAAAGAAAACAGAATGAACAAATATTCTCCTTCTTTGAAATCACACCATCCATCACCGAATCTAAAGTATAAAATTATTCTTTTTGTTTTCAAATACAAGCACACAAGAGGAATAACAACAACTTAGTTTAATAAGTGTAATTGCTTAAAACGACCCAGGATCGCCTTAAACATTCTTTGTATTGCTACTGCTATAGCCTTAAACTCTATTATTTGAGTATAAATAATTAATCAACATCCTATTTGATATCATACAGTTATCTTTACCTTTAACGTATTTTTTTAATCCTTTTCCCTACGTGCATTCCAGAAATGCTCCTTTAAAATTACAAGAATAATAATAAAAAAACAAATCTCACTTTTAAATGCACATAAATATTTTCCTTATTAAAAGTTCAAACAGTGTTTATAGTCTTTGCCCTAACTAAATATATCAAGAATAACAATTTTAATCACACAATTATATATAGAGAGAGATTAAAATTGAATAAATATAATTTTATATATCTATATAGTTATAATTATAGAGGCCTATAGGGAATCACTAAATTGTTCGTTTAAAATTATCTTTTGAAAAAGAGTAATGACATTTACACGTGAGACTACATTACTAGTTGAGTGTGAATAAACAAACTAAAGAGGTGGCATCCCATATCCATTTACGGGCACTATAAAATTCCCCATATATTTGTGATTCCATTCCAAAAGCATAATTGCATTACAGAAAGAGGAAGATTTGGTCTCTATTGCATGTTTTTGTTATTACTATTACTATTAGGCACACTTCGACTACAAATAGAACCATCTATTGGTGTCAACCGGTGTGAGGGTCGAGGGTCTAATATCTCTACTCCAGTCAACTCTCTCTCTACCAACTTTCAGGGTTGCTCCTTCATGGAGACGAGCATGAGAGCGCCTTTTCACGTTCTTACTATTTTTCTTATCCTATCAGACCCTTTGGCTGTTGTAAATGCAAACTCTGAAGGTAAACCCACACCTTTGAATATATACATTCCACATGTATCCAGCCACTCATTTTGAAGAATCTTGTCACAATAGTATTTTCTGCTTTTTTGAACTTGAAAACGAACAGGTGATGCTCTGTTCGCGTTCAGAAGAGCTGTGAAAGACCCAAGTAACGTTCTACAGAGCTGGGATCCAACCTTGGTGGATCCTTGTACATGGTTCCATGTTACCTGTGACGAGGATAAGAGAGTTACCCGACTGTAATTAACCCCATCTTGTCCTTTCAGTTTCTCACTTTTTTATTTTGAATGTATTCTTTGTATTGTTTTATTTTATATGTGTGTGTGTGTAGAATAAGAGGAGGAGAGTTTGTCTGACCACCATAATCACGATGTGTTATCAGGAAAAGGACCTGTAACATATTTTGTTTGATAAGTGTTGATTATTTCATTGGGTTGGGTTAGGTCTGACAATTGCATACTCATGTAGGGACCTCGGACACGCAAAACTGTCGGGTCATTTGGTTCCAGAGCTAGGGAGGCTCCAGCGCCTTCAGTTTCTGTAAGCGCCGTAGCGAAGTTTGTATTTATCTCTTTTCTGAAACGGTCTGACAGACATCACTAAAGATCAAATGAGGATTTATTCTCTAGCTAATTAATAGAATGATGAATAATGGCCTTTTGTATGTATTATGCAATAAGAAAACGTATGATTTGGCTGGCCAATGTGCAGAGAACTGTACAAGAATGATTTGAAGGGTCCTATACCAAAGGAACTTGGAGACCTCAAGAACCTGGTTAGCCTGGGTCTCTACCAGAATAACCTCACTGGCTCCATCCCCGCCAGCCTGTCCAACCTCTCCAACGTCAAATTCTTGTAAGTTAATTAAAATAAATATTAAGTGGACAGTTCACCAAGGCTAAGCCTAAGCCTTTTATGATACAAAATTACAGGCGGCTCAACAGCAACAAGCTCACTGGAAGAATACCGAGGGAACTCACTAAGTTGGGAAACCTCAAGATCTTGTGAGTCTCTCTGTCCTACACTTAATATCGCACACCTCTTCATTCTTCACCATCAATTCTAATTTCTCAAGTTTAAATTCGTTTTTATGTTATGCAGAGACCTTTCAAACAACGATCTGTGTGGTACTTTCCCGACATCCGGCTCCTTTTCCAAGTTCTCTGAACAGAGGTGAGTCCATATAAAACTTATTAATCTGATTATTTGACAACGTCGACTTTGTTACTACTTGGAAAATTGATATTATTACTAGCACAAATTTTCTGTCACAGATTCTGTAACTAGGTTCAAGCCCCTATATCTGCAGATTGATAACAACAGTAATAATAATAGATGACTTGAACTCAAACAATTGGTGACAAGAAATTATATAATAGCATCAATAGGAAAATGGCGTTTATAATTTACTTTTGACTGTTCAATGTTGATCATTTGTAGAATTTAGCTATTACTTTCATGCTACTATATAACATTGATAATGACATTCCTCCGTTATGATTTCATGTTTCTCTTACCTCTCGATCCATGCTCAAGTAGTTGATCTACAAGTGTGAGAACATTAGCTGATAGCTTATATTCCTGCAGTTTCAAGAATAATACAAGACTTAAAGGACCAGAATTAATGGGATTCGTCAGATATGATACTGGAGAAAGCTGCAAATGAAAGACTATATCTACCAAATAAGTAGGGGGAAGCCAATCTCGATCGTGCAAACAGCGTATCATGGGAAATGCCTATTTTCCTTGCATCCGTTCCAAATTACCAATATTATGCATTGCATTCGAATTAGGACCTCGGCAATTCTTTTCTTGGTTTCCAAATCTGTACAGCTAGTACGGATGGTTTTGCGACGTCTATTTGTAATATATAGATAGATATAGATTAATCATAATGATAATGACAGAAGCCAGTTAAATTTGGGTATTTGGATTTTGCATACATGTTCTAAACAAAATCACCCGAATAAGTCCTCAACAAGAGTACCCATTGACCCAAACTAATTCTACCAGTTCATAGAAAATGCCACGGTACCTAGCCAGTGACTAGCAATTTCTTGAGTGGTTCCATAACTGCTAGAGTATAATTGCATGAAGGTCGACTACATTTCTGCCTTTTTTATTATTGAAACGTGAACGTTTTATTAACCGCATAGTGATCCAAAAACAAAGCAGCGACATTCTTACATTACATGAATTCTATTCTCTCTCTTTTCGTCCAACTCCACGAGATTGGAGACAAATCAAAAGCATGATTTATGAATGCAAATCCAGAAAATAATTGAATTCTCCGAGAATTGATTTGATGTGTTCATAGACATGTTTAGTTAAGAAAACATATTAAAGCAAATTTCACTTAGTGAAAGGTACACAACTTAATTAGACAGTTGGATTGCTCGTAAAGGGGAGGCGTGATTGATTGGTTACATTGCTTGAATGTATATCTCCACAATAAAGCCGATGGGCATTTATTTCGAAATAAGAAAAAAAAAAAAAAAAAAAACAAAAATATAAAATAAAAATTTTTATTTATTAAAAAAAAAAAAAAAAAACTTTCAAAATAAAAAACAAT
>Ga0123340_1004736_pt1 | contig 12944 bp, 7 predicted proteins | sample SirMexnodulemix_FD_89961 | JGI IMG/M metagenome (GOLD analysis project Ga0123340, IMG submission 89961) | Root nodule microbial communities of legume samples collected from Mexico - Siratro Mexico nodule mix | ecosystem: Host-associated > Plants > Roots > Nodule | place: Mexico: Nepantla... | reverse complement strand
TTTAAAATATTATAAATAAATGAATAATTAAAATTTAAAAAATATTATAAGTATAGAATATACAATTTGAATAGTCAAATAAAAGCAACAAATAAATATACATGGTCTAAACAATAGACAACAGTTAAATAAATGTGGCCAACACAATTGTCAATAGTTAAAAAAGTGTGGTTTAAAATATAGGCAAGATAAGCATGGTCTAAACAACATGCAACAGGTAAATAAGTGTGGTCTAAATAATAGGTAACATTTTAAAAATGTTGCTTAAACAATAAGCAACATTTTAAAAAGTGTTGTCTTAGTAAAAGTGTTGCCTAAAAGTTGGTTGAAAAGTGTTGTCTAATGTAGCATTATAGACAACGATTTTACGAAAAGTGTTGCCTTAGTAAAAAAATCGTTGTCTATAGTATACAACAACGAACGCATATCCTACGACTGTAAAATTGTTGCCAAACTATTGTCTAAGGTTTAGGCAACGATTTTTTCACTTTAAACAACACTTTTAGCTGTTGCCTAAAGCCAAACTGTCAATAATTGGAATGGTCTAGATATAACGACAATACCACCGACTTCAAAATTGAATTAGATGTATTTAGCAACTTACAACCTCACCAAGACCTAAAATCTCTCTCAAAAAGTGGTTACAAAGCAACAACATTTCCAAAATGGATGGAGAATTTTCCCTACCAAAATATAACATATTTGTGCTTAAAAAATTGTAACAATTGTTGCATGCCTCTTTCACTTGAAAGAAATAGAGTTCAGTGAGAAAATAAGCACTTCACCATTGGCCTCAAAAAAGGCGTGGAGAAAGGAAAAGTTGGAGTGAAGAGAAATTATATTATGAGCATGAGCATTCACTAGTTCCAACTCCTCCAGAGTTTTCCTCAACTTATTGATATCCATTTTAATGTGTTTTTTAATCAATGTTTGCAGCAACATATTACACGTTGATAGAGTTTAACAAGTGACTCTATATATGTCTGCAAAATATCAATGTAATAGACTTAAAATGAACAAGACTAAATTTCCTACATTTGGAGAAATCATTAAACATATAGTAGACTAGATTATGAAGGTATTAAACTAGATTACAATCATATTTTATGCTTAGTGAAACTGAAGCAAGATTTTAAGGGATGAAGAATCAAGAAATATAAAGGAAAACGAAGGAATCACATAAATACTATGTCAGTTGCCTTGTCGTAACTTGATTCAAATCTAGTCCTTCGTGAGATTTGGGATCACTCTCATCATAATCTTGATATATACGAAGAACTTCCAAGCACGACACTTCTCAAACAGTCCTATTAAAGATGATTTCAGTGCTTCAACATCTATTGCAAGGACTTTTGAATAAATAAAGTAAGGAATTATGTGGTAAGATTTTTGTCAAAATGCAATAGGTTTGGTGTTGAAGAATATACACACACAAGGCTGAAATGAAAAGAAAAAACCATGAACAAATTATCTTTACATGTGGTTATAACTTCTACACATCTCGACGGAAGACGAAAACAAAACACTGAACTGCAAAACCAGAGAGAGCACTAAATTTGTGCCAGAAAATTCAAGCATCATATAAATAAAAACATTCAAAATTTCTACATGAAAAAAAACAAACGAAAAGAAAAAAGTTATATTAGAATGATACAAACCTCCATTCACCCAGAAATTAAGATAGTGAAAGACGTGGTCCAGTCATGTTCCGGCACTTTCACTTGTATTCACACTATTTGAACCTAACATTGTAAAATTACAATCACAATAATCATTGAAAAATAAAATAAACACAAAAAAACCCTAACAAAACTCGAATTGAAATCTATCATAGAGAGTCGTGGAAAAAATGCGGTTGAAGGAATCAACGACGATTCCATAGAGGATGACGAGGAGGTGGAAGATGTGATTCTGCCGGAGCGAAAAGTCGTTGATATCCCACCATCAATAAGAAGATCTTGTTAAGTTAAGGATGGCCACAATTGCCGCCATCATCATCGGTACACCTTTCGCCACCATGGAATCGCTAGACGAATATTCTACACTAACACAAGAAATTTGGTTCGATATTCTTCCTTTGTGGGAAAAGTAGGCAAGAATACCTGAATCCAATTTAATCTATACAAGTTATTATTATTGTTTGGTTATGGTTTTTTTTCTAAATATTCAAATCTTTATTTTCCTTTATCAAAAACCATTCTCAATTTATTTTTAATTATTGTTGTTGTTGGGATTTTATTTTTATTTCAGAAATCAAGGATCATTCATAATTTTTAATTTAAATAATATTCTCAATTTATTATTATTAATTTAAACTTATTTTAGTCACTATCATTATATTTTATTTAGTAGTTAAATAGTTATTTTCTTATAGTGATAGTTACTAATTATTTTTTGTCTCTAAATAAGTTACTATTTAATGATTTTTTTGTAATGATTATTTTTTATCTCAAAATAGTTAATACAATGACCAATAATTATTTTTGGTCTCTAAATAAATTACTATTTAATGATTTTCTTGTAGTGAAAGGAAGTGCTAAGACTATAATGGTGATACATTATGCTATGACTATTTTTTTTTTTTTTAAAGCAGCAACCATGAACAATATTCATAACATCTTAAATGAAGGCCAGATTTTTTAAATAATAAATTTAGGATTCTAAAACAATGTATGGGGTTTTATACATGGAAATAGACACAAGCGGCATCATCTTAACAGATTGCTAAATCAAATTAGAAGCAGCTCGATAAATATATGGTTACAAATATTATATTAGCTAATGCCACTATCTATAAGTTAAGTAGGGAAATGTGTCAGACAATGTGAGAATGCATAAGAAGAATCAGCGGGATGATCAGATCTCAGTTTTACTCATCACAGTCAATTTACTAGGTAGTGGCATGTGACGGAAAAAAATTAATGAACTAAAAGTATAACCATGTCTCTACGCTTAAACCATCATTAATGGTGTGTGACAAGAACAAGAACACTAAATTCACTGTAATGTTTCTTGCATTTAGGAGATAAACCTTTTCTTGTGAACAACAACTTGTTTTACACTACACAACTAGTTTTAATACATCCTCTAAAACTAGGAATGAGAAACAAATATCAGAAGTATATGTTTAGACCGATTTTGGAACTAAAATAATATTCGTCCACTACTTTCTCAATTCCATAAACAATCCCAATACTAGTTTTACATAAAAATCGACTTAAATCGAAACTAAAAATTATTCAAATTTTTTATACTAATTAAGTCAATACAAATTTTTTCTCTGTCTTAAATCACTACAAATTAATACAATTGTTGACGACGAATAATCTAAGTATGAAATTGCTATTCAATGCGAGAAACTAAATACCTGCTTAGGCTCGAACTTATTGATGATGGCAACAACGGCAAGTACATCCTTCACGGTTGGCGGTGGACGATAGAAACGGTGATGGTAAATTTGAGGATTCTATGGTGAGATCGCGTGATCGGATTACAAGTCGTTATTGAGAGAGTATTTTGAAGAAAAAAAGGATAATCTAAACTAACTACTATACTAAAAAGTTTAAAGGTAAAAACTCTGGATTTGCTTTTCTGTGTGGTATCTGATTTGTCGAGAGAGAGAAAAAAAAAATGCTAAACAGAGATGTTAGAAAAAAAAAGATATAGTCAAATAAAAAGAAAATAATAATATATATTAACTTAATGTAAAATGTTACAATATTATATTTATATTATTTATAATAACGTTTATAATAGAAAATGTTACTATAATAATTAAAATTTATATAAGTATCAATTTAAATAAAAGTAACAATTTTAAATAAACGTGACAGTAAAAACATTACTAAACATCATAAACTCTGTAGTGTCTTTTATGACAACAAAAATGTTTCCATCAGAGTAAACTATGGTTAAGCATGATAGTTTTCATAGAATGTAAGTTGTTTTTACCGAAGAAAGCTTGGTGCATATCAGAAAAAGGGTGATGTACACCTGTAATTTGTACACTTAGTGTCCACCCTAATACTTGTTTATATATATATATACATAGTCTAATAAGAGAAGTTAAGATAGACCAAATTCTATACAACTTAAAGGTGCCTTCCCCGGGATTCCCACATTATAGCATCTTTACCTTCGACGTTGGAAGTGAAAGAAACATTTCTATTGGTTCCAAAAGCATTCTTACGTACTCTCCTACAATGTTTTATTCTTTGGAAGGCTCAACCGCTGCAAGAGGCTATCTAATTGGGAGTAGATTTTTTCAAACGGCATTCAGTAACCATCTCTGCCTTCAGAGAACAAGTTGGATATTGCAAAAGCTGGTATTAATAGGAATCTTATTGCCGTACAACAAATTACAAAAAGAGTTAGTTATGCAAAAAGGGAATTAGAAAGACTTTCTATAAGGGACAAGGACTGTGAAAATGCTTTGGAGCATTCTTTGTTGTTACTTTGCATCTTCTTTTTCTCCATACCAAATACATAATCTGCATTTGGAGTTTTGTATCAGAGTACTATATCAAGAAATTATATGGAGTGAGAGAGTAGCAATTGTCAAGCAATAAAACTCAAACAAATAGTACATTGACATGGAAAGATGGTAGCAGTAGAACAGAACAAATGGCTGAAACAAAAATGTCCGAATTGTTTGGCAAAGTGACAAATTTGTTATGCATAGGCTGATGGGAAATAAAATGTTGCAAGGTGAAGGCAACAAAACATGTGGCACTGAATCTGTGATCCAAACGGAGAAACATTACGAAAAAGAGATGAATTTGCGACTAAGTCATAACGGTAATGGGTCCAAATGGAACATTGTTGAGTGTAGACAACGAAAATATCAAAAGCTTATTTAGATACACTAAAAATAACTTTTTGTTAAGTGTTAGACAAAGTCTTACAAGGATATACGTTTTCATGCGATTATCAATACATAAAAGTTGTTTATTTTTCCAAAAAAATCTTTTAATAGCAATCAAATTAATTATGATAAATCATCTAGTTGTTAATCTAACTAAAATTATATTCAATCCATTTAAGTAAAGTCTCATGTTTAAGTGTATGAATGAAAAAGCGTGATTAGAAAAAGAAACTCGCTAAAAGCATATGGTATGACAAAATTGATTTATCTGTAAAACATTTACACATTTTATAAAAAAATTTAAAAAAAGTATGATACAAGTTAAATGTATTACAAAAATCACACAAAATTTCCATCGCGCTAAGTGTTTACAATAAATATTAAAACAGGAAACAAAATTCCATCACAAAAACTTATTTTTGGAAAAGTAAGGTGAACTTAACAAGAATAAGAGCGAGAATAGCAACTTTCATACAGATTTAGTGCTTCATTTTAGGCCCAAAAGATTGATGCTTTAGTGCTTTGTCCCAGAAAATACTGTTGTCCATTGTGAAGCATAAGAAGAAGAATTCAGATATTTTGACACTCCACGTAATAAAATATAACCATTTAATATTCAAATAAATTATTATTTTATTGTTATATAATATTTTATTAGAAAAAGTGAGTATAAAACGTAGGTAAAGAAGAATATGTATTTGAGATATAAACATGGCAAGCTGGTATATGACCGAATGGCAAGTAAACGAAAAAGTCAGCCAGTTTATGCCCATTAGATGGGTTGGCCGGCCTTGGCAAATAAATATAAGCACCAAACACCAACTACTTTAAGCTTCACGGTTTAATCTTCCACTGTTGTGACTCAGTTTTGTGTATGATGCAATATACATGGTTTGAAATTTTCATAACACAACTAAAAGAAGCAAGTTATGCTAGTACACAATTGAAATACATCATATATACCGAAAAGTTAAATAATTTTATGGCTATAGTAATGACTTTCCGGAGCCTGTAGACATTGAGGAGTATGGGGAGGATTCTTTGGTTGTGGCTGTGGCGACAGATGAAGTGTAGGAGAATTGACCTATCTCCATGGGAGGTGCAAAGTACATTGGCACTGGCAACTTGGATGGAAGACTTGGCAAAGGGGCTTCAAAGTTAAGCACACTTATTACTTGCCTAATGGAGGGCCTCATGGTATGATCAGGGTGACAACACCACAACCCCACAACCATCAAGCATTCCATTTGCTGCTCTTCAAATTCCAAATTCAATTTCTCGTCAGCTGCTTCTAGCAGTTTCCCTTTTCCATAGAGGTTCCACACCCACTCCACAAGCCTAACTTTGCCAGGCTCTTCTTTCACCTCAACTGGTTTTCTACCACATGTGATCTCAAGTGCCACAACACCAAAGCTGTACACATCAGATTCCTTGCTTGATTTCCCTGTGGTCACGCACTCCGGGGCTAGGTACCCCATGGTGCCTGCCAAAACAGTGGTTTGTGAACCTAGCTCATGGTCTACCAGCCTTGCAAGACCAAAGTCACCAAGCTTGGCATTGAAATTAACATCCAACATTACATTACTTGACTTAATATCTCTATGGACCACACACTGTTCCCACTCTTCATGAAGATAAAGAAGGGCAGATGCCAAACCTAAGGCCACCTTGTATCTCACCACCCACGAAAGCATCACTCTATTTCCAAATAGATGAGAATCAAGGCTTCCGTTAGGCATGAACTCATAAACAAGAAGGAGCTCACCTTGTTCATGGCACCACCCTATGAGTTGAACCAGGTTTCTATGTCTCAGCCGGCTGATAACTCTCACTTCTGATATGTACTCCTTTTTCCCTTGCTTTGACCCTTTCGAAACCCTCTTCACTGCCACTTCAAGGTTGGAATTCACAATCAAACCTTTGTAAACTCCTCCAAACCCTCCTTCTCCCAGTTTCCCTTCTTCAGCAAAGTTGTTGGTTGCGTTACTTAGTTCCCGGTAGGTGAACCTCTTTGGACCAGTCCCTCTCTCAAACTCATCATCTATAGAAGCATCAACACCTATGCTGTCCTCGTTTACACCGCTTAATCTATTTCTCCTTCTCCAAAAGGTAAACCATAATAGACCTACAACACAAGCTAAACAACCCAAACCAACAGTGATACCAACCACTAAGCCAACCTTGACCTTTTTCCTACCATCCCCATCCAAGGTTGAACTGAATGACCAATTCAAAATGTTGTGTATCTCAACCCATGAACCCGTTGCTGCAGAAAATCCTATTCTAACAAACTCCGGCAACACGTCCCTCAAATCAATAACGTAAGAAAGACTAGAACTGCCATTGAAGGTTGGATTATCAGCATAAGTAAGGAACACAGAGAGATTTTTGGATGTGGAGTTGTACCATACCCAAGCATTAGCAACAGCCCCGGTCTTAATGCTGCTCTTCCAAGTCACGTTTGCAACTGATTGAATGGAATTTACATTGATCCCCACGTGATCTGAGCTCGGATCCCATTCGTTCTTGAAACTGTCGAACTCAACTGCCACCAACTGATTTTTCTTAGTGTCGAATGCGGAATCCGGGCTGAACAACCCAAGGAACCCACCAGCTGAGTTGTTGGGAATGGAAGAATCAAACGGTGCAAGGAAGAAGGCTAAGCCATCACCAAACATTGACTGGTTCACAGCTTTCATGACAAAAGCGAAATGGGTTGTGAAATCTGTGAGCTTCTTTGTTTTTAGATCCCAAAGCCTCACTGGTTGTTCATACGTGGCTCGACCAACGCTATTTGTGATGGGGCCATCGAGTTGGTTCTTGGTGAGCTGAAGAACACCGTTTGAGGGAAAAGCATCACCCATGAAGTTTATTTGGTTGTTCAAGTTTGACTGCTGGAAGCTGGAAAAGTTGAAGGAAACGGACTCTACAGTGTTATGGAACAAAGTGAAAAAGATGAAGATACATGTGAAGAAAAACGTTTGTTTTTGGGTTCGATTAGAGCATGAAGAAGTGGTGAAGAAAGCCATGGCAGAGAGGGAGAGAAGACGAGTTTGATGGCGTTGAAGTGAACCAAGAATATAGCGAAACTATATGCATCCACCAATTCAAAATTTGTCGATTAAATTAATGGAATAATAATGATGACAAGAACATGTTTTGAACTATTCCCAAGTAGTTATTTGGTGGATTAAAATTATGTTGCTTATATTAATTAATTGCTGATATATGAACATACATACTCAGACTTTTTCTGAAGGAATCGTTCTATACTTCCTATTATATATCCTGGCCCTAGAAAATCTGTTAAGTGATGCGAAATTTCACTCCTTTGTCTTTTCCCATGTCTAGGGATAACCAACCATAAAATTTATGTCATCCTTTTATATATAAATTAAAAATAATAGTACAAATAAAAGGGTTTTAGGAATTATATTTAATAATAAAAGTATATTTTTAGGTAGTTTCCTTTGATGAATTTTTTTAGTATATTCTTCTTATACTTTTTAAATTTGAATTTTAATATTTTTAAAAATAGCAATTATTAAAAATTATTTTGTTATAATATAAAACATATTATAAATCTAAACCTAAAATATAATTTTGTATGCTTATGTTTTTTCATTAAAATAAATTTTAATTAAAATATATTTGTATGTATTTAAAAGTATTTATTTATATAGATTTAAATTATATAAGCAAACATTTATATTTTATTGTTAGTAGCATAAAGCACATTAAATAATTAAAAATATAATTTATGAGTAAACAAAAATCAATGTCTTTTGATTAAGTTCTTAATAAATATATTGGTTCGAAGCTAAGTAAACGATATAAAGATTAAACTAAATGATTGAGGGTGTGTTTCTGAAATGGTCAAAGAAATAATATATAGAGATGGAGATTATAGCGAAAATTTAGTTAAATTTGAAGGGGACAAGGAAAGTTTAAATTGCTTAGCATGTGTCTTTCTGCAAATAACGCTAAACGGATTTTCGACAAATAAAGAATAGACATCAGTCTTGTTAATAAACGTAATTGGATAATTGTTTCAGTGTAGTCTATATATGTATTGAATTTTATTCGTAATTTTGGGTGACAAAAATAATTGAATCTGTACTGAGTTTATTGTGATGCCAAAAATGAGAATGAAAAAAAAAATAGTGAACGTGTTTATGTTTGTGTTCACCGATATTATTCACATTTATTTCTATTCCCAGTAATTTATTTTTCTTACAGTTTATATTTCTTACATTATTTCAATACAAAGTAATATTTTATGTTCGTTTGTAAACATTCTCATTAATTTCACATTTCATTGTTTTATTATTTTTATGTCTTTTTATATATTAACTTTCTCTTTGGAAACATGTCTAGATTGTTAGTCTAAACAAAAAGAATCTCATAAAAAATTAATTTGTTTTTGGTTGAATTTCTTCATTTTCAAATCAAATTTTTTTATTGAAAACAAAATTGACATGTTTGCTAGAACTCGATGTTTTCTATATTTTTTTTTTATAAAATAGTCAATTTGATTATATTAAAATATGTGTTTACATTGTGTGAAATTAAAAAGTGGGAGGTACATAATGTTAAAATAATAATGCAACTACTATAAGTACTAGTCCAAGTGTTTCACTTAGACACATAGGTTAAAGTATAAATACATATACACATTAATAGAAAAAAATATATTTTACATAAGTTTTGAAAGATATTTTACATCAGTTCTAGAACTCATGTTGATGGGAATGATGTATACACCGATTCTATAACCGATATAGTATGTGCATGTATTACATTATAATTAAGAAATCATCGACATAAAATAGCAATCACGAGAGCGCTCAGGAGGAGATATTATATCGGTTGTGACTCCCAATCGATATAGTATCTATCATATTACATCAGTTGTTACTCACAATCGATGTAATATCTCTATTTTTTTTTTTTTAAATTCCATAATTTTCTAGAATTGTTTTGATAAATCTTTAATCCATTCAAGAAAACAGCACAAAATTTTCTATAACTGTTTTACAAATATAGATATGTGAAATAGAAATACAACAGGTAAAAAATACTAAAAATAAAAAATAAATAATAAACAATATTTTGGAAAACAAAGCAAAGTAAATAATTACCAACGAAAGAGCACGCAAGCACAAAAGAACTCAAGCGATGTGCAAGAGAAAAACAAATAGTAAGAGTAGTGAAAATGATAGATTAAAACAAGAGATATTGCATCGGTTACTTGAATAGTAAGAGTAGTGAAACACGTGGTGCCAACAAGAGACATATTATACCGATTGTGACTCCTAATTGATGTAGTATGTAGTACCTATTACATCGATTATGGGCCACAACCGATCTAATAGGTGCAGCGTTAAACCAAATTTAAAATTTTTTATTTTTACTCTTTTTCTATATAGGTTAGGCATAACAACTGATGTAGAATGAGGTATATTACATCGAGAAACCAATGTAATATCTCTTCACATAATTTCAAAAATGTCATCACATTTTTCTTTACATCAGTTTCATTTCTATCGATGTCTTATCATGTCGTAATATGTGTTTTTTCTATTAGTGACATAAGAAGTGTCAATATTAACGATGATTAATATGGTCATTATTATGACACCTCCATCAAACTAAGTCATCATACTACAAGGTGGACGATATATCTTATTTTGACACAAATAAGACCATGTGTGACTACAAAATTAAAAATATTTCATTATTTAATTTAAATATTACAATTGAAGCAAAGAATTTGATATATAGAGATTGAAATTGTGAAATCTGCTAATGAAAAATATATATGGGTAAAACCATCTTGACAATCTATACCAAAATCACAAGGAATGTCACCATGACAACTTACATCGAACTCACAAATGAGTTACATCAATTAGTTATAAAAAGATCTCTCTCTTATACTTATAATAAGAAGTTAGATGAAAATGCAAGTACAAGAATACCAAATAGTTCTTAAGAATTGATTAGGCAACAAATGAATGATATTAACTATGTAATGGTTGATATGTTGTCTGAAACAAATGATTAGAATGTTAAACTCATTAATAAAAAAAACTAATGATAATTAGTGATAAGAATGTTAAACTCATTAATACAAAAACCTAATGATAATTTTAGATTGTTAGTAGATGAAATGATTCAAATTAAGGATGTTTCTAAATGAAAATCATAATAACGAACAAGTTTATAAGAATCTTCAACAAGATAATCTAAATAATTGAATAGAAAATGCTTAAAGTAAGAAAAAGACAAAATGCAGACCAAATGCTACATCAAATAAGGAATATACATTTGTAACATGTTTTTAAACTATTGTGTTTTTCTTTAGTTTCTGGCATCAAATAAGGAATATACATTTGTAACATGTTTTTAAACTATTGTGTTTTTCTTTAGTTTCTGGCTAGGTAATATTTTGATTCCATGTAACATGTACTTTAAACTTGAATACGTACCATTTTATTTTATATCATTAAATATTTCATCTATTTTATTACTAGCTTTATTTAAAATATTGTTGTTGGAAACATAAAATATGCACTGCCTTATGCTTTCATATGTGTTAGGTTGTGTAATAATAGTTTTATCTTCAACAACTAAAAGACAAAGAAGTACCAATCAAAGGAAAGGAAAGTCTTAGACCATGTTAATGGAGTTCCTGTTAGAAACCTCCCAATAATCAAGGACATCTTAAATCAAACACCCTTTTCAACAAGTGTGATTAGATAATTGAATATGGTAATTAAGATTTTTCACACCAAAATGGTTATAACATCAAATTTAATGAATTTATCATAGTTTGGACAATTATGACTTTACTTTCACCATCATTTACAACTTCAATGTTTGAAATAATTTCTCTGTGTCGCACTCCTTACTACAAGGATCTAATTAGAGTGTTTTATTCCAGCCTAAAAGTCACAAAACTTGGTAACCTCTATATAGAGATTAAAATGAAACATTTAGATTGGTTGATTACAACTAATTTGAAGTACTAAGGTGAAAAATTGTCATTTTCAAACATACTTGAAGAGCATCTGTGATATTACATTAAGTTCCATGATCAAATCAAAGATGTAGGATCAAAATGTCAAAAATGTAGGTAGTTTGAATATTATAATGACATAACTTCTGTATTATGTGTTCATGCACATTTTGAGTATGTGGACCAATAATTTTGCTCAATTATTGCATGAAGACATTTTTATTTTATTGTACATGAAAAATAATATGTTGATTAATGACCTCATTACATCCTGGAACACATGATCAAAAGCAAGGACAACAATCTTCCATACGACATTCTTATTACAAGAATCATGGCTCATTATGGTACGGACTTATCCATCAATGCATTTGTCAAACTAGGTTGGTCACACTATTTTGGTGAAAAATTCTTGAAGAAATTAAATGTCGTTAATGTCAACGGTGTCTAGCAACATGATAGGGTCAACTAGGATGTTGACGACATTGCACCTTAACTCCCATTCCATCGTGATGCTCAAATGCTTTCATAATTTTGAGTGTTCTTTAGGAGTTGCAGCTAAGGATTAAATACTTTAAATATAATTGTGAGCATAAGTTTTGAAAGGGTTCATCAAATAATTGATCAACTGCAATGAAGATTTGATGACTTTTAAGACTTTCTTGAATGAAGGAATTCATGATATAATTGTTGTTTTTCTTTTTTTCATTCTTTTTCAATTATTATAATTTAACTTCAATTTTAATATATTTTTTATATTTTAAAAAATTTACAATTTTGCTTAAATCTTTTAGGATGTGTTTGTATTCGACGATGGATATATTGCGAACAAAGAAACAAAGAGAAAACGTGAAACACAAAGCTAATTTTTACAAAAAAACAAAAAAAATTTCGTTTCAAAACTTTGCATGCTCTTTACGAAGAAATACATGAAAAGTTGTTTTTCTAAATAAAAAATAATTTAATTATAATTAAATAAAATATAAAATATATTTATTTCTTATTTTAAAATAAAAAATAATTAAATTTATAATAGATATATATATATATACTATTATA
>Ga0123340_1004734_pt1 | contig 12945 bp, 8 predicted proteins | sample SirMexnodulemix_FD_89961 | JGI IMG/M metagenome (GOLD analysis project Ga0123340, IMG submission 89961) | Root nodule microbial communities of legume samples collected from Mexico - Siratro Mexico nodule mix | ecosystem: Host-associated > Plants > Roots > Nodule | place: Mexico: Nepantla... | reverse complement strand
GTAAGTACTGATTGGAGGTTTAAGCATGATTTGTCTTGCTTCTTTACTGCTATGGAAAAGGATAATTTCTGAACTAATATATGCTTTACTCATGTGACATTTGTTTGAACCTAATATTTCAAAATGTCTCTATTGGACCATTTGTACTCCTCCTCTCCAGGAATATGCAGTTTGACCAATTACTGTTTTATTTTTTTCATAAATAAGCATCAATAAGAATTTTCGCTGTTTGATGGAGTATACTTCAAAGACTGAAACAAGAAATGTAAAGATATCCAAAACTAGTCTTCTTGAGCATTCTATGAATGCATCTCATTGTCATATCTGGGTTGTTTATGTGTGATTTGTTACAAAGGTGCTTCTGAAGTTCATATTTCTGTGGCGTAAGCAGTATTGCATTTTACTGTTTTGGCAGAAAAGAAAAGGAGAGTAATAATGGCTGCGGTTCACAAAAAAAGAAAAAAAAAACGAAGATGGCAATAAAAAGTTTAAGTCTTTGTGAGATTTTATTGAATAATAGATTTAATCACACACTTCTTATATTTTAATGAACTTTATGGCATTAAATTCAGTCTATAGGATAGCTTTACCATGAATTTGTCCAAAATACAGTACCACTAAAGTATCACTGTAGGTCCTGTAGGATACCAGCTTGTACTTGCAAAAGAAGTCTCAATACTCAAGGAAGGCTCATAACCCATTGAAGCATTGCTCTCGTAGGAAGCCTCACTTCCTTCGCCGTAGGAAACTTTACTTCTAGTGGCCTGCTAGGTACCATTGAGTTGGAATGGTATAGAAGCACCTTATTCCTTTTTGTTGTCATTTTCAGCTCACAATACCTTAGGACAGCCACTGACCATGTCTGATTAGGAAGCATAAGCAGCTCAGCCTTGGCCAGTGCAACCTTTGTCAGTGGAATTTCACTAATCATGCATTTGCATAGCAGGACTGTCTTCACAGAAGGGTATCATAAGGCTTTGCTCCCTGTCTTTCCTGTGAATGCGCCCAATTCTAAACACATCGGAGACAAGGAGAGGAGCAGTGACACATCACCCTATCATCCATCTAATTATTTTGTTTCCTCCATCTTTTAAAGCTCCTCTTCCATATTTATCCCAGTAAACCTCCTACGCAGACACTATGATTTCTTGGTCTGTTTGTATTCATATTCCATGTTATTTTTATACTTATTATTTTGTTTCTCTTTGAATTTTACATTCTTCATGATCAAGAAAATGATGTCTTAACTGCGATGTTTCCTTAAACATACATTCAATTCATCAACTCATACGATGTTCAAATTCCAGTTTCCATTTCTATACAATAAATCATTTGACTCATTAAAGGCACCCTTGGATATGGAATTTCTACTTCACTTTTGATTTAGATTAAGTACGATTTACATTATTGAAATATTGATACTTGTTTTTCATTTCTATAACTGGTTCTTTGTTTTCTTTGATGATGAAAAAAGTTTCTGTATCTCTGTCTTTTCCTTTCTTTCTGGTGGATGTGCCTCCTTGCAGGTGCTATCAAAGAAGCAATCAATACATTAAGGAGCGATAATGTTAATGCATTTGTTTTGGACCTAAGAGATAATAGGTGATTCAGTAATAAACACTTCCCATTATGTACTTTCAATCACTAGCTTTCTGAAGCTTATATTTGTTGCAGTGGTGGTCTTTTCCCAGAAGGAATTGAGATTGCCAAAATTTGGTAAGATAGGATTATCAGCTATTGGCATATTGTATCATGTATAATTTTTCTTCGGTGGCACTTGAAAATCTGCTTGATGGTACAGGTTATAGTCATTCCATGTCACTCCATCATTCTTATGTTTTATATATCAGAAATGTTCAAACCATATTATCAGAAGCACCTCATAATATTTAAAATTATTTGCCTAACTAAAATAGGTTGTGAAATTCTTTCAATAACCAATAATAATACAGAAGACTCCCTGTATTATCTTAAATTTTCTTTTACATCATCTTACGTTCAGCTTGAAGTTCTAGTGTAAAAAGCTAACTTCTAATGAATATTATCAACCAGGTTGGACAAAGGAGTAATTGTGTATATTTGTGATAGTCGTGGTGTTCGAGATATACTTGATACAGATGGAAGTAGTGCACTGGCAACATCAGAACCCCTGGCTGTACTGGTACTTTTTGCTTTCCTCTGTTGCATCAGTCTCGAGTAAAGAGTAGGCCCAAATGCATAGTAGAGAGATATGATAGTTCTTATGGTCTTGTGGGTTTTCGTGGGCAAGTTCGTTAAACATGATTTTACAGACCTTGCTAGTACTGAGGTCTAGCTATGTTGGGATGAGAAGGAGTTTTGAAGAGAGTCAAGTGGCATTGAACAGAGATGCAGGGGCTAATAATTAGTTGCTGGTGTTTGAGAATTCCGTTGACTCATTACATCACAGTCAAAATATTCTCTCATGTCATTGTTGTTGATAGGCAATTTTTCTAACCAACTAAGTTTTGTTTGTATTTGTTTTTTTTTTTTTTGCTCTAACATAATATACACAACATCTAGAGCTCTATCATTAACAATATGCATCTATATTTCACACTAGTTTTCCATGCATTTAGGCTTGCTTCCTCCATAATTGAGACATTGGACGGTTCCTACTTGTTTCATAATTACTTAGGAGCTTGTGCAGTACTTACATGTGCTTTATATAAGTTCAGAGTGCATCTTATCAGAATTTAATGTACTAGTTTAAGGATTTTTTTAGAAAAGCATGAGATCTAGATAATGCGGGAACTTTACTGATGTGAGTGGTTTGAATTTGAGGATGACGAATAGTTGTTAGGATTATTTGTAAGACTACACTGCGATGTATGGATTGATTATTGTTTTCTAGTCATGGGAATTTTTAGGGAGTTGTTCTGCCTGCTGTCAGCTAGGTTCATAAATGTATGGAGATGTCAAAGTAGGGAGTAAACTTAATGCAGTTATACGTAATTGTTACCTAAAAAAATTATTTATTACGTGTTCATATTTCATTCGTCCAGAATTCCAATATGTTATTCATTCATTTGTATAGTTAAGGTTAATTAAATATCTGGAGCCTGTATCAGGTAAACAAGGGAACTGCTAGTGCGAGCGAAATATTAGCTGGTGCATTGAAGGACAATAAACGGGCCATATTGTTTGGAGAGCCAACATATGGAAAAGGGTAGTTACTTTTGGTTGAGCTCAAACCCAACAAACTAAATTTTATGTCATTTTCCTAATTTGAGCTATACACGTGCAGGAAAATCCAATCAGTTTTTGAGCTCTCAGATGGGTCTGGATTAGTTGTGACAGTTGCTCGCTATGAGACACCTGCACATACAGATATTGACAAGGTTTGTTCTTGATTCTCCACCTCTTAAACTGTTTTCCCCTCACTAATACCCAGCATTTGCATGTAGGTTGGCGTAATTCCTGACCATCCTCTGCCTACATCATTTCCTAAGGATGAGGATGCATTTTGTAGTTGCCTCCAAGATCCTGCATCTTCTTGCTATGTTAACAGGGTCCAGCTATTTTCAGAATGATTTTTTGGAAGATTGTTGTACATTAATTCTGGTGAAGCTTTACAACTAAAGTTTTAGGGGCTTATTATTTGATTGAGCAAAGCAACGTTGTCGTCTCAAATATCAGGACGTATAAGAAAACCGAAGACTGCTCACAATGTGAGATGTTGTCATTAAATTGAAGTAAAACATAGATGTTATTAGGGGGTGAATAAGACCCAACCAGGCCCATACAATTATTCAAGGGGAGTACAAATATATTAACAAAATGTAAGAAAAGACAAGTGCCTATATTTGAGTAACAATTTCTTTATTCTCAAACTCGGATAAGATATTCTTTAAAAAAATCAAACAATATAGCATGTAGAACCAATTTTAAACCTGATTACTCGCTTTAATATTGCTGAAAATTTATGAATATTTTTATCCTTCAAACATCAAATATTAATAAATAATAAGTATACAAAGAACATTTAGGTTTCTATAATCTTCAAACTTCTGAAAGAGGAGCTTTTTAATGGAAAAAGTTTCGATTTGACACTAGTACATTTCGTACTGTAACTTCATTATTAAACTGTTCTGATATATTGTATAAATAAGATTAACTAATGACATGTTCAAAGAATGTGCGAATTAGAAACAAATTATTTTATTACAGCTTTTTAACAAGAAAAACATAATTAAAAAACTATTGTAGTGTCAATTCTCAAACACGTGTGACAAGCATAATGGCGGTCACTAATGAAATGAAGACATTTTGAAACACTAATTTTAGACTGATTTGAAGATGAGATGTGTAGAAATAAAGACTTGTTGATTAAACATATAAAGTCAGTATTATTTTCAGTTGATTTAATTGAAATAACCTTATAAAATAAGCTGAATGTTTTAAACATATGTTAGTGTTACAAGTGTTGATGAATTAAAAAATTATAGTTTATAAATATTTTTTAGCATTTCTTTTTTCTTTTCACTTCTATATATTTTTTAATGTTTAAAACATAACTTATTTTCTTAACAAAATTATCTTAATCAATTTTCCGCAATTATCCCGAAGACATCCTTAGTTTCTCAACAAAAAATTGTTTTAACTTTCAAAATTATCGTTAGAGATTTTGATAGCTGATATTCTCATACGACAGCCATCAAAAAAAGAGACCATCACGACAATAACCAAACACATTACAAGAACACAGCATATGGAAGTTCACAAGCAATGTCAGTCTCTAGTAACTCAATCTCATGATTACGATATTTGACGCAACAGTACACATAATACAAGCTAGCTATAACAAATTCCAACACAGTTAACATCAAGTCTTCAAAAAATCCAACATTACACTAAATAATCTAACTTTGATGTTCAATCTAATAAACTACTGAAATTTTCCCTGCATAGTTGCCTCCATCACTGTATAAGTGAAACCTTGAGTGCCAAGTTCTAGGAACATTCAACATGGGTAATGAAGTGATAAAAAACTATCCGCATCATACATTCTACAGCTTTAACTGGCGAGGGCATCCAACTTCTGTGAAAAGAAAGCTTTATGTTCTTGCTTCACCAACGAAAATTATTACAATGGCAAATTAACAACGCCTTGTCTCATCTTAAATAAATGTGATCACCAATCAAACTGTGAATGTGTGCACTAGTATGGCCTGTATCGTGTGGGTCTTCTATACCTTGGAACCCTTCTGCAGGTAAAAAAAAAAATAATTATTGAAGGTTGGGTTCAGGAAACAAATAACAACATTTTATCAAAATCAGAAAGAATGACAAATCATATCGTGTTAAAACATAGTTTTCATCCATTGTCATTAAATTAAACCTTTCAATTATCGTGGACATATCAAATGATAACAACTGTTCTCAACTGATGACCGTGATTTATTTTCCTCCAAATGCGAGAACAGATTTTATTCAATAACGAGCTTGCTTCTATGGTTTTCTTAGCCTTTTTTGTGGGTGGGCAGTTCGGTGTTCTCTCACAAGGTATTGCTAAATCTTTTGGGTGCAGAGCTAGTCCCCACTTAGCATCTGGATCTGATGGCATGACCCTAAAGTGCTGTCGGCAGTATTCATACTTTAGAACTAACTGGTAAAGCTCACCAATATGGAACTTAAATCTATATCGGGTTTTAAATTGGATTTACACAACTTAATGTTGAGAGAGAATCACAACAATTATAATTTGTCCCAATATTGTGCAGGGCCCGTTAACTTCCTTTGTGTCTTTCTCTGTATAATGAGAATTATAAAGTTATTTACCAATACGAGAGGATCACTTTTCCAAACAAAAACATTTTAAAAGGGTTATATGTTCAATGTCTCTATAAACTAATAAAAGAACACCGGGGGAGAATTAGAAAAGTTAAAAAGAAAAATTGTATTAATTTCTTATTATGTTTGTGTACATAAATAGCCCACAAGAATTAAAACAAATAAATTTACGTAAACATTTTGTTTTGTTGTTAGGTGCTAATGGTAATAGGATTGCATGTTGAACATGAGGTTCCTCTAGCTTAACATATGTTTACAAGGTTGTAAAGAAAACGGCACCTATTGTGAGACGTATTACAGACATACAAGAAGATAAATTTTTCATTTTATCCAGTTTCTAATAAATGCTTACCCATAACTATACGGTGGAAAGAATGGAGCAGGCATGAATGGCCTCCTAGATCGGAACCCAGTTGGTCTTCTTCCATAATACTGCTTCATTCCAGGAACATTTGTACGTTTGGCCGACACCTGAAGGGAAAACCAGATTTCAAGTACAGCCAAAGGAACACGGAGTGATTAATGAATTTACAAAGATTAATAGATGGTGAAGACCTTCAGTTGTCGACCATGCAATTCTGATTCATTTAGCAGGAGAGCATTCTGAACAGCGTCAATCTCCACAAACTCTACATAAGCAAACCCTTTTGGTTGACCAAATTTGTCTGTCAGTATGGTCACCCTGTTCACAGTTCCGCAGGACTGGAAATGCTGCTGGACTTCTTCAGGCGTACATGCATAGTCAACCTGAAACATAATTTTGAAACTAATCAAATAAATTAAAGCATTGTTGAAGCTATATAAGATTATAATTAAATTAAAAGCATCCAACTGATAAATTGAACACGGGGTAGACAAGTGATCGTAAGAGGCACTAGATCACATCACATTCAGGTCACCAAATGCATTAATGTTATTTTGCGGAAAGTAGCAAATGGATTAAGTTTTTAAGATGGGCATCAACATGAAGTCAATGAGGTTGGTATGAATAATCAATAATAGGTCCCATTATAATTCATAATATTTCCTAAGAATTGCAAATGACAGGCCTTGCAGCCTTAAGAAGATGCATAAATTTGTATTTTTTTAATTTACATTAATATTTCAGTAAATAAAGACGATATAGGTTTCGGCAAATCTTGCAGCCTTAAAATTTTCTAGCAAAAGGTCTAACTTTTCAGAGATGTCTAGGGTCATGACATTTAAGGTACGACACACATAAGCATAGAGTTGTAAACTCTGAATAGTAGCTGACTTCAAAAACACTGTAACAACAAAGCAGATGTGGCTGCTATACTGAAGATAATGGAAAAGGCACACACATATATAGACCCACAAATATTTTAATATTAGATTTTAAATGAAATAGATATGATGTCAATAAATAGAAGTTAGACATTTATTTCTTAATTCATTCTAAAACCTAATTTTTTTAAAACTACTCTCTCTACATTCTCTCTATGTTAGAGAATTCATGTGAAATCTGGGTTTGGGTTGCTCTTGTGACGAGAATCACTCGACTGATGTGTTGTCACACGAGCAAGGCCAAGCAGTTTGCATTAATTGCACTAATAGCCTTAAGTTACTCAAGTGATGGGTTGGTCACTTTAGCGACATGGCCTATAGCTCAAGCGAGAGCTTGCAACGTGAGTGAGAGAGATGTTAAGACAATTCTCTCTTCTCTAGAAGCACATCACTCAAGCATTATGTTGGACGCTCAAGCGATGTGGCTTGCGGCTCAACCGTTGGTTGGACACTCAAGTGTTGTAAGATGGTGGATGAGCTTTCTAGAACTAGTTGGATGATGTTGCTCTGGCAGGGTGTTGCTCTCAAGTTGCATTTTGCTCAAGTGGCTAGAGCATCACTCAAGCGAAATGGTTAATACATAGTATATGTTGACAGTATGTTAAGATGATGATGTTATGTCATGCTTGATGCTTTTACATATGTTGTATGCTTTTTATCCATGTTTTATTGATAATATGAGTGTATAGAAGGTGAGATTAATTATATATTCTCTGGATAGATATATGATTAATATTGAGATGCATGATATATGTCCTTTTTAGGTGGGCTTTGTGGGTGGTAGATCCTAGATAGATCACTTTATATACATGTATATCCATAGGCACATATGTATATAATGTTTGGCCCTGGATGAATGTCCTTGATTGAGTGGTCTACTTGACCCTAATGAGTGATGCTCTGATACCCAAGGTGGTATTGTGTCTTGCTTGGTGGTAATAAACACGAAACTCATGTTAATAGGGGTATCTTGACTTCATTGTTGTTTAGTCATGTAGACAGGAATTGCGGTGGTGGTAAGCTGAGGGGGGGCCTACATTTGACTTGGTAACATATGCTTTTTGCCACTCTAATATCAAGAACATAGGCTAGCTAAGTTTTGGTGGGTTCAGGATATGTTAGGCTCTAGATAGTCTTGTTTATCATGGTTTTTGGAGTCTTAGGATGCCTCATACTTAGTCATGACATAATGTATGACTAAATGTTAATTCATCTGCATCCATATGCATAATCTCGAAATATGCATGATATTATATGTTATGTATTGATTTCATTAGTTCACCCCATTCTTGTTGTGTGTACTACTATGATCGTACTTGCTATGGTGCAGATTCTTCTACAAGTGGCACTAGAAGTGAGTAGGTTTCCAAAAGATGATAGTATAGGAGTTTTTATTTTGTAAGGTATTTTGTAGATCTTCTTCGTGAGGACTTTTGTAGTCCTAATGATGTATATATGAACGCAGTATGTTTTGATAGTACATGCAAATATACACACACAACAATTCCAAAAAAATAAGACCTTGGTCAAGTATAGTATTTCCTTGGTATCAAAGTTACTCAATATAAGGGTGGTTTGGTCATATCACAAAGGAAATATGCCCAAGACATTTTAGAAGAAACAAGGATCTTAGTACGCACACCAATGAATCCAAGTATCAAACTTGTACAAGACAAAAGAAGGTGGTATTCAGATCCTAGGATATACAGACAATTAGCTCACATGCTAAATTATTACATTGGCTTGTCTTGACATCACCTCTACAGTGAGCGTGGGAAGTCAATGTTTGAATTCTCCTTGTAAAGACCATCGAAACCCAGGTGCATGAATATTAAGATATACCAAGAGTGTCCCCCAAAAGGGCCTTAATTACGGAGAGAGAGGCAAGCTCAATTTGTTGGATATTCTGATGTTGACTAGGCAAACTCACCTAGTGAATGACACTACATCAAGATGTTGTGTTCTTGTTAAGGGTATATTTAAAGCAAAAATAAATATTGTAGCAAGATAAGTGAAGAAACATAATGCACGACAATGGCTTTAGTCACCTATGAGCTCATAGGGCTAAAACAACTTCTAAAGAGCTTAAATTTGAAGAAAATTCTCATATTCATCATATGTGACAACTAAGTAGGGTTACACATTGGCTCCAACTCTATCTTTCATGAAAGAACCAAACATTGAGATAGATTGTTATTTCATCATAGAAAAACTGAAGTTTGGAGATATCACTACTAGAAATGTCAACTCTTGTAAGCAGTTAGCAGACATATTGACTGAATCTATAAAAGGACAAAGGATCAATCACATTTGCAGCAAGCTGAACACATGACTTATATGCTCTAGCTTGAGGAGAAGTGTTATGATTATAGAAATAAGTATAATATCTTAATAACAAGAAATATTAAGATCATATATATATTATTAGAGGATATCAAATCTCCTATATTTATTGTATTGATTTCTTCTTGTCAATATAATTAAGCAACTCATGTCACAGAAACACAAGGTGTTTCAGTTCAATGCTTCTCATTATTTTTATAGTTTGATATGTATCGTGTGGAAGAGATGGTAGAAAAAATAGAAGGGCAGAAGCACATGCATTTATAAACTATGAATAGATACTAGGAGGAGTAGAATTGACAAAGTTAAGGGTCTCCATAACGGAAAAGAAAAGGATTTGCTGGAAAATGAGTCATCTGTCAGAGACAAGTGGTGAGGAAACAGTGCTGTGATCTACTGCATCATTCTTTGAATACTAAAGGGTTTTGAAACCACTTTTCTATATGATGTAGCAAAAAGTATGAAATTTCAAAAAATTCTAAAGAAACATGAAGTATGCTCAAACAACATGATGGCATAACAAATATGTATGAACTATGAACAGAGTCTGCAAGAAGGGGCAAATTTCATGCAGTTAAAGGTCTTCCAAAAGTGAAAATCAAAAGCTTTGGTGGAAAATGAGTCATCAGCCAAAGAGAAGTAGTTCAAGGAACAGAGCGGTGACCTATTGAACCATTCCTTAAGAACTGAAAGGTTTTGAACACACTTTTCACTTTGATGTAGGAAAATGTATGAAATTTCAAAAAGTTCCAAAGAAATATTAAGTATCAGACAAAATGATGGAAAAGCAGGGATCTTTTAGTTGTTTCCACATTATATGAAGAAATATTAACCAGTTTTACCAATAATTAATCCCTGCCCAAAAATCTAATTAACCAGCTTTAATGTAATAACACCTTCCGACCATGTTTATTTCATTGGAGGAATCAAACCCAAAACCTCACTTACAAATTTCAGGTTGAGTTCCACTCAAACCAATGTAATGTTGGTGGCAAAACAAGGATCAAGGATCAATGATATGTTAACCATAGTGGCTGCATGGTTATGATTTGCCCATTGCATGCACACAATTCAGGCAGCTATCTATTGCTGCTCAACAAAAACGTGACGCACTCCATTAATTGAAAGACTGCACCTCCACACTATTAACTACTCTAGTATGGTTATTATCAACTTTATCATGTCTTATGCACCTCGTCCTGTTCGTTTTTTTTGCTAGTGTTGGAGACTCTACATATATCAGAGATATAGTCAGATTATAATATACAAGTGGGTGCAAGTCTCACAAGCTGATTTTGTGAGGTTGTATTAAACTTAAATTTCACTTCCTCAGATTATATCAGATCATATCCTAATATCACCCACTATTATGCCGTTATCGAACTATCCACAAATACCTATTTCCACACTTGGGATATTAAATCATTGCCATGAACAGGTGTGTTAGAGATCTCGCATTGATTGGAGACATGATCAAATTATAATAAATAAGTGAGTGCACATTTTACCTTATCTTTCAAGTTGGTTCTATAAGGATAAATTAGACTTAAAATCCGTTATATAAAGGTTAGACTCCTGTTTTCTTGCCTGTAAATAACTCAAACTTCCAGAGTTCCAGTCCAATTCATTTTCATCAAAATTTCCAATAAATAACGCCAATAATAACCTAATTACACCAATTATTTTGCTAGTTAGTAGTATAATGCGATATCACTTAAACTATTAAGTACGGCACGACTGGAATTTTGATTAAATCAATTCCATCAATTCAGCTGGTCATTGGGATGAAAGGCAATCAATCCAAATGACAAACAGCGAACACCTGCACTCAAAACATTATATTTCTACGAAGTAGGATTCAAAAAATTATTTATAAATTTAACAGAGTGTCTATAGAACAAAGATATGGGATATATTATAAATACTATTACAAGTTCAAAACACTATGCTTTAACCCACCAGAAAACAAAATTGATCAGAGTTGTTATCATAACAGAGAATAGAGAAAACTCAGTAGAGAGAGGCAGAGAGCATAACATGACACATTGGTAACAGAGAACAAAAAAATATGAACGGAGATTAATAGACTCGCCGAATAGATTCATGGAATCAAGCTTTGGGAACAGAAGTTAACAGTCTTGGAAATTATAATAGATGAACCCTAATGCACTTGGGAGAACAAGCTTCACATAACCAAATAGAGAACAATGTGCTCTATCCTGAGCAATTTTTTTAAAACTGTAGGTAGTACATTTCCCTTAATATCCAGATACATTGATATGTCTCCTATTACTTCAGTCATACGTTAAAACGACCCCATGAATCTGCCATCATTTGACAACAAGATGTGCAAATTTTTATCAGCATATGGCACGAAAGCTGCTACAACTTAAGCAACATATCCTCACCATACCCGCAGATCCAAATTTCATAATTCCTCACCAACACGACAAATGTCAAAGAACTTGACAACAAGGAGAATTTGTTACTAACAAAAAAAAAGCTCGAAAGTCCTTAAAACCCTAAAGTTATCAAAGCACTGTAACAAAGGATTAACAATTAGCAAGCATTGTCATGGTTAATCACAGACCAACACACAGCCAAATCAACCAACTAATACAGTGTCCAAAGTGATTATAAAGCAGCACAGAAATGAAAAAGCAGAAGAACAAAAAGATAAGCAACCCTCACATTACCAACATAGATTGACCGAGCATCCACTTCTTCCTTTTCAGCTTGAGTTGCAGATGGACCAGACGAATCTTTAAACGAGATAACACAAAAAATACAAAATTTGAAGTCGAGACACAAAAATCGCACCAAATAAGAGAGAGATCTGAAGGAATAAAACAAAGAAACCTACCTTGAACAGCTCCCATCTCTTTCTCGACCTTGGCCTGCATTTCGCGAAGGGCGCTAGCTTCTTCCTCGATCTCCTTCAGCCTCTTCTTCATGTCCTCCAATTCCTGAGAATTAGACGAAACTAGTCAATGCGACGTAATAGAGAGAGAAAGAAGACAAGCAGCGTAACCTATCTGCGAACCCTAACCAACCTTGGTTGTGTGATTGGAGGGAAGTTGGTCGTCTTGTTGGTCGGCGTCGGCGTCCATGTCAACCTCCTCATCGGGAATGTCTGCACCGTATACTTCGTGCTCTTCCTGCTCCATTCCCTCTTCTCTTCTTCTGCTCTCTGTAACCCCAACTGATTTCTGTTTTCGTTTCTCCTACACCCTAACTCTCATCTTATTCAAACATTCTATCCTATCGCCTTTTATAGGAATCCAGTGAAAAGAAAATAAATAAATAAATATATATATTCCATGTTAAAGTAAGTGTATGGAAGAAAATATTTACAACTTTCAAACATGAATTAGTTCACCATTAGAAATATATACTATAGATTAGTCAATAAACATAAAATAATGAAATTACATGTTTTTTTATTATATAAATAAAATTTGTATTTTTAGGATTACAATATATTAT
>Ga0123340_1004733_pt1 | contig 12947 bp, 4 predicted proteins | sample SirMexnodulemix_FD_89961 | JGI IMG/M metagenome (GOLD analysis project Ga0123340, IMG submission 89961) | Root nodule microbial communities of legume samples collected from Mexico - Siratro Mexico nodule mix | ecosystem: Host-associated > Plants > Roots > Nodule | place: Mexico: Nepantla... | reverse complement strand
GGTTAGTTATGAAGAATATTATGGGAGATTAGGACAGAGAAGCGATTTCTCTAAGGAGCTCCGGCTCTCGACGTTTGCTTTGTATTGTCATTTTCGTTTTCCTTACCAGAATACATTTATCATATTATTCCCTTTCTATCAGATGATGGTGCAGAAATGACTAACCTGTGAGTGTTGTAGAGAACACTAGCTTTGTTATCTACACCAATCTGCAGGCAACATCATTGTGGACTTAAAATAACAACTCACATGCATCTATATACCCATGCAGGATACAAAATCAAAGCACTCAAGTCTGCTTTGGATCTGTTTGGACACACTTCTCCAAGAAAAAAATATGAAATGAACTTCTTCATAACTACTATGCTTAATTCTCTCCAACGTGATTGATAAGTACCCAATTGGGGGACCCACATCAAAAGCTAGCTATTAAGGGGGGGCAAACACTTATATACTTACCAATTGATAAGTGTGCCCAATCACTTGGGGAACACACCCTCAAAAGCTAGCTATTAATAGAGCAGAAACAAACTCTCAAATACTCTACCAAGAATTTCATACTTACTTGATGTTGGACTTAGGCACCCTATATATTGACAACCAACCTTGGTACTAATTGGAAAGTACCTAATCACTAGGGGAACCCACCCTCCAAAGCAAGCTATTAATAGGGGAGAACTAAAAGCTTAAAGATTTCACCAAGCATCTATACTTGATGTGGGACTTAGGCACCTTATAATACCCAAGTTTCTATCAATGATTCCCCTTCTCTTCCCCCATTATCATTGTCTAATAACTGCACCGCACTCACATATTTCTGTCTTTGTTAGCTTAGTCATTCATAGCTCTCTATTCCTCCTAGTACTGACCTTCTGAATCTAGGTCCATGTGACACATGTTGTCCCAATGTAACAATGCCAACATTACCCCTCACACTTGTTTGCACAGAAACATTGTTCAGGGCTCTGATGCTAATTCTTAAAAACCTTGGGAGAATCATATTGCAGAAGAAAATGAATCTTACACTAGAATTCCGCACTTCAAATTTGGAATTGGTTCCTAACAAAATCATGGCCCATCTGAAAGTGTTTGTTGCAGCTGGGCTTGTAGGTTGGGTTATGCAACTTGCTTTGTTTGTGTTTATGCTAGTGTGTTGTGTGTATTTTCCAGGGACTGAAGCTTTATGTTTCTTCAATTAATGCCTACCTGATTAAGGCTTTTTTTTAATTTGGAAAGTACAGAGAAGCTAAGATTTGATTCCTTGCAGAATGTGGAAGTGGACCGTTTTCAGCTTTTCGCTTAATTTAAAAGTTCAAGTTTGTTTTAAGGTTCAATTTTTGCGTCTTAGTTAGTACACATCAAAAATTTAGATTCGTTGTTGGAAATACAGATAGTGTAAAGTATTTGTATACTACGTAGTTTATCTCCTATCCATAATTACCATTTTTAGTTCTCATAATAATCCAAAGACAGAAACACTGCAAAATATTGAACAACGAAAATGAAATCGAGATCATGGGACAAAGCTCTAGTATTCATTTGAGCAGCTTGTTAATTGAACTTGCTTCATGCTAACACAAGAATTTAAGAATTTATGCATGTATATTGGCGTGAATGTATTTTTACCTCTGTTTAATTATAATTTTTATGGTGATGATGATTACATGTACTGGGGAGTTAATTAATCAATTTATGCTGCAGGCACCTTACCATGATCCTAGAACTAATCTTCGGTACGCAAACACTGAGGTTTTCAAAATCATCAGATCGCTTCCTAATGAGTATGTTCAAAGATACCTGGCTCTAAGGAACGCAGCAATTGTTCTGAAGTAGTCCTGTTCTCTATTACCAATTTTTGAATGAAATCTTTTTAGAATGTGAATGAGTCTACTATCACGGCATTCTCTCAACTCGTCTAGTGTCAATCTGTCGCCATCTTTGTCTTGCCTGATATTAGTTGATTGCAAGATTTGTATCTTGACAAATAACATTGCCGGTTGGCCTATGAATGAAACATGCTGCATTTACCCAAGCTAGTATCTTGATCTGTGTTCTACAAATGATAAATATTTATTTATACAATCATAATATAATATAATATAATAAGTATTTTTAAATATATAAATTTGAATTTATAATAAATTAAAATTGTGATGAGATTATTGTTAAACTCAAATGAACGGCTGGTTAATGTAGCATAAAGATAAAAGGAGGCTATCTTGAGATACTTGACAAAGACAATCTTTTGGTTAGTTTCAGACCTAGTATGGAATGAACTTCTCAAGGAGAGGAGAGAGTGCAAAGAGTGGTTTCTGTCAAACTCAATATAAAAAAGTTCACATTAATTTTATGGTTTGAGAACTTCGTATGAACATAAAATTTTTGAAGATTTTTTTAGTTAATCCTTTTGATTTTATTGAATTTTGATTGTCATGTGATAAAGCTAAACGAAGGACATGATTCTTTCAACAAACAGGTAATTTGAAAAAGACGCGTCAAGTTGATAAAAGTATAAGGGAATATATAAGAAAAACTATATAAGAAAATGATATGTATCTATGTTTCTCTTCATGTTATAGGTGTCTTATCATAGACTTTTATAACCTTATCTTGTTAATTGTCTTCATGTTGTAGGTATATACTTCTAGTTAATTATATGTTATCAAATGATAACTGAAGGATTCTGCTAGGTAATTGCACACTTCTTTGGTACTTAGCTAGGTTGGAACTAAAAAAATGTAGTCTGCCGGTGAGGCGTCAAAATTTATTATTATAGTTAAGAAAAAAAAAATGACAATACATGCATCTACTCCAGTCTTATTTCGTTATTACATTTTTTCATGTGTGAGAGAGGAGTTTCATATTGACAACAATGTCTATATATAGGTTTTTTCATCAAAATTGGTGCAATTCGTTTTGTAAATTACGGAAATAAGTAAAAAGAAATATATTATATATTTGGATAAGTGGTAAAGAGGAAGAATGATTTTATATAAAGAAAATAGTTAATACTTTATAAATTTTAATGATTGAGAACTTTTATTATTAAAGTTGTCACTTGAGATAATATTTTTAGTATTAAAAAAGAATAACTAAAATCATCTTTAGTGATGGAGACTTTGATTAGTAAAGTCATCAATGTTGATGACATGTGTTTTTAATTTTGAATTAAATTTGCCGATACTAATTACTAACATTATAATATTTTGAATTGAAGTTGTTTTCAGCATTGATGATTAGGGTAATAATTTTTTGAACTTAAGTTATCTTCAAAGTTGAAGTTACAATTTACATGTTTAAAAAATTATTACAAAATTCATCAATGTTAATAACTATTTGAGTTCAAAAATATTATAATATTAATCATTAATCCTGATGACGACTTTAGTAAAAAAAATTCAAAACAAAAGTCATTAACACTAGTGATGATTTCACTAATGACAACTTCAGATTTATATATATATATATAAAAAGATGTTATCTCAAATGATGATTATAATAATAAAAATTTTCTACCACTAAAATCATATACATCATTGACGACTTCAATTATATAAATTTGTTTCTCCTTTTAACAACTTACCTGAGTAATAATTTTTTATAATATATTATACTATTTTATTTTTTTTAATCCTACATTAATAAAAGATTAATCAGTTTTAACATACACAAAATTAACAAAATTAAGCTAGGACTAAATAAATTTATAAGTAATCTAAAATATGAATAAATAGAAAATTGGATTTTTTTTTTTAATTTGTCAATGATGTTAAGCATCTTGAATAAAGAACTTAAACAATGATTGAGTGAGTACAATCATATGTTAAAAATGAATAAGTACCTTCAAAAGTACTTACGGTCAGCTTAAATATTTGATCTTCAAAATGTGAAATAAACTCATTATATGTTTCCTATCTCCATGATGCAAGGATAAAGAAATTTTGATGGAAGATTGATAAAATTTGCCATAAGATATGTTAGAGTATATTTTTGTAAACCATTTAAATTTGATATTGAGAGAATTAAAAAAAATAAAATAATAATAATTAAATAATATTAACGAAATCACATATGTTTGTCTTTTTTTTTTCAAGAAAAAAATAAAAGATAATTTAAGCCACTATTAAATATTACAATTAAAAATTTATAAAAAAATAAAACTGAAAATACATTTTAACTATCTTTTCTATATTTTTTTAATATAAGAAATATTGAAAAAAAAAATTAAATAATATAGTCGTAGAAAAGTTATTCATTATATGTAAAGAAATAGTTATAATTAAGGTAACTTTTCGAAAAATCATCGTATAATAAAAATTTTATTATATGTCGTTATAGATTAATTGATAGATAATTATTTAATGAATACTATTTAAAAAATAAATAAATAATAATCATTAAAGCAATTTTGTTTTATAAAAAACTAAAATAAGAAAAAAGAAATGTATTAAGATCAATAAAATATACAATTTTAGTGTGAATTAAAAAAAATACACATACTGTTAGAAGACATAGACGAAAACATTAACAAAAGTTTCATCAAAATCAAAGCGAAAAATATATATTTTTATTAAGAACGACAGACAAAATTCACAAATGAAAAGATAGAAAAACATTACATACCCAATGATAAGCTAATTACATAGATATCAAAATATTTTTTTATTAAAATATATTTTATCTTTCGAATAAAATTGTCAGCTATTAATATCGTGACATAAAATTTTTAAGAAAGAGAGGAAGTGCAATCCTCACCGCCGAAGAAACCAAAAAAATCCGTCAACGGCTAAGAGCCACCGCAACGTGAACGCCGGCGACGACGGAGAGAAGTTTAGAAACGGACGCCAAATGTCGCTTGTGGATTACGCTTCCTCTTCAGACGAAGACGTTCCAGAACCCACTGAAGAAGAACGCAAGAAAGAGGCGGAACCCCAACCACCTCCTCCTCCTCCTCGTTCTCAGTAATGTCCTTTTTCTTTGCTTCTTCACTAAACTTATTCTAATTGCTTTATGCTTTTTTAAGTTTTCAGTTCAGCATTTGATTCCGTAGAGTTATGTTAGTTCTTTATTTTGGTAATATACCGATAGTTTTTCTGTATTCATTCGCAGTTTTAATGTTGTGGTTGGCATTTTTAGGTTTAGAGTCAATGGAATACTAGCTGTCAATCTTAGGACTTTTATTAATTCTTGTATTACTTTCTACTTTATTTGACGGACAATGATATACAAAGAAGGGACTATGACCATCACAGTGATGTGGATTGCTTGAAAGCATAGCCAGTAATGAACAATAGTGTCACAGTAGTAGAATCCAGACCGAAGAGTAGAAAGAAAATAAGGCAAAGTGATCGGGATGGTTATAGAATTACATAGACGTGGAATTAGTTTAGTGGATAGCTTAAAATCATTGTAGGGTTTAGCACAATCTAGGGGAAGAAATTGTTTGGTTTCTTACACCTACTAACTTATTTGAACTAAAAAATGAATGTTGGAACTTGACATATATGGCCAATTGTTTATGGTTAACTTTCTGTTTTAATCCAATTTTTAGCAAAGACACGGGTGGGGTGATCGCTGCTGAAAATTCCCTAATAGAAGCACAAATAGGAAATAGGTTGGGGGGAAACGCCTAACTGCTGATGTTAGGAAATGACTAAGATACTGTAAAACTAAGAAAAACTACCAGTGAATAACCATTGAGAGCTAGGAGATAAACATTGATTGATAATAAATAGTAAAGAAGAGTACACTTAAGAGATACTAACAACTAAATAGTGACCCTACAAGTGTCACCATGTAACTTTAGAAAATTAAATATAAATCCCTTCAGCCACTTTATTTTCCTTCTTTTAGGCCTCTTTAGGCCCATGTTATCTGCTGCCCCTTCTATTAATTAGAAAGTAAATTTAGGCTTAGCTAAAGTCTTAAAACTGACTTTTAAGGTGAGCTTTATATCTTTTATATATAATTTGCTCTTATCTCTAGTTGATGTGGTATCTCTAACACCTTTCTCAGCCAAGGACTAGACATCTCAAGTATGAGACTAGATGTTTGTGGATAGTTGGATAGCCAATACCATTATAGACCTAATAAATTTTGCTAGGATAGAATTTAGACTTAAACTCAAACTCATAAAACCAGCATGTAAGGTGAGGTTTGCACCTTATATACTACAATTTGACCATATATCTAGTTGATGTGGGATCTGCCACAAAATGTTTTTGATGATAAGAATTTAGAGAATCTACACGAGAGGATTTCTACAAATTAGCTTATGCATATTTTGAAGAATCTCATTTCATTGTTTCTTTTGATTTTTTTTCCTGAAAGTACTTATGGAGAAACTTATAGAATAAACTGAACAATTATCTTTCTACTGTCATTTGATTTGATTACAAAGAGATTATTTATAGAATGTGATATAGATTGGTGGCTAAATAGCGTATTGGTAGTTGTTGTAACCAGTGTTATCAAAAAACAGCCATGGTGGCACCATGGCAGATTTCGGAGACAAACTTTCCGCAGGCCACCACAACATGGTGGCGGTGAATTGGGTTTCACATGGTGGCTTGGGTAGTGTGGAGTGGTGGTTCGGAGTGGCCTAGTGGGAAATCAGGAACAACACAGTGATGGTGTGCATAAGGAAGAACAAGCCTTGAGTCTGCCTGACCCAACCCAATAGTGTTTATTTTTAAACCAAAGGTTTGGGTCATATAACCTGACCCAAACCCAAACAGCAGCCTCCTCTGGGTCATGTATTCCATGCTGCTGCAGCCTCATCTGGTTCTAGAGCAGCCGCACTGCTGTCCCCCTACAGCACTGTCCCGCGCTGTCCTGCTACCATCATGCCACTGCAGCCACCTCTAGTTCTCATGCAAGTACACTTTTATTTTCTTTTTCCTTTCTCTTTCAGCGCCACCTCCCCTCCGCAAATTCTCTTTTTCTTCCTTTCCACTCTAATTATTCTCTGAATATCTGAAACATTTGATCACTTATTTTCCGCAACCCCAGTGGCAACTGAACTAGACAGTTCAAGAACATCCAACAAATAATTAGAAATTTAGGACATTTGTCTTATGTTTTGTTGTTATTTGAGGTTGGAACTTGAATTTGGTGGTGTTTTTATTTGATTTCATTGTTATTTTAATTTCTAGACGTCATATTATTATTAATTATATAGTTTTCTTTCATTATTTTTGCATTAAAATTATGTTCTGCATTTTTTTTAATTATCTATATGTATTTATTGTAGTTTTTTTGTTGCAATGCTTCTGTCATAACCCGTTATGGCTTCCAATATTTTTTTCTTAAAGGAGTTTTTGGGGTGGCTGATATTTTCTGTTATCCACATTGTTAACACTGGTTGTAACGAACTCAGCAGCTGTCATTATTAACTGTAACTAACTGATAGGAAATACTAAGCTACCTGCAGGTCTATTAGATGAAGAGTGAAGCCTATACAGTATATTCACTATTAGTAACATACACAGACTCATGGTTCTATCATCAGAATTCTGCACGTGTTTTGCCTATGATTTCTTCAAGACTCTGTCTTTGATGGATATTCAGAGATATTTGAGATTCTTTCACTGCTGTTTTATTTTTGGTGTTTACTTTTCTTACCATTCTTCATAGGGAAAGTCTATGGCCATTTCAATGTGTCAACAGTTTGCTAGAGAATATTTAGGATATATTTCTTTATTTGTCTCATTAACTACTTCAGTGGTAGGGCTTGTACTAGTACTACTAGTACTTTAACTATTGTAACATATTATAGACATTAAGTATATTTTCTGTCTTTCGCTCTATTTTCTCTCTTACCATTTTTTTTTCATCCTAATCCTAATATTTGACTCCATTTTAACTGTTTACTGCCATGAACGGTATTGCAGCCTAGCCTAGAAGTTAATGTTTTGTTTCGTTTTCTTAGAGCTGCAACAAAGGCTAAAAGTAAACGTTCAGTATGTAATATAAGCTATTTGGTTCTAATCCTTGCTAAATTTTCCTATTACAAAGGCAATTATGAAATAGGTAGAATGATGACATAAAATTTATTGGTTCACCTATTCCCCCGTTAAAAAAGAGGATCAAGGTCTGACACAGGATGAACCAAAAGCTTTGTTAGTATGCTAAAGAAGGAAGAGGGGCCCTAACAGAATATTGTTAAGACAGATGAGTCAGTCAGGAATCAGTTAGAGATACGAAGGATAATAGACCCTTTCTAGGATAAATAGACCCCTTGAAAAAACTATGCAATTTTCCTAGAAGAAAGAGGGAAGCAACAACATTGTAGCAGTGTGTTTTATAAAGAAGCCTTTGGTGTTTACTGAGTTTGTGTTTAAATTAGAATTCACTGTGGTTTATTTCTTTTTAGCTTATCTGTGAAAGAATTTTCGTGTAAGCTCTCTTGTGCTGTACTGCTATGGTTTCTTCAAGGGTCTGTCTATGATGGATAGAGAGCACAGAGCTCTTTATTGATCATATAATTTAATTTTTATTTTACCCATTTTTCCAATCTTTTATGTGGATATTGTACAGTGGTTTCTTATGTGAAACTACAAAATAGAAAATTTTGGTAAAAGTTGTCTCAAATCTAGAAACATATAACCAACCAATGAAGCGATAATTAAGTCAATAAGTAATTGCTCATTAACCTCTTGTAAAAATCTTAAACCAGTGAATTTCTTGTTCCTGAGATGGAAATGTTTTTCTTAGAATTCTGAATTTTTCAATTTGTTTTTCCATTTCTTATTCTTAGATCTTACCCATGTATCTCTTTTAATTTTAATTTCATTCTCTTGTAAAACAACGTAATGTTTACTTTTTTCATGATTTTTGCGTAAGATACAAGTTAACCATAAAGAACCATCATAACTGAATCAGTGAGCTAGATCCATAAATCTGCTTTCCTAAAAAACAAAAAAAAAAAAAAGGACCTGGAGATAAAGGCATGCTTTATATATATGTGTGTGTGTGCACAGTGTGCACACGTGTGTGATTTTGGAGTCTTATGCAAAGTGTCAACCAACATAAACTATTATAGAATTTCACCTTTCTTGATCATCATTGTCCTCTAGTCTCAATATGAATGCTTTTTAATATGTAGGACTAAATCTGGATCTTGGTCAAACCAGCAGCTAGAAAATAAACCTCGTTCATCTCTGCCTTTAGAGGAGAAACTTCCTGATGCTTCTCTTCTTTTGGATGCACCCACTGTCTCATCAAATCTGATGAGTGCTAGTGATCACTTCTCTCGAGTTGCTGCAGCTCAAGCTGAAAATGCTTCGCGGAAGAGAGACTCAAATGGAATGGCCTCCTCCACTGTTCGTAGTAAAGTTCCCAGAGGAAACTTGCCTCATTCAAGGAATGTTCCAGAAACCTCGGGTGGTACGCTACTTCCACCACAGATCAGTGGAAGGTTCGTGCTCATTTGTTTTCAGATAGCGGTTTGCTTTTTAACTTATTTGTTCATTTGTTGCTACTTGTTTTTAGAGTTAAGTATGTTTGATTTTAAATTTTATCTCAATTATTAGTAGATCTTGAATTGATGCATGGGGTCACGTGAGGAGAATTTGCAAATGTTATGCACTTAGATTGAATTTTAAATGAGCTCTGCCTATCTGTTTATAATTTGGATACTGATTTCATGAATTTAATACTTGCATTTTCACTTTTTTTTTATTGTTTTTGTATACTTGTTATTTTAGTTTTGTTGGGAAGATTTTAGTTTAGAAGCCTACTTTAAAGTAAGCCCTTTTAAGCAGGCTAAAAAACTACTGAACAGGCTTAATAGGTGTAAATTTGTACGTAGGTTGGAGCAGGTTTAAGCATTTAAATTAAATATACTAACAAATATGTATGTAATTCGAAAACATTATTGTAAAATTTAATGCCATAATGATGATGACATTCTTATACTAGTTATTATTATTTGCTTTGAATAGCCTAAAACCTGACCTTTGTGAATCATTTGGCCTAACTTATTTGATAAATAGGCCTTGCATGACGTGGGCCTAATGTAAACCCCTAACAAGCATCTTGGGCTATTCCTATCCTTAGTTGGAATTCTCCAAAAATTGGTAAGGAACCCATCTCTGCTAGTAAAAGAGGCAATGGCAAGTAAGAAGGATCTTATCTAGGGTATCATTGGAGTAGAAGTAAGTCAATTAACAACAATCTTGGCTTCTTAATCATTCTTTGTGAAAATCATATTTACTACTCAAGTCATGATCACCTTGTATGAAAGAAATTCTATGGGTATTTTCGGGAGTTTGGTTTTGGATGGAAAGATAAGATTGGATAATTTTTTTTTTTATTTCTAATAAACATTATATAATTTAATAATTTTAAGGTGAAACTAAAATGGTAGATTAGCATGAATTTGATGTCCTAATCTTTTATTTATTGTTATAAATGTTATAACTCTTAATTTAAAAATAAATGGTTTCCCTTCCCTCCAAATCCCCACGCTTTAACTTAAACACCCTCTTAAGAAACTTTGAACTTTGACAAATGATATCAGATCTTATTCTAGCAAGATTTTGTTGAATCTATCATATCACCCGATATTAGATTATTAACAAATATCTATTCTTACACTCAAGATGTCTATTTTTAGTATGAAGCGGTATGTTGGAGATTTCATCCCGACTTGAAATATGATCAAATTATAATATATAAGTGAGTGTAAACTTTACTTTAGAAGCTAGTTTTATGAGGTTGAATTACACTTAAAAATTCACTCTCTAATTGGTTACTCAAACGAGAGTGTAGGATGGATTAGAAATATTGAAATTTTTGTTTGCTTTTATTTTCTTTCTATTCTGCTTCCTTTTAAAGGGTCGTCCTTGATGTAAGGGTCAGGTTGTAGGCGGAACCTAGTCATCGTAGATCTAATCCTGAAAACAACCACGCTACTTGTGGGGCATAGGGTCTGTAATATACTCTTCTTGTACCTCACCTGGTAGGAGGCTTTTGCACTAAGCCATATTTTTTCATTCGTTTTTCTTCCTATGGATAATTGTGCTTAGAAAGGGCATTGGATGATGTTTCCTGTTAGAGTTCTATGACCACTCTACTTGTGGGGCATAGGGTCTGTAATATACTCTCCTTGTACCTCACCTGGTAGGAGGTTTGTGCAGTAGGCCATCTTTTTTCAGTCGTTTTTCTTCCTATGGATAATTGTGCTTACAAAGGGCATTGGATGATGTTTCCTATTAGAGTTCTATGTTCCCTAGAAAAGTTGGTCATTGAGCGGGTTGAAACATTAGGTCCATGGGCCAATAGTAGAGATCACTAAGAAACTCGGTTGATCTAGTTTGCATTAGCAAAAATAAAAGTACAAATATAATATATGCCTAACATAATTTGACAAATCTAACCTAAAATTTTTTATCATAATAAATTACTAATGTATGAAATGGCTAATAAAGTTCAAGGCAATTTGATTTAATAGTTCAAATTTCAAAATATCATTATGGTGGATCCAGTCTGTTTAGATTTGGTAACTATGCAACTATCACTTCCTGCTAACATGCCACAAATCATCTGCATACGCTAGATGTATATGTTCGAGATGCATATGATGTCAAGCGATAAATCATTCCAAAATCCTAATCTTTTCTTTTTTTACTGTTTTGTTTTAGGCAATGCTAAAGCTGACTTAGCTGAGATACTAGTTTGTCTGTTCTTCAAATTCTCGTCATTGAAATATCTTTTTGTGTTTTCTTTATATGTGTGTGTGTGTTTATTCATGGATTTCTGATTTCATAATTTCAGGAAAAACATTGTTACAGAAGACATAAGCAAGCTCTTTGTCAAAAAACAGCGGTAACATTTGCATCGTAGAAGTTTGCATAATGAAATCAGTGATGGGTAAGAAATGTACACCTGAGGATCTGGCACTTTACCTGCTTGAAAGTGCTTGCTTTTGTAGAATGTGTACTCGTTTAACTTTTAAGCTTGTTTATATCCATAGGTTGTACTTTTTCCTAGTTGATCATATTAGGTTGTTAACCTAAACTCAGCCAAGTAAAAGAAAATGGAGCACAAAACCTGATACGGGTTATTTGCTTCTCGGCATATGAAGTGGGTTTGCTGTTATAATTTAGGATTCTTGAGAGTAGTACTATGGATGATATTTTCATGCTTTCTTCACATTTTATAAATATTTGCCGTCTTGCAAGGGCTTTTCATAAGGTAAAGGTGATTGGAAGGAGACACTTGCATAAAAATTCCTTTAAAATATTTGAACTTATTTGTCTTTCAATTTTTGCTTTAGTTAAACTGTGATATGATACTTCATTTTGCGATTTTTATTTTTATTTTAAAATTGAATACGATGATTAGGCTCTAAGAGATAATTAGGGACCAATTTTAGACTCCACTACTCCATTTAAAGTCCATATTACATGACGCTCGTTATGCTCTTAAACTAGATATAGCTATCACATCCTCACACCCCTTACTCATGATTCCAAAGTATTTAGATGCTCACAATTGAGCACCATAAACAGTTATATTAATACAATAATTTATATTACTAATTATATTAAAAATATATTAAATTATATTAATAATTATATTTCTATAATTTTATCATATATTATTTAAAATTATTATTTGTTACGTCTCATGAGATTTCAGAAACATATTAGTTAAGATTTATTAAGATAAGATTTGATTGTTAGTTATTATTTATTAATTAAGATAAGATTCTATTATTAGTTATTTTAATATTAGAATTCTGTTAGGAGATTTAGAATTATATCATATCTGTTATTTATATTTATATCTTTTAGATAGGGAAGAAAGGTTATAAATAGAAGATCTCTAAAGGAGTGGAGGGATGCATCACAACGATTCAGAACTAGGCTAGGCCAACACCCAGTACTCTTATATTTTCTTGTAATTTTAATATTTAGAGGGAATAAAACCCATTTTCATTT
>Ga0123340_1004728_pt1 | contig 12954 bp, 5 predicted proteins | sample SirMexnodulemix_FD_89961 | JGI IMG/M metagenome (GOLD analysis project Ga0123340, IMG submission 89961) | Root nodule microbial communities of legume samples collected from Mexico - Siratro Mexico nodule mix | ecosystem: Host-associated > Plants > Roots > Nodule | place: Mexico: Nepantla... | reverse complement strand
CTAAATTATTTAAAATTAAACATAAATCTTAAATAATGCAATAAAATCACAAATTTATTATTCTATTAAAATATACAATTTAGTATAAATTATAATTAACTGAAATATGTAAAAAAAAATTCTTACAATCTAAACTATTATTTTTTATTGAAATTTATTGTTGCTTTTATAAGTATAAATTATTTTTACATTTTACCTAAATTGAAACTTTTAAAGTTATTAGTCTAAATAAAAATAGTTTGCAATGTTTTTCAAATTTATTTTTTTATTAATTCTCTTACTTAAAAATTTAAATATTTTTTTACTATATTTTTAAGAGATTAAATACAAATTTTTTGAATTCTTATTTTATTTCTATAAAAATATTAATAAGTTATAATAAAAAGTATATAAACACTCTACTTAAATTGACTAAAACAAATTAAAGATGTACTTAAATTTAAAATAAAGAATATTAATAGATAACATTTAATGAAAAGTAATTATTAAAAATTAAATACTCTTATTAACATATACATGATACCATTAAATGTTATATATGTTTACAAGGGTATTTGGTAATTTCCACCTCATGTATGAGGGCTATTTTGTAATTTCAAATTCCATCCCTTTAAATCTTTTCGTGTTAGCGAAGATGTCTGTAAATTGGTCCTCATCCATCCTCTCAAATTAGGTCAACCAAACAGGCTTCATCTTCTCAAATCCATTCTCTTGAACAATAAATCTTCTCAAATCAGTTCAATCAAAGACACTTAGTGAATCATGGTGTTTCTTTTTACAAATCAAATGGAACAAATATTATTATGTGACGAATTCCAATACTCTCATAAGTTATGGACTAAGACAAAACAGTAAAAATGGGAGATTGCCATCAAACTTGAATACAATTTTTGTCATGCATAATAAACCGCTTATTACCACATATTCTTCACCAACAAGGAAGGTTGCTTACATAGCTATTCTGATGATAAGACTTTATTAATCTATTTGATCAGATCCTCAGACTTTTGGTTACTTAATTTATGTGGCAAGAGTGAAGGCACTGCACCAAATGATGCTTAAAGATTCGAAATATTTTACTGTTTTTTTTCCTTCTTGGAAACTGTGACACTTGTTTTTTTGTGTTTCAGAATTATCTGAAGTTACACATCGACAGTTTCCTTATGTTTACCGCCATTGAGATGCTTGAAGAATGCCTTGCCGTTTGATCAGTTACTACTAGTAGTTTTAGGTTCATTGTGTGTGTTTTGAATTTTCTATGTAAAGGAATAGTGAGTTAGCCATTTTTATAATTTTATTTTGTGCACGACGTTCTCAATTCTCGTTGTTTGATTCTCACTAGTTTCCGCAAAATCTGCGTGGTTGCCAAAACTTGTCCATTTTTTCACCCTGAAAGCAGTGCGATGGTTTCACGGGACAACTTTTGACTTCATATGAATAAAATGAAAAATTTGTCCTGAGCTCACTTTGGTCCGTGAGCAAGTACCATGATTGATATTTGATATTGATAAGCACCATTTGACCCTTAACTAGTAGCATCTGTTTAATATTATAAGCTCAACCACAGGTTTGGCATGTTGCCGTGAATTATATGCAATAGCATGCCATGCCACTTGTTGGTACATCAAAGCTCATTATTAGCCAAATGCAAACAAGAGACACTTTCCCTCACGCTGGCCCATTTCATTATAAATGCCAACAATCTCCCTCACTTCAGTGTCTCAATTTAGAATACAATTCTACACACCCATCTTCCCATTTCAAATAATAGTACAATACCTTCTCATTCTGCACTCAAAAACTTTGGCTTTCACTACCTCCATTTGCTGCTTTCTATTTCTATTTTGTCAAGGGAAAAATGCTAGAAAGAGAAGCAAGTTTTGAGAGCTCCAAAATCTGGACTGAACCAAAACATCAAGCAACTGAGCTCAGAGTTCCAGTGATATATTACCTTTCCAGAAATGGCCAGCTTGAGCATCCACATCTCATGGAGGTTCCAATCTCTTCTCCACGAGGAGTGCTATGTCTCAAAGGTAAATGTTTCAGTACTGTAATGGAAAATAGAGATGCTAGCTACTGAATTTGAGTTATGCCCAGATAATAATTCACTATTTCTCTTGTATGTTCACCCTGTCGTTGTGATCAGATGTGATAGATAGATTGAGTTTTCTCCGGGGACAAGGAATGACCAACATGTATTCTTGGTCTACAAAAAGGTATATTTTTTATTCTTTCTCTACAGACCCAATTGTCTTCACGTGTGTAGTAGAACATAAAGACATTATTTAAAGTTGCTTCAGCTCAATCAATTTTGGATATGAATTAATTTCTTAAAGTGAATCCGAACACACTTTTATTTAGTTCACAAGCTCAAACTTTTTGCAACTAACGAGATCTTTCATTGTAGGAGTTACAAAAACGGGTTTGTGTGGCAAGATTTGTCAGAGAATGATTTCATTTACCCAAGTAGTGGTCATGAGTATGTCCTCAAAGGGACACAGATGATAGAAGCTTCTTTGAGTTTTCGATCCTGTGAGACAATATCAACCTCAAGCTCCAAAAGTTCGACAGAAGCAAACAATTCTAGCATGGATACAGATTCCCCTGCAACCATAAAGGGGAGAAGCAAATCACTGAACTCGTGTGATTACAAGTTTTACAAGGCAAAGACGTGCGAGGAGTTTGCAGGGAAAGCCACCAACGCCTCAACTCAGACTGAGGAGAAGCGTAGGGAAAGCATAAAACGGGAGAAAGTTGAAGAGTGTGAGGGAAATGATGATGCAAGGGAGTTGTGTGAAAATGAAGGGTCTTCACGATTTTCTACTTCTAGTTTTGGAGCGTTGGAAGGGTCTTTGGAGGGTTACGGATCAGCAGATATCAGAAGGCAGAGGGTTGAGAATGAACGTCCAAGTGGGAGGATCAAGGCTTCAGAAGTTCTCATGCAGTTCATCAGGTGTGGATGATGTCAAAGGGTCATAGGAACTATTAATCACTCAAATTGGTATGATTATGCAGCTTTTATTCAGCTAGAAATGGAACAATAACTTGAGTTATTTGTGTTTGTCCTTTTAATCAAATTAGACATGTGATGAGATGAATTATTGCTCCTTGTATCTTTGTTGGCACCAAATATTTGTGCATCACCATTTCTGGAGCAAAATCTGGTTGAACCCAATACCCCAGAGGAAAAATACTTAAACTGCAAGTCTTTTAGTCATCTGCTTTGGCTTTATTTTCAGAGTTCTGCTCCAATGTCTTCCATTGAACATTTTCTCCTGTTATGAACATAAAAATCTAACCTTGTGAAAAAGTTAGAGCTTGGATGCAATCCAACACTTTTGTCTATACCATTATAGGTTTGTTTGTTTTTTGACAGTTATGCTGCCTTCAATATTAAGAGGTAGGGTAACTTTTTATTCCCAATTATAAATAATACTTTATATATATTTAAAGTTGACAAATAAATAAGTTGAAATTTAATTTTAATGGTATTTTATATTTGTAAGAAAATCCAACTGGAACTATTCTTTTTTTAAGTGTTGAAGGTGTATTCCAAGGGTTTGCTTGTTGAATATCAGACACGTCAGTCATATGATGACTAAAAGTTTAGAATTAGATACTGCAATACGGTAAACAGTTTCGTAATACACATGTTCAAAACGTGGCAAATCTATGAAAGAAATATTGCTAAAATATTAAATGGGACAATATTCTGCATAGATACGCCAGGTATAATTTCAATTGAAAGGCCTAAAATCTGAAGATATAAAAAATATAAGTGTATTTATTAGTAATTTAAATTGGATTAAGATAAATGAGTATTCGCTAATTATGTCTTAAACGTTAAATAAGTAAAGAACTTAAAAATAACAAATGCCCGTCTAGCTCAGTTGGTAGAGCGCAAGGCTCTTAACCTTGTGGTCGTGGGTTCGAGCCCCACGGTGGGCGGAATTTTATCTTTTTTAGGAAAATTAGTAAAAAATTTGCCAACTTCTATTCGTGCAAGGTGGGACCACAGATGGATTAATTTTTCTTTTTAATCTGTTTCTGAATTAATTGTTTTATCTTTCTCACCAAAAATAATATATTTATTGAAAAAGTTTGATTCTTTAACTGATTGTTGTTGTTCAAAATGATTTTATTAATTTTTATTAGCTAGATTAATTAATTTGAAAAGTCAAAAGATGCTGCTCTAGCAAAAATATTAAAGCTAGTTTTTTATATTATTTTTATTAAAAACAATTACCTACAAAAGGGTTGGTGTTGTAGCATATATTATTTTTTATCAAGTGGATTAAAAGCAAATACTATGTTTTCAATATCTTCCTCTCATCTCTTTCTTGATGTATCCGTATTTTGAAAGTTCCACTCACATCTTCTTTTTTTTAAAACTAATGCCCCTACCATTAGAAAGAGCATATTCAGTCTTTCTAATTATCACAGGTTAGTTCAAAGGATTTACCACATTCGAATCACAATTTTGTTTTTTTTAAGTACTACCAAAATAAATATTATCTTAAAAAAATTAAAATTACAATCTGTTTATCACAATTTATTTTTTGGATAAACTTAATGTATTTGTTAGCTGTGAATTAAGGATTGATATTTTGAAATTTTAAATTCATTTCACGAATCCAAATCTTTTTCACCACAATATTTTATTATAATGATTTTTTTATAAAATTTAAAACATTCTACTTGTTTAGAGGTTAAGTGTGATGAACAATTTTTTACCCTTTATCGTGGATTTTAAATTATTTAAGATAACATAAAATTTTGTTATCAAAATATAAAAGTGAATAGCGTTATAGAATCGCAAAAACAACAATGAAGATGTCAAAAACTATTTTCTAGTGACACCTAGCTAGAAGTGAGAATCTGCAGGAACTAGAAAAACAGCTCAGAAATTTATTAAAAACTATCCATTACTGTTAATAATCATACTAATGTTAAAATACACTAATACGTAATATATATTTCTTATTTAAATAGTATAATTTTTGAAATAAATAAACTATATAATATAGTGCTTTATTGAAAAAACGACATATTGATCATGAATGAATCTGCAAGCTCAGGAGACAGTGATGATGATGTGAAAACAGAAATGGTCCAACAACTGTAGTAAAATGAAATTGGTATTTTGGAATGAATATTATTGTCGACGAACATAGATGAATGGAGCCAAATGAAAATTGGTAGAACAACCAGAGAAAGAAATAGAAGAGGAAAAATTTAGTGACACTATTTTATTTTCAGTTCTCATATTTAAAAATTATTTTTTTAACGCTAAAGTTACCCCTTGGCTAGAGTGATTTGAAAAGTAAAAATAAAAATAAAAAGAATTGTAAGACCACAAGCAGAGGAAGTGTTGAATTGTTCATGACATGTCCATTTATGAGAGAAACTAGTGGTCTCATCTCATTGAACTATTTTAATCTATTTTTATAATTTTTTTTTTTACATTCTCTGATTCCCTTATATATATACATATACAGATATTACACCACGCATTAGTGTTGCCAACGTATTCTGCTTCTTCTTTCTTTCTTTCATCCTTTCTCTCTATGCTTTACTACTTCATTCGTTCATTCATTCAACTTTTCGTATTATAATAAATACTGGGAAATTTGCACACACACAAACACTTTGATTCTTGTTTGGTGGAGTTGAAATCTGGGTGGTGATTGATGGGTTTTGTTCCCCTTTTCTGATTTTGGTGTTATTTTGTGTTGTGAATAAACACTGAATGGGTTCCATCAGAGGAATCAAGAAGAGGAAGAAGGCTGATAACAAAGATGGCCAAGATGCCTCTGCCACCCCATTCGATTGGTGGCATCATTTCTCCCTCAGAATTTCAGGTACACTGCAATATCCTTTCTTGTGATTGGACATGCGTGTTTGTGTGTGTGATATTCTGTTACTTGCTTGTTATTGTATATCATCAAGACGGGTAGTTGTTATTGTTTTGATTATCTAATGTAGGGCAAAAAAGTTATGTGCTTTTTGGTAATGGGTAGGATTATAATGATTCAAGATTTGTTTTTTCAAGCTTAATAATGTATAGTTTACTCTCCTTTCGTTAATATCTTTGTTTCCTTTGCTTGACTTTCGTATTCGTGTTGCTCTTATGGGGCATGCATCTTTGCTGAGTTACTTAATACAGAAAGTGACCCCATGCCTTTGACCAAAATGTGTTTCTTACAAGGAATTTATTTCTTACTTAGGAACTGTAGAAGAAGACTTTGGTTATAATTTTGTTGAATCCTGTTTGGTTATTGTATATCTGTTTGGCTAGTTGTTATTCTGTACCTTAACCTTCAAAATTGTGAAGCTTCTGGTGGGGATCCTGGTTGTAGGTATAAACACCAGAATTGTTTTTGTTATCTTTACTTGTTGCAGTTAATCACTTACATAACAATTTGGGTATCCTATGCACTGTTTTCACGTGAATTGTGCAGTTTCTTTATCTTGTTATGCATTGATGTCAGTCAACACTCATTTTTTGACTTTCAACCCATTTCAAAAGATCTTTCTTCCTTTAATTTAGCTTTTTGTATCTTCCCAATGTCTGCTTTGAAGAGTCACATAATTTGCAATCTCATCTTTATACTGACTAATAACCAGATGCATGAGCAGTGAGATTACTCAAGCCTGTGGTTAACACGGTACTTTCCAACTAATAAAACTATTTATGAAATGTATTTTTTCATGTGGCTTATTAAATTGATTGAAGATAAGAAAAGTATATACATGCTGTGAAACTTCTCTGGTTAAATGAGATGTGCTGAACTCTGGCATAAATGTTAGACTGGTATGGTTGGTACAGTAAAAGATTATTTTTACGAGTTCAAAACCTTATAATCTGATTGACAGCTGAAGAGATTTTGAAACAAAATAAAATCTGAAAAGCAGATGTATGAACCTTTATTAAGTTTATTTTTAGTTGAAGGTCTCTCAGTCAATTCCTTACTATACTGATTTTCTTAATCAAAATTCTGTCGCGTCTAGCCATTAGGTTGTTCATATTTTGTTTTATTTGTGCTTTGTGACTTGAGTAGATTTCTCTGTATAAGAAAAGAATGATTTTGACCTCTAGGTAAACCATCCCAGTTACATAGAATTTGCACACATATTTCTAATTTGATTAAAGCTGTGTCTGGATATAAAGAATATTGTTTCTGATATTGCTTCTTCTTAACTTCCTTTTAAGATGTCAAACTTATTCGTAATATATTATTGTGAAATTCAACTGCCAATCTTCATGATATGCTTATGCCTTAATCTACCAATTTTAGGACCTTTGGCTCAATCCAAAAATATAGAGAAATTTGAGTCAGTTTTCAAGATCTCAAGGAAGACGTTCAACTATATTTGCTTCCTTGTGGAAGAAGACCTGCTGGCCAGAGCCTCAAATTTTGTTGATTTAAATGGCAAACGTTTGTCTATAAATGACCTAGTGGCTATAGCTCTTAGAAGGCTTAGCTCCGGTGAGTCATTGTCAACCATTGGCGACTCATTTCGGATGAACCAGTCAACTGTTTCCCAAGTAACATGGAGGTTTGTGGAAGCAATGGAAGAAAGAGGGCTCCACCATCTTAGCTGGCCTTCAACTGAACTGGAAATGGAAGAGATAAAGTCTAAGTTTGAGAAAGTACGGGGCCTTTATAATTGTTGTGGTGCCATTGACAGCACACACATAATGATGACTTTGCCCTCTGTGGATGCTCTGAATAATGTGTGGATTGATCGTGAGAAGAATTGCAGCATGGTCTTGCAAGCTATTGTGGATCCGGATCTGAGATTCCGTGACATAGTTACTGGATGGCCAGGGAGTATGAGTGATGAGCAAGTGCTTCGAAGTTCTTCTTTTTTCAAACTTGGTGAAGAAGGGAAAAGATTGAATGGTGGAAACAAAGTACTTCCAGAGGGAACAATGGTAAGGGAATACATTATAGGTGACACAGGCTTTCCCCTTTTGCCATGGCTTCTTACACCTTACAAAGGTAAAGGACTCTCAGATGTTGAAGTTGAGTTTAACAAAAGGGTTGTTGAAACTCAAATGTTGGCCAAGAAAGCATTGGCTAGGCTGAAGGAGATGTGGAGGATAATCCAAGGTGTGATGTGGAAACCTGACAAGCACAAGCTACCAAGAATTATTCTTGTCTGCTGCATCCTACATAATATAGTTATTGATATGAAGGATGAAGTGTTGGATGATATGCCCTCTTACCACCAGCATGATTCCAGATATCACGACCAAACTTGTGAATTTGTGGACAATGCTGGCAACACTATGAGAGAGAAGCTATCTCTCTACTTATCTGGCAAGCTTCCTGCTTGAAAGATCATTTCTTAGGATTGTTACAGTTGAATTGGAATTATATAAAGATAGATTTTTATTACCATTTTCATGTTATTGGTTGACAAGACAACTGACTTAGACACAAATAAATTTTAGTTGCCTCTGCATCAATATCTGTTCAAGGAGGAATATACTAATTCTGGTTGAATGAGCTATTAGCTTGGTAGTTCATTAGTCTTCTGAAAACAAAAGAAGTTAATTATGTCTTTCATTGCTCCTTTCTTCATTTTTTGGGTCTTAGAGACCAATTTGTAAATTTGGTGAGGGCACATTAACCTTATTTCGCTGGGGGATTTAGGTGAGTTGACTGGAACTTTAACGATACAAATGCAATATGGTATGCTTTGATTTTAAAAAATTTACGAGCACGAAAGAAAATTTGTTTGGAAATAATATTTTTTAAAATAAATTTTAATATATAGAGGGATTAGATATCTTGAGTTCATTTCAAAAATATTTTTTAATACCAAACATATTTTTTAGAAAAAACAAGATTATTACATCGAGGATAATTGTTATATAGTTATTGAAAAGGAGGTTCATGTCATCCTGGATCAGTGGATGACAAATAGGTGTGCCGTGGGTTTGTCTATGTTTGTTTTCAGGTTTGCTATGTTTGTTTTCTATCCGATATTTATATTTATCTCTGTAATGTGTACAAAATTGGTGTATCACAGACAAAATTGGTGTATACCAAACTTCAGAGTATTTATATAATAACGGTTCAAATATTAATTAAATAATTTTTATAAAAAAATAAAATAAATAAAAATGGTAATATTAAGAATTCAACGTTAAAAATCATACACTTTATTTTCTTACATGCCAAATAAAAATAAAAATTATAATTACATAAATTTAAAAATAAAGTTCAAATGAAAAATTAACATGAGAAAAGGTAAGCTAGAGGTAACTAAGTGACAGAAATGCACATAAGGTTAAGGATAATCTAATATATTATAAAATTTTAAAAATAAGTATTAAATAGAATAATTATTTTAAATATAAAAACTAATTATGTGTTAAAAATCTTTAATTATTTTGGTACTAAACTATAGCAGCGGTTAGCATTATTTTTGAAATATTTTCAATCGTTAAATTGTTGTGTTTTAAAGTGTTTAATTTAGAATATATTTTTATATTTTAGATTGTATAATTTAGAATATAATTTTTTTATATTTTATATTATGTAATTCGAAATATATATTTTTAATTTTTGGTATAAAAGAATTAGAAGATATAGAACTTATTTAATTTTCTATAAGGGTATAATGATCATTTTACGAGTATCTGTAGAAACTACGGAGTGGCGGGAAGAAGACTGTTAAGAAATGGTGATTGCGGCATTACGGAAGAAGGAAGAAGGAATCGAAGAGCAAAGAAGGCATTGAAATTGAATTGGAATAAGAATGGAATTGAAAATGTGGTGAAGGAGAAGAGATTTTGGATGGAATCCTTCATCATTGCTTGGGCTGCATCTCTTCAAGTAAGGTAGGCTACCCTATATTCTAATTCACACCTATTCACCTCTTTTCTCTTCAATTCTTCATCTATTCTCTTTTGTTGTTTTGCGTGTTCACTTTCAGGGTCACATGATGTGGTCTATTGCAGGCTTAACCGTGTATGATATGTGTAAGGCTGCTTCCAAAGATATAGCTATTACAGATATAAGACTTAAGCATAAATCTGGTGGAAAAAGTGAAGAGTATTGGTGGACACAATGATGGTTTAACATGCATTCCAATAGATAACGACAGTACGAAAATGCTGTTATCCTTCATGTAGTTTTCTTCACCAGCATAACTCTGCATGATTTCCTGTAATGGGATGCATGAATTCTGGGGATAGTTTTGTTTTAGTACATTTCAATTACTAAGCTTTCATGGGTCTTGGTAAACATTGTCAAATTTTGTAACTGGTCTAGGTTTCAGGTCAAATTTTGTAAGTGGTCTTCCTTTGACCAAAAGGGTTTCTGGTCAAATGTCTTTAATTTAAATTTAATATAATTATAATTTATGATTGGTATGAAAAAAACAAAAACTGTTAAGGGATTATTTAGATGGGATAAAATAGTTAAAACTAGGAAAGAGTGAACTTGGTACGCACTAATTTTCACTTTCAAGCATGAAACAGGGATTGAGATTAAGGTTGGAAAGAGAAATCAGCTATAAGGATGAATGGAAAATAAGTTATTCTAAGTCTGTGGATTAAATGGTATGAATTTTTGTTTTAATTTAATTGATGGTTATAAGTTTGAGCATTGAGAGTATCATTGACTTAAAAATTGAGAGAAAAAGCATTTATGTTCATTGTATTCTTAGCTAGTTCAAGATGTAAGTTGTAATAGATATGTACATGCAGTCTATACTCAAACTTTTTTTTAACCTGCTCCATATGTTTCATTCAAGCTTCCTATAGGATAAATTTATACTAATGCACTAAATAAACTAATAGACAAATTTACATCATATTAAATTTATAAATAATAAAAATGAAGCAGTATGTGATATTTATTTTTAGGAACTATTCTCTGTACAACTAATATTCATTTTCTCAACTATACCTCTCTTCACCTCGTAGTTTAGAAAATAATTTTTTATATTACAGAATTTAGAATACATTTGAAATAAAAAAATATATATTTTAGATTTCATAATTCCAGAATACAAATTGAGTACTTTTCAAATTATGGAGGTGCAGGAAGAAAATCATGGAGGTGTAGGAAGAAACAGTCGAAGAAAAGTATATAATTGGACTATCTGGGTGGCCTGGTATTGTTCAAAGAGAAGAGTTAAGAAACAGTGGCGTTGCGATTGCCGGAAGAAGGAATCTAAGCTCAAGAAGCCATTGAAATTGAAATTGAATTGGAATAAGAATGGTGGATTTGAAAAATGTGGTGAAGGACAAGAAATTTTGGATGGCATCGTTCATCATTGCTTGGGCTGCAGCTCTTCAGGTAAGGTACCTATATTCTAATCCATACCTATTTTCCTCTCTTCTCTTCTCTTCAATTCTTCATCTATTCTCTTGCGCTGCTTTGCGTTTTCAATTTCAGGGTCACATGATGTGGTTGCAGCGCCAAGACTCCTTCAAAGAAAAATTCGGTAACTCCCAAGATCATCCTCAAAACCCTAACTAACTCACTGCTCCACTCTCTTTGATTACATCATCCCTTCTATCCTCTTTCTATGCTTTAATTTATTAGGTTTCATCTTCTACTGTTTATCAATTATGAATTATGTCTCTGTTGTATGTTTAGATCCCCTGCTTGATAACAGAAAGATTAAATCTAAAAGCAGACTACAATTCCCAATTATTGGCTTCCGTGTTTTATATTTCATTACTGCTATGTCCTTCTCATTTAATTTGATTTCATATTTGGTTCAGCTGTAATCACTGGTTGCATCATAATACGTGTTGATAAATTCAAACTAGTTGTTTTTTGTGCATCCCTATCAATAGATTATGACTTATCAATCCCGTTAGGGCTTTCCAATGAAAATTCTCATCCATGTCACCAATTTCTCGCCAATGTTACTTCCAAATGCTTCTCCCTAGTGACCCAGACTCGTTCTCACATTATGGTGCAGAGGAAGGAAGTTGTTCTCGTGGGAGAATTTTAGTGAGAGATTGTAGGGTAATCCTATTAGTTCAGGGGCCTCACATGTATTCTCCCCAGTCCCATCTGTTGTGAACCAGAACGGGTGACTCCTCAGCTCCCCTTCTTATAGATCCGGAAAAAAAATTGCTGATTAAGCCAGAGGTTTATGATTAGTCCCTTCATGTTTGTTTCTCTCCTTTGACATGACAACAATCGTAGTGGGTTGCCATGTTCTACAACTATCAAAGTGAGTCTAACAACATGAAGCGGTGAGACAAAAAAATAGCCTAGTATATTTCGTTCATGGTGGTCAAGGGGTCCCATGGTTGGATGGATCACAAACAACCCTCTAAGTGGGGGGTCCTTCGATCCTAAGGAAGAAGATAATGTGGATTATTTTCCAAGAGTTAATATCCACACTTAGCAAATTACACATTAGGTTTTCTTCTTCTACTTTTTAACAAGGAAAGGTATATTAGGTTTTCTTCTTCTATCTTTTAGGACTAGCTAGTCTAAACACTTCCTGTGTTTAGGTTTCTCTCATATATGGTTAAAAACATTGAAGTGAATATGAAAATCCAAAGGAAATAAAAGGCTTTTTCTTCTTGTACCCTTGTTTTCTCTTCGCATGTCCACATTTTTTAGGAAGAAAAAATGTATTTTTTAGAGTTTAAGGAAAGGTATTTAGCTCTCGTAATCTTACCTATTCGCATTTCCATATTCTTTTGGAGGAAAAAAAAATTAACTAACGTCCTAAAATCTAATTTTGTTAAACTCTAATTTTATTTTAATTGATCTTATTTATAACTAGATATTTTGAATTTTAATTTTGTTCCAATTTGATCCTTAAACTTTAATTGTTCTTTTTTTAAATAAAAACCTAAAATTTTGATTTTATTCTAATTAATCCTTAAAGCTTACCAATTTTTTTATAAATAATTTCCAGAAAAATATTACTTAAACTGAATCATTATATAAAATTTTGTAT
>Ga0123340_1004725_pt1 | contig 12958 bp, 7 predicted proteins | sample SirMexnodulemix_FD_89961 | JGI IMG/M metagenome (GOLD analysis project Ga0123340, IMG submission 89961) | Root nodule microbial communities of legume samples collected from Mexico - Siratro Mexico nodule mix | ecosystem: Host-associated > Plants > Roots > Nodule | place: Mexico: Nepantla... | reverse complement strand
TTTTTTTTTTTTTTTTTTTTTTGTTTTTTTGTGTTTTTTTAATTATACAATTTTTTTTTTTTTTTTTTTTTTTTTTTATCTTTCAAACATTCCATTTTTCTTATAAAACTTACTTTTGACGGAAACATGATCTTATTATGTAATGAATAACACGATAAAAATAAGTTTACATTTCTTAAGTAGGGAGTGTAAATTTACACTACGCAATAAAAAGTGATAAACCGAATTGTTATTTCTTAATAAGATAATTGTTACAGAAAAGCTATTTATAATGACCGCTGTACACAATCTAACTAACTTGTAGCAAACTACTAAAAAGAACAGTTAATAGTGATTTTGTTTACAACATATTCATACACTTCATCCCACAAGTAAAGGTAGGTGAAAATAAGAATTTATTTAAGCTACTTTGAGTTTGTTTCTAAAAAGTATAAATCTAGCCGATGAAAGAGACTTGATCAAAGCATCTATCTATTGATTTTGAGCTTGAATGTGCCGTATTGCTTGTCCATAACTTTTTCTTTAACAAAATTTCCATGTGTGTGATTTTGCATGAAGAACAATGGAATTCTAAGTTTGGAGAGAAGAATTTGAATCCGTTGAATGTCTGTCGTAATTTAAACTAAATTGCAATATTCTACCTCTATGCTTTATCCAGCATCCCCTTATTTTTTTTCTAGACCTCCATGAGATGAGATTAGGATGAAAATGGACTCATACACAGGTTGACCTTCTGCCATTTGAGGCCCAATCAGTATCAATTATGAAACAAGAGAATGTAGATGTAATCCATGATGAACTATGCCTTCTAAGTCTTGGAACCAGTCTTACATTGTTTCCAGGAGGAAGTCATAGGAAATGGCGGAAACTTGGCTTCTATTAAACTAGTTTTCTGCAATAAATCTCTTATATATGTGTGAACATTAGGGGATTATCCTTAACATAATCTACCTCAATTTCTAAGAAAGTAATCCAACTGTTGAAGTTGTTTGACAGAGAAAATAGAGTTTAGCTTTGTAATTAATGAAGTGTTGAATGAGAGTATCATGAAATATCATCTACTATACACTACATAACTAGAAGAGTGAAAAATAACTAAGGAGGATCCATTTGCTAGCTTTGAAACCAAATTGAATGAGTACTGTGAAATATGTCAAACCATTGACGCTATGATTAGTTTAGTTTGGAGAAAAACTTCAATTAATAAAAATAGTGCTAAAAAATATATAAATAAAAATAATTTATATTTTATGTATTGATCGTAAGATTGAGTTAGACTTATAGTTATTTATTAATATTTATAAAAATGATTAATGTAAAATTAAGAGGTTTATTATGCCCATCAAGTGTGTAAGGAAATTGGTAAATTAACTATGTGTTTTCTTTTTTCAATATACTAACACTCGGTATAATTTATTCCTTATTACTTGTCTAACCATTTCTCTTAATCTCTTGACTACTATTAGAAATAGGAATGAAATCATTAGATCTCTTTATCTAAGTTCTCTAATTGATTTCATTTTTTTAGTTAGACCACCATTATAAATAGATAATTTAGAGGATTTCAAACATGTCTTAATCCAATCAATTCATTTATTACAAAATCCTAGCCTACCCATCATATAGTATATGAATTATCAATTGATCTGAGTCATAAACTTTTTCATAATCTACTTTTATTATTATAACTATTTCTTCCTTTTTTTACATTCTTTCACTACCTCATTTGTTACAAGAATGGTACCTAACATGTCTCTACCCTTAAGTAATGAAAGTTAAGATTTGTTTATTACTCTTGAAAGCACAATTTTAGTCTCTTATCCAATATTTTAGATATGATTTTAGATACACAATCCACTAACAATGTTGGTATGAATTCATCGAATTTGATTAGATTTTTTCCTATTTTATTTTAAAACCAAGGTTATAAAGGAAGCATTATACCCTCTCGAAAATTTACTAAAGAGTTATCATTCCTAACCACATTTACTTTCTAAAAAATGGAAATTGAAAGTCATATGGCCTTGGACTCTTTGTCCCACATTGGATGACTGCCTCTTATTTATGACTCTCATATATGGCTGATGAACATCCTATTCCTATTGGCTTAGTACATGGAATTGTACTTTATCTAACCTCATAGTATTACTCCCTTTGGCACAAAACCTCTCATGGAAATATTCATATACCACCATGTTTTACTTTATACGGGTCCTCACACCATATGTATTGGATTTATACCCTTCTAATCTCACTATTCATTCTTCTCCACTTTATCCTGGAATAGAAGTACCTAGAGTTGGAATCACCTGTTCTAACCACTTGTATATTGTTTTTTGATTTAACATTGAGATGTGTTTATTCTCTAACATTTCTAAATCTCTAATTAGCCTCATTCGCTCAATCTGGTTTCCCTCATCTAGATTGCTTTCGTTATCCAAGTTGTCTATATCTTCTATCTGCCTCACTATTTCCTGTTGTTTAGTGTTAATGTTAACATAAACATCTCTATTCTAAGCTTTTAAATCTGATTTTAAGAATATATAATTAAGATCATTACTTACGTTGTTCTAGGGCTGAAAACCCCATACCGAAATACTGCACTAAGTAAAGGAAGTGTTGTAAGAATATTCACTTTGCAAACTGATATTATAATCACAATATTAAGAAAGTCTTAAAATTGCTATTATTCTATTCTTCACCCTCAAGAAATTGATTCCTTAGTCAAATAAAGGATAGATTGACTACCAAGCAATTTGTCATGGGAAGAAAGAATGATGTCAAACCTTCTCATTGGGTTCTCTTAATTTGCATGTCAAAGGTCTGTTAGAATAATTACATCTGTGATACTCTGACAGTTTTTTTTGGGAAGAAGAAAGAATGATGTCAAACTTTTATTTGGGTTCTCTTGATTTCTTGTCGAAGTCTCTTGGAATAAATCCATATGTGGCATTTGTGGCAGTTTTTTCACGAGAAGAAAAGAATATGTCAACCATGTTTTGAATTTTTCCTTGTCTATTGGAATAATTTATTGCCAAAGTAATTCTTTCATCATTCTCCAAGTATAGAATGTTCTTAATTATTGCCTCCACGATTTTTTCTGTTCCAATATCATAAATTATTTACTTTGAATATTATTTTTCCTGTTTTTAGCTCATTAACTTTCGAACGTAACATAACTTCTTTTTTACAATTTTAAATGTACATAGAACATGAGAGAAAAAAGCCTTCTATTTTTGTGATTAAAAAGAAAGATTACATGAAGCAGTATTTTCTTGTTAGATATGAAACTTGTAAATTCATATTAATATTAAACATTTAGAGTGAATACAAAGTTACATTAAACTCCATCTTAAGAAGAGAATGACGTTAAACTTTTGTCATTCTGGTTCCATGTAAAGATGAGCGTAATTTTATTCATAAATTATACTTACCTTAATCAATCTTATACTATATATATTCTAAATCCTTGATCAATCTTTCATAAACTCAAAATCTCTGCATCCTTGTTGCAAACACATTGTTTCTTTCATCAATTTTCTTAAACTTCCAAAACGTTCCACCAGTTTGTCCCATAAAATATTATTTCCTTCTTTAGTTTTTCAAGCTCAAAATCTCCCACCACTTTGTCCCTTAATCTTGTTGCAGAAAAAAAAATGTCTATTCGAACAAATCCCATGAAAGCAGTCCCTTTATTGTTGAGGCATTTGAGGAAAGTTGAACACCAGGCAAATTTGGAAGATTTGAAGTCTGTGTTGATTAACATTAAGGATGTGTTTTCCTTGGTGAAGAAAAATGAAGAAGAACTCCTTGACACATTAGTAGTGGTGGATGGCTATATTCGCAAGTCCAACATACGTAAGTTGATGGAAGAGAAGAAAGACATTTGCGAGAGAATAATGGATTCAACTCAAAAGTTGCTGCCTCGTGGTGCTATTCAAAGTAGTAATATAGAAGCTACTCAGTCATCAAGCAAACCATTTCAAGACGTGAATAGAGCATCACCTTCAAGCCAACTTCAGAACTCAGAAGAGTATAAGGTAAATTATCAGAACCTTCGTCATCTTTGTCATAAACGTGGCTTCTTGTCTCTCTTATCTTTCCCTAAAAATGCCATTACAAGTAAAAGGAATATCATAACATGGTGGATGGGAACGGGTGACATCCATGGAGAGGAAGATGGTGAGGATGTGTTTGTTGAGCTTTTGCATTGTAATCTAATTGTACCACATCGTCAAGGACAATGTCCCCACGTGAATAAATTTAAAGTTAATCCTTGGGTTCATGATAACATATTGTCACAAAATGATAAGAACCAACCTTTTGGAATTTATTCACGAATCATCTCATCTCATGGTAATGATACTTCGTATCATAGTTTAGTTCTCGACCAACGAGAAGCTAAACTAGGTGATGAGCTTGGTTTTGAAGCTAATGATTTGAGATCCATTTTTAACATGAATACAAGTTATGTTAAATTTGGAATCCAATGGATGGCAAAAATGAAGAATTTGGAGGTGCTTCATCTTGGTCGTTGGCTGCAACATTCTGCTTCACATCATATTGAAGTGGAGAGTGAAGAATTCCTAAAGGAGTTGACAGATCACAAGTACTTGAAGTATATTAGCCTTCGGGGGATATCAAGAATAGCTGAGCTTCCAACCTCCATTTTTCAACTTGAGAGCCTAGAAACTCTAGATCTCAAAGCCTGTCACAATCTAGAAACCTTACCTAAAGATATTTCATCACTGAAAAAACTCAAACATTTAAATTTGTCTCAGTGTTACTTGTTGGAGAGAATGCCACGGGGTATTGAGAAGTTGACTGAGCTTCAAGTACTAAAGGGATTTGTAATGGATAGTTCTAGTCCTTACGAAATTTTAGATCTTGTAAATTTGAAAAAACTAGAGCAACTTAGCATACATATCCAAGATGGAGATTTTAGGATATTAAGATATTTATCAGCTCTTCGGCATCTCAAAATATCTTGGGGTGTGTCTACTGCAGTGCACACTGATGTCAAGATAAGTTTCCCTTCAAATTTGGAAAAGTTGCATCTTCAAGGTTTTCCAGGACAAAATTTTCCAGAATGGTTGAAGCCTGAGAAGCTACCTTTCTCATTGAAAGAGCTAAATATATCGGGAGGGAAACTAAACAATATGGATCATGGAAAAGTTTATGACAAGCTCCTCTGGTTGAGGATCTTACGTCTCAAGTACTTAAAACATTTGGAGGTTGACCTAGCAAATCTGCAAAGATTGTTTCCTTCGTTATGGTATGTAGAAATAAAACATGTTCTAAACCATCCACACTTTGAATGGAGAGATCATGAAAGGAGCTGAAAGTACCTCATGTTATACTGCTATTTGCACAATTGTATATAATTGTTTTCATATATTATCAAACTTTAGAGTTCGAATGGTGATCATAATGAGAATTGAGTTAAATATCGCATAAATGTCCACCTACAAATGACATTTTAATAACTAAATTAGTAAATGAATAAGGAATAATGAAGGAAAAGTAAGTATAGGAGATCAAATTAAAGTGAGTCTTTCTTATGTATTTATATGTATACTTTTACGTCAGTTTTTCTAACATTAGATTTTAATTGACGAATATAATTATATGGTGTTATATGATGTTGTTCTAATCCAATAAATACACATTGGAGATAAAAATTGGATAGGATGACCTTTGTATAAAGATTATATCGATCTAAATTTTTATGAAATACAAGATGCTCACTAGGAGATCCCTAGCCTCATGTTTATTTTGATTGTGGTGGAAAGACTGGTAGGAGCAGTGAGGGAAGCTGGTAAAACAGGTTTATTAGAAGGTTTAAAAATAGGAAATAATGAAATAGAAGTTATTATGTTTCAATTCGCTGACAATACAACGTTGATATCAAAAGATAATGTTCAAAACATTAAAAGTATACTAAGGCGCTTCCTGTTAGCTTCAGGTTTAGAGTTAACCTTCTTAAGAGCTCTACAGGTGGGATATAGGTTGATTCGCGATAAATCTGCAAAGGTATTAAAAAAAAAACGAAACCATAATAGAATTGTGTTTTTGAATGGGTTGTTAGATAAGGTTAGAAATAAACTTTCAAAATGAAAAAGAAAGCTCATCTCCATGGCTGTGAGAGTCACTTTGATTAGATTTGTTATTTCAGCCTTGCCACTGTACCTTTTATCCTTATTTAAAGCTCCTAAAACTGTTTGCAACGGGTTAATTAAAATTCAGCATCAATTTTTGTGGGTTTGGGGCCATGATAGGAAAAAATTAACTTGGGAGTTAAGTGGAAAACAGTTTCCAAGACTAAAGAGTGTGGAGGATTGAGTGTTAAGAATATTAGAGAAATTTAATAAGACTCTCCTTGTCAAGTGAAAAATGGAAGTTGGGCACCAAGGAACAAGGATTATGGAGTGAGATTATTAAATTAAAGTATAGGTCTAGGAGAAGTTTAGACAATGTAGGCAACAATACTGGTGAATCTAGACGGTGAAAAGACTTAAGAAGCATTTTTGGAAAGAATGAGGAGGAAATCTGATTTAATAAGAACATGAGTTGGAGAACTAGAAAAGGAAATAATATTTATTTTTGGGACGATGTCTGGATAAGAGAAGTAATACTTAAGGAAGTTTACAATTTTTGCAAATTCAACTCAGAAAAACCTTAAAATTGAAGACTTGGGGTTTGGCATGGTCAGGTGTGGGTATGGAACTTTTATTAGAGAAGGGTTTGGTTTGAATGAAAAAAATCAATGGTGGAAGAATTTTTGTCAACCATTCATAAGTGTGAATTAATAAGATAATCATAAATGGTGACAAGTGGGTATGGAAGGGCAAAGCAGAGAAAGTTTATTCTGTAAAGGATGCATACGGTAAGATTTTGGATGAAAATGAAGGAGGTTTTGAGGAGTGTTCTATAGACTTTCGAAAGTGAAGGGACAACTACCATCCAAAATCAGAAGTGTTTTTCACAATAAGTTGCCTATAAGTTGCCTACTAGAGATAGAGTTTTTAGATTAGGAATCCCTGTTATGAATACAATGTGTGCATTGTTTAACTCATGTGATAAAGTGTTTACCATTTGTTCTTTTTATGTAAAACTACTTGTAGCATTTGGGATTTGTTTGTTAAATGGTTTGAGGTGAAAAATGTAAACCATAAATTAGTTAGGAAACATTCTCGATAGGTCCACTAGGAAAGACATATTAGTATCTAACACTGTTTGGATGCTTATAATTTGACGCATTTGGAAAATTAGAAATGATATCATTTTTAAAAATAGGGTGTACGACATCTAGGAGTTTTTTGCTTTTATTCAAGTTAAATAACGGACTGTGTTAAAAGCTAAATATAAAAATGTCAATTTTAGAATAATTGGATTGGTGCATTGATCTCTTATTCTATATATGTGTGATATCATAAGGAAAGTAGGAATGATATAGGATTTGTTTTTCAGTGATGCAGGAAACGTAATGGCAAGGAATTTTGAAAGGCAAAATTGTTATGAAGGGACTGTTGATATAACAATTATGCTTTGTTTGAATTTGGTTTTATGTTTACAAATTATGTCAGGATTGTTTGGATTTTTTTTTATGTAAGCTCTTTTATAATTACTAATCTATATGTTTTTGGAGGACAAAAACTTTGTTCTGATAAAAGTTATGGGTACATACTGACTTTTGGTAGGGGATGCTGTATTTTCTTGTAATTGAGCAGTTGCAATGCCAATGTGTTTGGCAAAAATGCTCTAATTCTGTTCTTTGAGAATCTTTTATAAATAGGTTGGAACAACCTTATTTTCCTCTGTTATTTGCGGACAAAAATAAACAAGATGTTCATTAAATTATAAAAATAAGAAACAAAAATGTCATGGAGTGAGGAATATTTTGAGTCCCATGTAAGACAACTAAATACACCTCGAGGTGCTACCGAGGAATTGGGATACCTTCCCGAGCATAGGATAGGCAATTGAGAGGTAGAGCTAGCTTGAAACATCATTTCGAGATCTTCAAACATATTCGAGAGTTTAATGTGACTATTGTCACTTTGATTCGCGCTAGAATAGGATGTTCACTCATTAATAGATCATATTTGTCTTTCTTCTTACTAACTCTTTCACTAAGATTTGAAGCAGTTGGAAGAAAATGCTTTTAAGCTTATTCCTTTATTCTAACAAGACCCTCTTAAATTGGTAGTATTTCATTAACCAATTGAATTTCGAATCCATGTGGTTATGTACCTTTTGAATAAGAACCTAAACCTTAAACCTTGAACATTGAAGAGAGAATCACTTTCAGAATATACGTGCATAGATAAATCTTGTTTTTAAGACTACATATTTCCTTTTTAGAATGATGTGTCCCATTGTAGATCTCGAAAAGGAATACTAATACTATTTACAAAGATTATTTTAAACTTTTATTTTAGAATCTTTCTGCACATTTGTTTTCATAAATCTTGATGTTGTTGAGATGTTCAGATGAATCGTTCGACCGCCGTCTTCTCATTGTAATCATTAGACCATTTAGTCAAACGGTTTAATTCGTATATTTATTAAATTGTTTACTCTGCATAAAAATGCAAGATTAGTAAAATAAAAATTAAGGTCCAAATAAGTATAATTAGATGAATTTCAATTAAAATAATGGATTTATCATTTCAATATAAGAATAATACAATTAAAACATTTAAGTAAAAGTAAAAATATGTTCATCAACAGTCTTGGACTATATTAAATAGTTTATACTAAAATTCTCTTAATTTGATGGTGAAACAACGATAATTACATGTGAAGTTTGATTTTTTATTATAATAAAAACAAACTAAATATTCTATTTGTTTCACATGTGATCTAAATGTTTTAATTGTGTTTTGTGTACTTGAAGTATGTAGTGAACTATATAAGAGTCTACAGATTTGGTTCAAGAAGATAATCCAATAAAACAATTGTTCATATAACATTATTTGTTTATAGTAGTTGAATGCACTATATCTAAACAAAATTTCAAGATATGTTTGTGCACGCACGCCCAAAGCGTTTTAATAAAATGGTTACATTATTTGAAAATGAAATCTAAGTTTCAATTTTGAACGTCAGTCATTATATAGAAATAGAGGAATTTTATTTGATTCAATTATAATTAATTTAAATGTCATGAAAATAAAATATATTTTTTTTTCTGTTGCAATTGTTTTGGTTGACATTATATAGAAACATATTTCACTTAATTAAAAATGTTTTATGTGTTATTATATGAAATAAAAAAAGTTTATTTGATTTTGTTACAATTATTTTAAATGTCAATGAAAAAAAAAATTATTCATTATGCTACAATTGTTTCAGCTATCCAAACAAAAGAATTCTACTGGTTTACTACAGTTATTTTAGCTATAGAAATAAAATAATTTTGTTGATTTTGTTATAATTGTTACATATTGAAACAAAATAACTTTTTTTTATTATGTCATAATTTCTTTATACGGAAACAATAGTTTTTTTATTCTATCATAATTACTTCATACGAAACAAAAGAATTTTATTGATTATTTTATAATTGTTTTAGTTATCATATATTGGGAGTGTTTTCTTTAATTCTTTCCTTAAACAAATTTAAAGCAAGAATGCTTTGAAAGATTAAAATCCAAGGTTTCCTTTCTGAGCGTTTGTAATCAATCAGAAAGAGAAAGATATGTTATCAGAAAATGTTGCAAAATCCAAATGAGCCTCAAATGTCATATTCAAGAAACCATATAAAGAGTTAAAGTTTAAGATGAAAGAATACAAGACAAGCAATATATTTTGTACAAGAAATCTTGTAACAAATATAAGTGCTATAGTCTTATCAAGCTTGAGCGTCTAATGTCTTTTAGGCTAAGCGTTAAACCTTGTAATTTTTCATTTTGTGATATTATATTTTTGTGAACTTTATATTTGTTTTTTTTTTTGAGAAATTTTAATATCAAAGATAGATTAAGCAGGTATAACTTTGAGATATTTGTTAGCTCGTTAAATCAAGTGATTTGATTAATGGGACTTCTTAAACAATTGTTTAAAGAAGAAATGGACATAGCTTAGGGTTTAGAGTGAACTAATATAAATTTTCTTTTATATTTTTACTTGATCTGTTAGATGATAGTGCTTTGTTTGATGTAGACAATCTATTAGATGATCTACTAAACAATCTATTTTTATTCGTTGAGGAAAGAGTCTAAGGCCCCATTCAACTCTCTCCCTTATGGATCCAACTATCCCTATATTTTCTTCTCTATGTAAAAACTCGTTATACAATATCTGAAAAAGACAATCAAGAGAGTTCGAAGCTACTCAACAACCAAAAAAAGGGAATGCAACAACTACTTTTCTAAAGCTTGTTTCAATACATGCTTAAAGAGAAGAAACGAACAAAGAAGCATACTTTGAAAGTGTTAAAACTACAGTGAATTCTTTCCTATATGCGCAAAAATCTTTGTAAGAACACTATTATGTTCAAATAAGCAAACTAGTTAGCTTAAACCTTGTATAAGTCGAGAGACGTTAGCTTTTTTAGTGAGATAAACTTGTAATCTATTGATCACTCAAACTTTATGTTTATATAATCTAGGAGTGACTTTTCAAAGAATACTTAGTTAAATCAAAAGTGCTTGAGGAAAGAATACTTGAACAAGTGTCAACATCTAATTTCGTCCTAGCAAAATAAAAAAAAATAAAAATAATTTTTTTTTGGCTAATTGTGCCCATGTTTTAATTTGCACCCCATTTTTGTATGCACTTTTTGTTTTGGACGAGTTCTTCCTGCACCCTAATACGTATTTCATGCACCCTAATAAAAAAATTTAATACCACAATTGCCCTTATATGAGAACTGGATGACACCTCCATCCGGTTGTTAATTTTTTTCAAATGACAACCGAATGGCGGTGTCATCCGGTTCTCATTTCCAAATCAAAATGATAACTGGATCAAACCCATCTGGTTCTCATAGTCCAAATCGAAAAATTAATCCGTTTTCAATTTGGACTATGAGAACCAAATGGGTTTCATCTGGTTATCATTTTGATTTGAAAATGAGAACCGGATGGCACCCCCATCCGGTTCTCATATAAGGGCAATTGTGATATTAAATTTTTTTATTAGGGTGCAGAAAGAACGTATTAGGGTGCAGGAAGAACTCGTCCATTTCGACTACAGGCCTAATTTCTGCTAGCCCAATTTCAAATTTTCAATTTTTCTATTTTTTAACAGGTGCTGACGTGGTTCATTGAAGGTCATTGTTCATTTCATTTGCATGCCAATCATTACATTACATTTTGCATGAGTAGTTTTAGTTTCAAATGTTGCATGGTTTCGTTCGTTGTGTTTAGGACAAAAGTTGAACAAATTTTAGAACGTTGGGGAAGACAGTTATTCAACTGAGAAACAAAATTAACATTGTTCCATTGAGGGCACTCAATGAGAGACGTTGAGCAGTGTGATAAACCGTCAAATATTTGTGCCCTTGAAAGGGAAAGATAAAATGATTCAAAGGGCGTTGAATGATCAATTGCGCTGAGATACACAAAAACGAAGAGAAATTTAGAGCGTTCTGAGTATACGAATGTAGAGAGAGAAGTTGCAAAAAAACCCATAAGCGAGAAAGAAGAAGAGTAAAGATGAGCTGTTTGAAGAAGAGCGAGGCGTGATCAGAATAGAGCCAAAAGTTAAAGCTTCAACAGATATGTGAAGTTTATTTTCTTTTTCTCGAACGCTTGTATGAATCTTTGCAATTTGTGTTTTTGTTGTCGTTTCTATAATTATGCGATGTCACTATTTATTTTGTGTTGTCTTAAATGTGAAGCATGAACGTGTTGAATGTTCGAGTTTAAAACTTATTTTTCAGAGATGAGATTAATTATGTGAAAGATAATTTAAAACTTGTAATGTTTCAATGATGGAAGTAGTCGCTGCCTTGAGCACCTGTTGTCTTCTTCCTCATCAAACCCAAAAACTTAAACCCAGAAACTCAACCTAGAAAACTAAGTCGAGGACCTAACCCAGAAACTTTAACCCAAAAGAATTCAAACCCAATCAAAAATACAAAATTCTTAAACACTTATCATTTTTAGAACTACGAATACCCTGATTTTTCATCTATCATAGATAAAAATACCTGATTTTTCATCTATCATGGATAAAAATACATAGGAGTAATGTGGGAGTGCTAATACCTTCCCCACACGTAACCGACTTTTGAGCTCGTCTCTAGACCACCCTTTTCCTTTTCTTGGTTTTTCATAATTTTTCATAATAAACTATGGTGATGACTCTATTTCTTTCTTTTCACATTCATCCCATTTCAAAATTTTTGGATTGTCATCCACCATCGTTGACAAGGTGGTGTCCAAGAACTACTCGAATTAAGTCAGAAGTGACTTGTTGTTATAATACCTGATTAAACTAAGAGTGACTTGTTGTTATAATACCTGATTAAACTAAGAGTGACTTATTGAAAGTATACTTGAATAAATGTAAATTTTTAAGTAAATTTTTAAGACAAACAAATCTGTATAAAAATATTGTGTAAAGCCTTTCCTTAGTCTCTTCCTACATTGCATGTTATTTTTTTAACTAACTAAACAATGGAGGAATGTTAAAAATAAGGTTCCAAAATATAAAGTTTTCATCTTATTTAAAACTGAAACTATCATCTAATAGTAAAAATCATACAATACTCGTAGAAAACAAAAAAAAATGAAAAACACAATTTAGTGTTTTTCTTTTTTTTTTTTAAATAAATTTTAAATTTAAAAAATGAAATCTTCTCTTATTATCCGCATGGCTAAATTTGGAGAGATGATTTTTTTTTTTTTTTTTTTTACATTCTTTTTTTGTTTTTTGTAGACCATTTTTTTTTTTTTTCTTCTTTTTTTTTTTTTTTTTTATATTTTTTTATTTTTTTTTTTTTTTT
>Ga0123340_1004724_pt1 | contig 12959 bp, 4 predicted proteins | sample SirMexnodulemix_FD_89961 | JGI IMG/M metagenome (GOLD analysis project Ga0123340, IMG submission 89961) | Root nodule microbial communities of legume samples collected from Mexico - Siratro Mexico nodule mix | ecosystem: Host-associated > Plants > Roots > Nodule | place: Mexico: Nepantla... | reverse complement strand
TTATTGTATTATATAATATAATTAATTATATTTATTTCATTATAATATAATATAAATATTAATAAACTAATTATTTAAAAAATATAAACGAATCCTTCTCTTCTCCCGCAAATCTCACCTGTAATGCGGAGGAAGAAACAATAGAAAATTTGTGTAAATTCTTTATTTTTTTATTATTATTTTATTCATTAAATGAGTAACTTTGCTTGCAAATAGTAAATCGGCGCATTTTCGTCTCTCTGCATATTGCAAACGAATTCTAAGAAAAGTTTATTGTACATCTGTCACGTTGAGTGAGATATCTTAGACGTATGTCTTCAACCTACCCTAAACCTATAAAGCACAAGTATACATAAATAATATATGAAAATATTTATTTTAATTAATATCCTCAACACGATGATCCATGTGTGATTTGTAGACACGTGCATGTGCCCGATAAATCAAAATGATAGATTATATGAAATTATAAATTTAAATGTTAAGTCAGTTGAATTTTAGGATGTGAGAGTCTCCTATTTATTAGTTATGTGATGATATAAATGTTATATATATATTAGTACTTATTATGATGTATAGTTTATTAGTAGACGATTTAGTCAATAAATAGTAATCATCTGGTAACAATTTAGGGTTTAAACTCATCCTTTTATCTTTGTTCGTTTTCTTTCATTATATCTATATGTTTCGCGATGTCCTTTGTTTTTTATGCTTGTACGTAAATGCTTTTGTCAATCATTAATGCATCATTTTCTTATGTTTTTTTCATCTTTTGTTTTCTCACAAATAAGTTTTTAAATTGTTTATATTTATAAGTTGTATTTTTTTGTTTTTAAGTTGTTTATATTTATAAGTTGTATTTTTTTATTTTACATGATAAAAAGCACATTCTATTAGTTTTCTCAATCCTTAATAGATTTACCATTTTTCAATAGTAATGCATTTGGTAAGACAAGAAAAACTCTTTGATATTGTTTATTAATAAAAAAAAATTAAGTTTATATAAAATTGTTGTTATTTTGTTTTTGTACAAACTCAACATTGTATTACAAACTTACTAGAGCATATTTTTGCATGTTACAAAACCAGCCCTATACTTAAAAATAAAAATGTCGTTTCATAATATTGATTAAATGTAAAATGTATTTCACAATCCTCTATTGTATACTATTTATCAGTCATATGAACTTAAAATCAACCTTATATTAGAAAATATAACGAAATTTATGAGAATGATTTTTCCAGCATAATATTTATTCATTTATTTGCTTACTATTATTCATTTGATAAATGTTGTGTAAAGGGATACAAAACCCTCTACACTTAATGACCAATCTAACCACCTTAACCTAATTCTTTTCCAGGGTAAATTAAATTCGAACAATCTTAAATCTACTTCCATCAAAATAAAGTAAAACTTAATCTGACTATAAATAAAACAACCACTCAATATCAAAGTACAAATTATAGACTAAAAACAATGACTATAAGAGCATAATTTATTTAAGAAAAAAAAATATCATTGAATAGTAAAATCATTATTATCTTAAACTAAGAGAGAAATATTGATAAAGAAAAAAGAGGTATAACCTCTGAATATGCTGACAAAGAGGAGTAAGTAACATTTGAAATGTTAGAAAAGTTGAATAAAAATAAAAGATTTCACCCTATCATGTCCTCTTTAATTTTCAACTTGATTACTTCATTCCATAAAAAACAAATTGATAAATAATTTAAGAAAAATCCGAATAAAAAATTGATCTGATTATCCAATAAACACGATATTAAAATGTGATAAGATTAGTTATTCTATATTGTCTCACTTAACAAAACCTAAATATAAAGGATGAAATGAAAAAAAAAAAAAAAAAACACAAAGAAAGAGCATTCGGAGAACTGAAAAGAAGCAACGCCGTCGTTGGGGGTGGTACTGGTGCTAGCATACCCTTAATCGCATCATCCTTCACTAATAAATACAAAACGCATACGCCTTATACTTTGTTTCTTCCGTTCGCATCGCTTGCGCTCTCTCTCTCCTCAAGCAATTTTTGTCTCGTGCTTTTCACGACGCTTCCGTTTTCAAGTTACTCCTTCTTCCGTTTTCACTTTCGTCCATCGCATAGCACGATCTCATATAACTGTTTTGTGCATTTTTGGTTTCTGCAACAGGTTTCAGCTCCGTCACGGTTTTCATTTTCGAATCCAATCCGACTCGCTACAAAATTCAGGTGCCATATCTTCACCGAACGAAGGCTTCTAGGTTTTATTTATTTCATTTAATTCTTAGTTTAAATCAGAATCTGCACGACCTTCCTCCTGCACCGGAATCTGTATTACCTGCTTCAATCTCGTTTGCGTTTGTGATAATTCGGTAGATTCAACGCATATTGGATTTGTTTCCCTGTTTTTGTTGATATGCTAATGCATTGTGCCGATTCCCTCTGTTTATCCTTTTACGTGTTTGTCTAAATGTTTAACCGTGTTTTTCTTCATTTTTTATGTGTAACAGTGATAATAACGCTCATTTTTATTATTTTTTTTTGTCTGGTAACCTATTTTCGACCCCGTTTCCTTCTGTATGTTGTTTGAAGAGAAATTTGAAGAGTGTGGTGGAAGCTAAGAAGCATTTATGAACAGTAGCGGTGTTGTGTAGTAGTCTGTCACTTATCCGTGTTGGACATTGTATGAACGTACACTTTGAATGTTTTTAGCTGTAATTTTATCATTGTTTACTCATTTTTTTGAACTTATTTAGCTCTACTGATTTGAATATTATAATAGATTCATGTTTTACTATTTCATAGCACGAATTATAGTTTTATGATTTAGAAGTTATATTTTGTGGAAGTTTTAATTAAGTTTATACACATTGTATTATGACTGTGTCTAGTCCTTCTGTTTAATGTGTCACATCTCCGTTTTTATGCCATGTTGCATCCTGGCCTTGTGTTGTATCAATACTTCATAAGTTGGAAGTGTTAAATCGCTGTATAACTGATTTAATCAATTGTGTTTAGGTTTATGCGGGCTAGACCTGAAGCCGTGAATATAGGTCAGCATGGGATTTGATAATGAGTGCATAGTGAACATTCAATCTCTTGCTGGAGAGTACTTCTGTCCTGTGTGTCGGCTGCTTGTATTTCCAAATGAAGCTTTGCAGTCACAATGTACTCATTTATACTGCAAGCCGTGTTTGACATACGTTGTCAGCACTACAAAGGCTTGCCCATATGATGGTTACTTGGTCACTGAGGCAGATTCGAAGGTTCTTTTCCTTTTCATTCCAAAGTGCTCACGTGTAATAATTTTTCTCCTGTGCATATATGAATGTGTGTTTGTATGCTTAATTGCAGCCTCTGACAGAGTCAAATAAGACACTCGCTGAAACTATTGGAAAAATAGCAGTTCACTGCCTTTATCATAGGAGTGGATGCACATGGCAAGGAACTTTGTCTGAGTGCACATCTCATTGTTCTGGATGTGCTTTTGGCAATTCTCCTGTAGTTTGCAATAGGTGTGGGATCCAAATAGTGCATCGCCAAGTACAAGAACATGCACAAAATTGCCCTGTAAGTTCCATTTTTACAATATAGTAATTATTTCTTCTGTCTATTTCTGGCAGTATGGTGCTTATGTTTGTATATTGGCAGGGTGTGCAAGGTCAGGCACAACAGGTGACCACCACCCAGGATCCTTCAACTACTAGTGTTGTTGCTTCTACGGATCAGAACCAGAATGCTGCTCCCGCTGCAGCAACTGCTGCACAAGCTGTGACAACTACCATACCTGGGCAGGTTTCAAATCACCAACCCAATCTTACGCCTCAATCACAAGCTTTAGTTCAAACTGCTGGGCAGCCAGCGGCAGAGCAGTGGTATCAGCAGCAACAGTATCAACAATACTACCAGCAATACCCTGGACAAGATCCATACCAACAGCAGTATCAACATTACTATCCCTATCAACAGTCCATGGTTCCACAGTACCAGCAGGCCTATGGTCAGCCCCAACCTCAGTCTCAATCACAGCCCCCAGCCCAGCTTCAACATCAGCCCCAGCCACAGGCCCAACACCAGTCACAGCAGCCTCAACTTCAACCACAACCTCAGGCTCAAGGACTTTCTCAACCACCTTCACATATTCAGGCTCCGGTGGTGCCGCCATCTCAGAATCAGATGCAAGTTCAACAACAACCTGCTGTGCAGCCACATGGACAGACGAGTCATGCACCTGGTCATGCCCTCCCTCAATCTCAGACTCAGCCCTATCCATACCCTCAAGTTCAGCCTCATTCTGTCCAACCTCAACCCCAACAGCCTATGCAAATTCCTCCATATCAGCAGCCTCTTCCTCAAATGCAGCACTCACAACCTCAAATTCATCAACCAGCTCAGAAGTATCCTGCTCCTCAGTCTCAAGTTCATGCACAACTGCAACCTAATGCTCCAGTTCAACATCCCTCTCAGCTCCCAATGCCTCCTCACCATCCTGTGACACCTAATGTCCAGCCTCAAGTGCAAAATGCAACGACACATTCAGTGACAGGGCATCACTCTTATCCGCAACCTCAGCCTCACCCAAATATGCAGACGGGAGTTCCTCAACATCCTATGCACATGCATCCTCAAAATGGGCCCCAACCCCAGGCTCAACACCCTGTCCAGATGCAAAATCAGTTTCCTCCACAAATTCCAACCATGCGTCCAAATCAATCACATGCTATATTTCCTAACCAGCAATCATCTGTTCAGGGCCAAACAACCCCTCCTTTGCAACAACAGCCTGTGTATTCCCATAATCAACAACCTGGACAAATAAACCAACGTCCTACTCTGCAACCGGTTCAACAAATACCTCAACAGCAGCCATTTGCACAACACCAAATGCCTATGCCATCTCATTTACGACCACTAGGTCCAGCGCATTCATTTCCCAAACACGTGTATTCACAGTCACAGGGTAATGTTACACCATCAAATAACATTCAGCACAGTCAATCTCAAAATGCTGGAGGAAGGCCTTTGGTTCCTAACCATGCAGGACACCTACAGCCATTTTCACAATCTGGCAATACTATTCCAGTTAGACCTGGACAAAATGGTGCTGGTTACTTGCTTGAAAATCAGAAATTGTTGGCTGGTACCAATAATCAAGTGCAGTTGCCTTCTGAATTGCAGCCTAGGGCACCAGAACCAGTTGAAAGACACGGTGATGTTGTCGAACAACAAACTGAGTCCACTGCTGGTAAACTTGGTAAAAATTTGGACACAGTATCTGGATCGGCAAATGAGTTGAAAACTGAAAAATTCGAAGCAAGCTTGAAACCAATAGAGGTCGGGAATATGCAAAATAACGAAGATCCACACGCCATTAAGACTTCAGTCCCAAATGCCAATGCAGTAGAAAATGGTGACTCTGTGAATAAGAATCTGGGGATGGGGGCGGCTTCTGAAAGCAATTGGAATCCCGCGGTTAGTAATAAATCTGGTGGTGCAATACATGGGGCTCAAAATGAGAGTAATGAGCATTCTGTCCAAGGCAATGAATTTCAAGAAGGACATCCACCAAAGACAGAGACAAAACTCCTTGAGTCAGAAACTGATAAATTACGCAATGATGACAATCCTGCGGTATCTAACTCTCAAAGCAATGGGAGTTTTGCTCAGCTTTCTCATTCATCCACTTTCACAGATCAGAGTAAGCATCATCAACCAATGACTAATTATGCGCCTTCTGTTCAGCAGAGATCTTCTGCAATGCTAGCATCACAATCGGCACACCCGACAATTCCAAACCAGCCACTCTCTTCATTGCACTCTTCAGCCCTTGTCAGGAATCATGGATCTGCCCATGATCCTCATGCAGGACAGCCCTTGGCAGAGAATTTTCCACCAACCATGTTTAAGCAACCACAAGACTCTGACATTACTCCTGGGCGAAGCTTTCAACCTCAGTCTCTTGGACCCCCACAACCATTTAACCAAGTCCACGAGCCTCCTTTCCGTGCTGGAACATCCAATTTGTCTCGTCTTGGAGGGCCTCAATTTGGTGCACCACTTCCTGGAGATATGCATGGTCGAATGGCAGCCAACTTACCACCACATGGTACTGAAGGTTTTGGTTTGCATGATGAAAGGTTCAAACCTTTCCTTGTTTCGAATCAGCAAAATATTGATAGAAGAGAGTATGATGATGATCTTAAGAAATTCTCTAGGCTGCCTTTGGATGCTGAGTCAATTTCTAAATTTGGAAATTATTCATTAAGTGCACATGAATCTGGAAAGAGATCAGTTGGTATTCATGATGATGTCATCAAGAAATCAGGTTCTGCACTTCATCCTGGTTATCTTGGACCAGGTCCTGGATATGGGAGACATCATATGGATGGCATGACTCCTAGAAGTCCTGTTGGTGAATATGCTGAGATGTCTTCCAGGAGATTGGGGGCCCACTCTGGTAGTCTTGTTGGCAAGTCAGGTATAGATGATTTTGATGGCAGAGTTGCTCGTCATTTTGGTGGTGAGTTCCGTGATAGCCGGTTTCCTCATTTGCCTAGCCATTTGCATAGAGATGAATTTGATGGTTTTGGTAACTTCCGAATGGGTGAACATCCAAGGAGTGGTGACTTCATTGGTCAAGATGAATTTGCTGGCCATTTTCGAAGGGGTGAACCTTTGGGTCATCATAATTTTCCTAGACATTTGCAGCTTGGGGAGCCTGTTGGTTTTGGTGCCCATCCTGGTCATATGAGAGGAGTGGAACATGGCAGTTTTCGTAGTTTTGAATCTTTCGCAAAAGGTAGCCGTCCAGGTCATCCGCAACTTGGTGAGCCTGGGTTCAGGAGCAGCTTTTCTCTTCCTGGATTTCCTAATGATGCTGGATTTTTAACAGTTAAGTTTTGATTACACATTCATTTTTGTATTTGCAATTATTATCATATAAGTGTTCAAAATGGAAGTTGAGTAGGTAGAATCTGAAAGTTTTGGGAGGAATTGGCTTCAATATTGAATAAATTGTTGATTTTGTTTTTTAAAATTTTGTTTTATTTAATGTTACTGTTGTTTTTTTCTTTTCAGAGAGATATCAGGTCGTTTGATAATTTGAGGAGAAGGAAGGCTTCCAGCATGGGGTGGTGCCGGATATGTAAAGTTGACTGTGAAACTGTTGAAGGTCTGGACTTGCATTCACAAACAAAGGAGCACCAGAAGATGGCTATGGATATGGTTAAGACAATCAAACAAAATGCGAAGAAACAGAAGTTGTAGGCTATTTTTTGGTTTGTTATTGATGCTGTTGCATACATTTTTGAAAAAAAAAAATTAACTTCTATATGGAAGATAAACCCTCTATTACTTTATGATGCAAGTTTCTTTTGCTGTTGTAGAATACCCAGTGAACAACCCGCAGTTGATGAGGGAAACAAGACACGCAATACTGGTTTTGAGGGTCGGGGAAATAAGCATTGAGTAGTCGTGGTTTGCTGTAATTTGATATTCATCATGCATCAAAAGATTTTGCTGTGGTATTATTGCATTTACCAATGTTTATCATTTAATGTGCTTTCCTATTTTAAAGGTTATTTATGCTACTCATGTTATTTCAGGTTGCTGCCTTCATGGTTATGGGAATGTTTTACGGAACTGGAGTACTGTTGCAGTTAAGTTTGTTGGCTTTTGAAATTGAAATAGATAATTACATAACTGGAATAGTTGTCTCAACCTTTGTGCTTTGTTAACATTTCTATCATTTCATGTTGTTTATGGTGTTTACATGCTATTGATAATTACAATTTCTCCGGACGGCAATCGTTTGACCATAGTCACTAATCCTAGATAGTGACTGACCCCAAAGTCGCTATAGTAGGATGGGCGCTATTTTATTTTTCTACACAGATATATATAATCCATCTCTACTATATACATAGTTAAATATATAATGGTACAAAAATTTCAAAATTTGATCTATTCATAATTTTCAATAAAAAGTAGGATGTCCTAGGCAAAACATACTGGTAAAAAATGACAAAAGTGAAGAGTAACAGGACAGAAAACGGTCTGAGAAGAGAGATGGCTGCAATGTTGTAGTTGCCAGAAAATGGCCCGAGATATGGTGGTTGTCACCAGTGAAGGTGGGCACAAGAGAAGAGAACATCAAGGGCTATGTGTTTGGGTCCTCGCAGACATGGTTTCTGCTAAATTGTGAGGGGGAATGGGGAGTGTGGTTTTTCAAGACAACAAGCATCACGGCACTATAGCATGTAAATTGCCTGTGATTGAGCCTTGACTGCCATAACCTTGAAAATTTCTTGTAAGAGATGCTCTATTGCCGCCAACTGCCACCATGGCACTACAGCACTATAGCACACTATCTGTAGCCCTTTTCTTTGACTCATCATAGAAACCTCCTATTGACGTCTGTGGATTAATGGTAATTAAATATCCTAGCCCAGTTTGGTCTTTCTGGTTTTAATCACTTGATTAACACTCAAATTTCCATTATCCGAGCTTTTATATAGCCTATCTTATAGGAAGCTAATCTCCCTAGTGTCTAGCATATTTTTCCTTAAAGCTCAATTTTGTTTGCTATGTAGCTAAAAAAGGGATCAAAATAACAAACTAACCCCTAAGCCGTACCATTTATAGTTTAAGGAATTTATGTTTTAATTATTTTTATATTATAATTTAAAAGTCAATTTCATTTTGTTTTCATATTTAGAAAAATAGAAAAAAAAAAAATTCTTGGCTACAAAACTATACTTTCTCCACACACACATCCCTAGTGCCGTAAGTATTACTTCTAGACTAATGTGGTTCTGGTGACCCAGTAGCCTGGAACTGTTGAATCTTGGCTATCGCTTGAAATGTTCAGGAGTTGTGCTGCTTCTGTTATTCCGATTCTTAGTATGGAGCAAAAACACTAGATTGCAACTGACCTGGCCTGTTTGGGCAATGCATGAAATGAAAGATTGCTCAGGCCATCCTATCTTCGCAGTTAGAAAAAGTAGAAATAATGTAAACAAGCTGAAATTACTCTTCTAAATTATTCCATTGAAATCAGCATTAGTTACTCCCATTCTTATATAATTTAAGTTTGAAACGTATCAACATCCTTAGCCACAGATCTTGATTAAGAAGTTATTTTGTTTGAGGAAAGAATCCAATGAGTTCATTGGGAAAATGGTAAAAAGGTTATGGAAAGAGATTAAATTTAGTGAGAATGATAAAAAGTTGTCTTTGAAAAAGAAAGAATACAGCTATGTTAATTAAAAAAGAAAATAACTGATAAAGAAATAAGCTGTAGTCAAAAGAGATAGTGCATCATTAACACTTGGAAAATTAATGATGAAAATATATTCATTACCTTGCTATATCTTTTTTGGTTGCCACATTCTTTTCTGATTGTTGAACTGAATCTACTTGTGACCTTTTGTAGAACTTCATCTTAAAAATTTAATATTTTATGTAAAAAAATTAAGTAATTATTAACATTAAATTTTGTTTTGCCTGTAGTAATTTCACTTCTCTATAATTTCCTTCTTTTTTCCCCGAATCAGGAGAGCCTTTTTTGTACCTCTTACCTCAAAGCATTTGAGGATCTGATGACTTTCAGCTTTCACTGTTCTGGATTTCTTATAACGAAAGGGTGTAATTTATAGCATATCTTCTATTCTTTAATTCCAACATACTTGTAAATTTTCGGTGGGGTATTTCAGCACTTTCCTTGAACTTTGCGAATATAGGAATGTTGGGGGAATTACTATGACCAATATATTCATCAGTATCCTGACATATAGTAAGATTCTTTTGTACCAGGTGGGATAATGCTGTTATTCTGTTAGATTGGAGTAACTAGTACATTGTAGTTTCATCTGGTGTACAAGTGATCTTTAGCTTTGTTCTCAGTCAGCTGGTCAATGTAGGGTAAATGATCAAAGCAAATCTGTCTAATAATTTATTAAAACTTGGCCCTGTCTGACTTCTGTATATGAAGCAATATTTCACTTTAATTGATGAATGAAGTAGAAAAGGATGTGCACCACTAGTTTTGGCATTACCTCTCACATTTGATCACTGAGGTTATGAGCTATAGATGTTCATTATCACTCAATACACTTATGCAGTTCATCCTTGGTGATGAGGATATCATCATTTGGTTTAAGGCTTTTGATTTCTTAGCACATACCCTTGTCATTGGTTCACAAGTCCTTGTAGTGCTTCAGTGTCTCTGTTCCTTGGTTAATCTTCATTACTTGGAGTAGTAATGTTGTTTTGAGAGGACAGTAGGCATAATGTGGTTATGGCTGGCAGATCTTGTCAGTTGTTTGGTCTTTTCGAATATAATGTCCAAAATCGTTCAATAGTTAACTTCTCAAAATATCTAGGGTATATTATAGCATCCTTTGAAACAGAAAGTTTTATATGTAAATAATGATAGAATTAGTGTACCAAAATTGTTTTATACATGTTTTATTTGGAAAATGCCTAATAACATTTGTATCATTGATCCATGTGACACACATCCATAGTTTGTGTTAGCTTTTGACCACCTACCGTATATCTGGGCTTGGGATCATGCATGCAGAGTTTAAAGGGAAAACAATTTAAAAGAGGGAACATAGTATAATATTGTAGCTTCAAAGTCTGAATACATCGCTGATTTTGAGACCTAGGGAACAGAGGCTAGGATTACATTATGTTTAGGGCAACCTTTTGTTACAGATGGAAAGGACGTATTCATTTCGTTAGTAGATATCCAACAATATTCCACTATAGTACACTGACTTTGATTGACTAACCTGCAGTCTATATTTTGGATTTAGATAGTATGTAGTGGTAATAGTGACACTAATTTAAAATTCTTCTAATTTAGAGGTTGTTGGATTTTTTTTTTATCATTTCCTAGAACCGCTTCTACCTAGTTAAAGATTATACCATCTTTCTATCACACAATGTTGGGAGTGCTCATTGAAGCAGTGAGATATACTTCTTGATGGGCAATTCTGGTCTTCAATCTACCCTGTCATTGTGTTTTTCTCAGGTTCGTGATTTCCAATCTTAATAATTTATGTTAACACATTCCTTCTTAAACCAAAAACAGCCTGTCCCTAGGCTGATTGATTAAGGTATCTATTGAATGAATATCACTTGTTTATTTTTTCCTTCTCTGATAAAATGTTCCCTAGTTATTTTAATTTTCGTAATAATACAGATTTTATGATCTAGGACGACTAACCCATGTTATTTTGCACAAATTTGAGAGGGTGAGTGTTGGTACAATAGTGGTCTGTGGAAGCGCATAAATAAGAGATCTCTTCTTCAGTTGGTCAGATGTCATAATGTTGTAAATTTGTTGATTACAACAATGATAATGCCTCACTTTGTGGTTGCATGTACCTCCTCAATCTAGAGACAGTCCTTTTTACCTTGTAATGGAAACAAAATAGTTGGGAATTAAATACTTTGGAAAGGAGTTAACAAATAAGTTGGTTAAGAGTTGTGACTTTAAAGAATGTCTGGGGCCTAAATGGTTGTTGAAATACATTAGTGGTCGCAACGAGAAATAGGTCGGGAGGAAAATCATGGTTTTCTTTAGGTCTTCGAAGTTTATGTATGTTTGACTTACTCAGCAATACAGTCAAGGTCAACAAAAGTCAAGTTTTTTTAAATACTTTGGGAGGTCAAGGATCAAATATATATTTTAAGAAGAAAATGGGAAGAACATAATTATTGAGTGATTAATACAATCTACAATCTATCAGAACCAAATTTAATTGATAATCATCATGACAAATTACTGAAAGTTCAAGAGTGTGCACTTTACATCATCATTTTTTTTTTTTTTTTTTTGCGTAATTAGGTCATAAACTTCTAAGCAATCTCTCCTCTGATGTAAATATTTTCGTTGTGCAAGAAAATTTGGACTATCTTTCAGGTTATAACAGAGTACGTCTTGATGGGATCACCACTCAAAATTTTAAGTTGTGATTGTGTGTATGCCTGATTGTAGGTTCAACCTTAAAAAACTTCAATATCGCAAATAAAAAGACATCAAATTTATAAAATATAATTACATGAAAAAATGATAAACTTGAAAGTAAATAATAATAATAATAATAATAATAAATCAGAATATAAGGATAGTTCTGTCAAAATATTATTAAACACTGCAAAATGACCTAGACGCAAGAGTCAGTAGAAGTCGGATACAGTAATGAGTTGCCTAAGCAAGCATGTTTGGGAGAGGTTTTTTCACCTGTTCAAAAATAAATTGTTCATAAAATAAGATGCATATCTGTGACTGTTTTGAATATGCAAAGTTATGATTGACATCTTATTTTTCAACTTCGTATATATATTTTTCATGTGGAAAAGTTGATTATTTTCTTGCATAAAAAATTATTTATCTTGAATAGTTTTTAGTTAATATATCTAAACAAAAAAATTAATTCTAACTAAAATTTATTATAACAATAATTGATTACATCTAATCCACTATTGAATTAACTTGAGATATACCGTCATCAGACACACACCCCGAGTAAAACTACCCTTCTCTGCACCATTAATCTATTTAGAATCTGTTAGTGCGGTGTGATATAGTAAAATTTCAGACTATATAAAGTATAAAATTTGTGTAGTTATGTAGTATCTATTTACTTTTCATATGTGCATAATTTTATGTTTACTCCCTACTTAGTCCCCTTATATAGACTAAATGACTAATTGAACCTTTAAAATATATCTGATTAAGATGATTATAAATATGAATACTAAATAAGTCTATTGTAACATGTAATAATATCTAATGAAAAATAGTAATTGCCAAATATTTCCTTGTCAGCCAATGAAGTAAACAATGTGGGTCTTCTACCCAAGTAATCCTTCATAATATATCTCAGGTGGGATAGCATCAGACGACGAGGGATCTCCTACGTGTGTTCAACCTCTGTAACATCCTTT
>Ga0123340_1004722_pt1 | contig 12960 bp, 4 predicted proteins | sample SirMexnodulemix_FD_89961 | JGI IMG/M metagenome (GOLD analysis project Ga0123340, IMG submission 89961) | Root nodule microbial communities of legume samples collected from Mexico - Siratro Mexico nodule mix | ecosystem: Host-associated > Plants > Roots > Nodule | place: Mexico: Nepantla... | reverse complement strand
TACCAAACACCTGCACAATATATCACATTCATATGTAATTAATTTACATTTCATAAACATAAACAAAAACAAAACATTTTACCTTATCAGTTGTGAAATCAATAATGCAATCTTCTTCCCGAATCAAGCAACCACTTTCAAGTTCACCAGATACCTTGTTTACTTCCTCTGAATATAGACAAAGACTATCCATATCTGTAACATAACAAAACACAACTCATAAGAAAAAAAGGAAAAAAAGTTAAAAAAAATTCTAAATAGAAACCGGACGCATCCCCGTCCGGTTCACAAAACACTTATAATATGAGAACCGAATTCAGAGGAGGGGGTGTCATCCGGTTTGAACACTTGTGAACCGGACTCATTCCATCCGGTTCTCAAAAGTTAAGATAATGCAAACCGGATGGCTTATGGTTTGATATCATCTGGTTGACAAATTTTGTAAACCGGATGACCCTCTTCATCCGGTTCACAAGTTCATAAACCGGACCCTCTTACCTATCCGGTTTGCAGTTTTTAATAAATTATAAGAACCGGATGGGTTGGCATCCGGTTCACACCATACAAACCGGATGGCACCCCCCTCCATTACATCCGGTTCTCATTTTACGAACCGAACGGGTCGTTGTCCGGTTCTCAAATATCGAAAAAACTAAACCGGATGATCTCATCTGGGAACCTATTCAGAAACTTAAAAAAATTCCACGAAATGCAAAAATCTTACCTCTCTATCGTTCCTTGCCTTCAATAAACACTGCACACTCGTCGGAATGTTACCCCTTCCGTTCAATCACCCTTCAAACACTCAAAAACGGCATCGAAGAAGGAATATTGAAGAGAAAATGCTCTGTCGCGAATGTTGCTGTGGAAAAGAGAAGGTGAACTGTTTTATTAAAAAAGAAGTATTTACATCATTTCATTAAGGGTAAGGATGTCGTTAAAAAATTATATTGGGGTGCAGGAAAAAGGTATGGGGTGGAGGAAGAATTTGTCAATATTTAGTTGTTTAAATGGACCAGCGGAGACACGGTTTCAAACAGTTCAGTAACTCCATGGAGACCATAAAAAAACAAAATACCTTTAAATAAATCTAAAAAATGACCTTAATACTCATATTAATTTGACCTTGCATCTCAAAAAAATGATTTTGGTAAAAAGACATTTAAATTATACAATCTGAAATTACTTTTAGATTAAAAAAGACTTTCAAAATTTGAAAATAATTTTCAGAATCTTAGAAGTTATCTTTAGATTTGGAAGCAATTTTCATCTTTTAAAAATCATTTTCTCGAAAGCTATTTCTAATTTTTAAAAGTTAATTTTAAATCTAAAAATATCTTTTAGATTATACAATCTGAAATATATTTTATTTTAATTTTCGTATTAATTTATTCTAGAATATAAAATTATTTTTTGGATTAGTCTATTTTAAATTACAAAAATAGTTTTAAATTGAAATTTAAAAAGTGTAATCTAAAATAAGTTTCTCTATTCTAGATTGGACTAATTCGGAAGTCACCTTACTAAAATTATTTTCCATAAAGGTCTTTTGAAAATACAAGATTTTATAAGACTACGAAGGTGCAAGAAGAAACAGTCTTTGACCAATGCGATGTTTTTGGTATACGCATTGTATTTCACGCGTAATATCTGAAAAGAAAAAAAAAAAACCTAGCCAACCGCGTATTAACCACTCAATTGTTTGACCAACAAAACAGAAGAGGAAGCCCAAACTTATTTACCAGTTTCCAATAACATGATTTTGTATTGGGATTTCGTGGAAGGGAAATTCGTCATTCTCTTGCTTTTATGGTAATTAAAATATGTTTTGGATGTGTCACTTGATGCATATCTACATGTGAGTCCAGTTCTATTAAGTGCTCCAAATTGGACTTTAAAAATCATTTTGTGTTTATAAGTTCATCGGCTTAAGCCCAATATTTTAAACTCTTCAACAATACTTAGAAAACAATATTCTAGTGATTAAATATAGTCAATTAAGAATAACTTTTTTTATTTTCATGATTTGAAACAATTTTTATACTAATTTATATTGTTAATATCAACAATGTTATTAACTAAACTTCAAGAGTAAAGAAGGAATCAATGAAGATTGAATAAGTGAATTGTTCTACTTTACATTGTTAATTGGAGTATTTAGTTATAACACAAAAATGTTGCGATAATTGAATATAAGAAACTAACTAGAGTCATTGTGAAAGGCAAGATAAATTCACAAGATAAAAGTCAAAGAAGAGAAACAAAATCCAATTTTAGAAGAGATTTTAAGAATAGTCGTACCTATAAATTGGAGAGTTGAAGAAACAATTAAAAAAACTAACTTAACAATTAGGATATATAACTAACAAAACATTAAGATACATTTCTCTTAACTCATCATAGGGTTAGATCAACTTTTTTTTTTATTAGGAGTAACCAAACCTAAAGTTCCCTAAGATTAAAAAATACGTCTAAAGCACCTATGTAAAAATTAAAGTATCACATGTCTAATAAAACTAAAGTTTTGATGTCATATCTTAATAAAAAAAAGGAACCAAAGTAAGTTTTGTACACAACTTAGATGATTGAATATCATTTAGTGAAATATTCTCTTCCATTATATTGATTAAGCACAATAAAATTATAACTCTATTTTTCATATTCCTTGGGATATGTTGAAAGTTTCCAAAGTTGATTTACTTTATTGATCTCCAAAGGGAAGTTTAAACTTGATAAGAACCAAGTCATTTTTTTTTTTATCATTTCGTTCATTTATTGTTATACTTACTACTTCTTTTGTTTGTCTTGAAGAACAACATAATCAACCTTTAATTTCATATTTTTCATTATAACAACCTTACTAAACCTAAGTATAATTCAACCAAATTTATCACCACCATTTAGCAAGCCCAAATCTATCCAAAAAGCATGTCATAGTTGTTGACATTTTTCATTTAAACCACTTAAGTGTCTTTATAATTAAAATCACTTATACAATTGTGTTATCCACATAATTCATAACATGGACTCAAATAAATCACCAAAAAACTATCTCACTCAATAACCAAACTTGCACTAATCACAGTTGAGAAAGTCTTTAATCATCAATCAAGATTAAACCAAAAGCCTAACTAATCAACACCAAAACAACCCATGACTTATATATTTTCTTCAAATAACTCAATTATAAATTAACCTAACATCTTTACACAAAGGAACCTAATACAAATAATAATATAATGGGCCTACAAATAAAAGTTCACAGACCATGGAAAAAGTGTAGAGGATCACTAAAATGGGCCAACGGTCTAAGTAACTAAAGAATTATACATGTTGAAGGCAAGAAAAGAGACAATATGTGGAATGCTGAGTTCTCCTCTCATTTGTTATTGAGTTCTTCATTCTCTCATATGTTATTCTAATTTCTTCCAGCATATTCTTAATTCCAGGTGATATCAAAGATTCAGAAGAAGGATCAAATACTGATTGCTATAATACTTTTTATTATTCCTTACTTGTTGTTATAGAAACTGATTTTATTTAAAAAAAAACATATATGAACAATATTGCACACATACTGTTTGTTGGTATTTCCTGTTGATTTTAGATACAAATCGTATCATTGGTGCCTTCATCGAGTTACTTATGACTGACAACACAAGAATGAAAGAAATACAAGGAGAACTGAAACGCGTTTCAGATACTATGGGTTTACATCATGATCGATACATATTGTATCAGAACCCTTTCAAGCTAGCCAGTTCATTAGGGACTTATTATTCTCTTAAGTAACATCCTTCTTCAGATTGTGAAGCTCGAGTGAAGAAATCCACCTTACTTAAACCCTTATTTGGGGTTTTTATAAAAAAATGTTAAATTACTTTACATTGTATTATTTATATGAATATTTTCAATCAATCAAGCTTTATACCACATGGCAAAAGGAAAAAAACTAATTAGAAACTAGTTAACTTGTTATTAATATAGTTTTCGTAGGTGTTCATTCTTTATAGTTTTTTTGCTTTTCACTATCTTCATGTCTTAACACTTTGTGTGAACACTTTCAAGACACCGCACAAAGGTCTTAATTATCCAATCTCGTAATATAGCAGAAGGTATGAAGAATATAAAAACTACTCCTTATGCTAATGAAGTGAACATCATGTATGGAATGATTTGTAAGACATCGCATATGATGCATGTTAGTATTCTAGACACGATCATTGGGAGGCTTTTTAGTGTGTGCTAAGATATATAAAAGAAACATTGTCATTTTTTCAAGTGCATATGCAATCTCATGTAACAAAGCTGCTATAAAAGCGATTTGAAGATAATGATTATGCAAGAAAAGTTGATACTCAAAAGTCACTGTTTTTGGATATGTTTTTATATTGTTTGGAACTGTAGTTTGTTGAGAACTCAAATTGCAATCAGTGGTGACTTTATCTACTACAAAGCAAATTATAATATGTTTGAAAAAGGGTGAAAGATGTATCTGGTTAAAAAAATTATTTAAGAGCTAGGTTGCCTTGATTGTTCATTGTAATAATTAATATGTCATATATATAATTGATAATTAATTTTACCATGACGAAACATATAGATGTTATACTATACTTTGCATGAAAATTTTTTGTCCAAAGGTCAGAATTAAAAGGACATTTTAAGAAGAAAATTACACATAAATATTTACAAATTCCTTATCAATATCAAAATTCAAATAATGTTTGGAGTTAATTTTTTTTTAATCTTACATATAAAATTACATTAATATTTGTTACCATCTCTTTGCATAACAACAATTTACTCCATCCATTAAACAGGAGAAGGAAAAAAAATATATATATTTTGAGTTGAATTGAACTCAATAATGTGAATTACGAGTAATCCATAAATTATAAGAGTAAAATCTATTTAACCTAATGGGAATTCAGGTATAAGAACTCACTTTAAAAAATTATCAGAAAATTCAAACTCGATTTCTCATATATAAAGTTGAGTTACGTGGGTGCAACTTTTCCTGTAGTTTACACATTGTGTGTCCCACTGGCCCTTTATATTTAAAGGTTTAAATAATGTTGTGATTAATAGTTTGTTTTGGGATCTTAGATCGTTTTTCTAAAGTTTAGATTGACTATCTGTATTAAGTAGGAAATTATTAAATAATTGGATTAGTAATATGTAACGAATTATTATTTTTTAAATGAAAATATTTCATAATAAATATCAAATATATTCTTTTAAACATCGAGACAATACCTTATATATTATGGAATAATTTATCATCTACCATTTAAATTATATATGTTCAAGAATATCTAATTAAGTGATATAAACTTTTCATTTACATAAGTAAAAGAAATGTTACTGTCTGTATAGTATATACGCTCTGAGCTATCCTATTTTGAATACGTCTAATTCTATTATATTTTACTTAGTACATCTAATTTTAATTTAAAATATTATATTTAAATTACAACCGAGTTTTCTTCCCCTCTATATGTGCATCACTTATACATTTTCTTATTTTATCCTTTATAATATTTTTAAGATATCATATAAAATTCACCATAAAGATATAAATTTCAAGAAATTAAACTATAAGTAACTGTTCATATCTTTAAATAAAACTAAATTATAAGTATTTCGAATATTTCATTTTATATAATTAAACATCTTTTTGTAAAATAATTTCATTATAATATACAATATATAAATATATATATATACACACATTTAATTTTTTAATTTATGTGATGATATTTTTTATGTATTAGTTTATTTTGTGTTTCCTTTTTATATTTCTTTATATTTTAATTTTTTCATCGTAAGTTCTATATTATAATTTTAAAATATTGTCAAGATAAAATAAAAATAATAATTTGTATATGAATAAATTCTCATTATATATAAATTTTATAGATAAGATAACTAGTAATTAAAATTATTTAACCAACAGATGGATACAGAAATAAAAAAAAAAGTTAAATCTCCATTTATTTTGACATATTTGATAAAATGTTTAATTTAACATCCCGAGTAATTTGGTTAGTTTATGATCTTGCGGCGCAGGTTAAGGAGAGCGCATCCTCCGCACATTCTAGAGACATCGCATACTCACCCAAAACCCTAGCTCTCAATTCCCCCCTCTCCTCTTTATAAGCACTCTCTATCCACCGTCACTCTATGCTCTTCAAGAGGCTAGGGTTTCATTGCACTTTCAATTTCCAAGAACAATTTTTTGTTTTCATCTGCTTTCTTCCTTTTTGATTTCTGATTGTTATGCTAGATTGTTGATGTGGTGTTCTTTGAAATCAAATCGAAGTGGACTATGACGATTCTGTGATTAGGTCTCGTTCGTCGTAATTGGCCTAATCGGCCTTGCCGACCATCCTGTTATATCACCACCCATATTCTGAGTCCCTTCTTTCTACATCTTTTCCCCCTTTCAATTTTCAATCTATTAGCGTTCTTGTCTATGTTTTTTCTAGTGTTCTTGATATTAGGTATCGTGGGATATAACACGATTCATACTCTTTGATCGGCCTATGATTAAATCAAAAATAATAGACAAGCATATGTCTGAACTACTCCGTGTGGATCAAACTAATCTTCTCTATGAGGCCAACTATCAATTTTTTCTATCAATGTTTCTCTTTCTGAGTGTTAGTGTTTTTATTTGGCTTAGTCTGGCTTGTGATTTTGTAGTGAGATGTTTGTTTATGAAGCTTGAGTAGTGTGTTCTCTGTTTTGATTTGCCAATGATGAATGAATTGGTGAAACGTAATGTATGATCTTTCATGATTACGCAACCACTACTGCCTTCCTTCTGAGGCTTTCATTTTCCTGTTGTTTTTTTATTTGCATTTTTGTTTGTGTAGTTAATTGTTGTAAAATTTGTCAATGTTACCGTTTTTTCTCCGGATTGAGTTACTGTGTTATAATTAAATTGGAAGGGTCATATGATGATCATAAGCATAGTTCAGATGATTTATCTGTGATTATATTTAGTTTTAGTCTTTCGCTCCTATCTGATGACCTTTTCAATGATCATATTTGACGACAAATCTTAGATTTTTAGTTCTTAGTTATTTTCATTGTTTTGCTTTTCAATTATTCTGTTTTTGGAATGATTTTTTGGCATGTTATTATTGAGGTTGCATTGCTTGAATTTATGGGACTTTACGTCTGCCCCTTTAGCAGTGCCTCCGAGTGCTTTAGGGATGAACATGTCCCTAACATTCATCCATCCTTTTCACTTTGTCAGCTCTGTTTTTTTGTGTTTAGCTGATCATTATAGGATGGAATATTCAATCTATAATGGTAAAATTCGTGTACTGTAAATTTTATTATGTTTTCCATTTTCGTTTTTGTTGTTGAGCAATAAATCGTCTGTGATGATACCATTCAAGGCTTGTTTCTCTAAACATTCGCAGTGGCCGCCTAAGAGCTTTCGCCTTCGCCAGGCTTGAGAGCTAATGCTGCATTTATCCTTCCTTGGATGTGAGACATCAATTATATTGCTGTTTTATGTAATTATTGTTATTAATTGATTAATGCTTATATGCAATGATTTGTTTCCGGGAAAACGTAGTTCTGCATTTTTCTTTTGATTCGATGATGACAAATTCGAAGGCTTGTTTCTCTAAACATTCGCAGTGGCCGCCTGAGAGCTTTCGCCTTCGCCGGGCTTGAGAGCTTGTGCTGCTTTTATCCTTCCTTGGATGTCTGAGATTTTTTTATTTATAGTAGATATGCTACTTTATTTAGTTTTCTTATATCTTTTATTGAAATTGTAATGTCCAGTGTGGATTGTTGTTCAGTACTATTGGGTGTTCTTCAACAACTCGATGATGATAAATCCAAAGGCTTGTTTCTCTAAACATTCGCAGTGGCCGCCTAAGAGCTTTCGCCTTCGCCGGGCTTGAGAGCTAATGCTGCTTTTATCCTTCCTTGGATGTCTGAGAGTTTGGATGTACTGTCTATATTTTTTTTTTTCAGTTCAGCTAAAATGCCTAATAATTTCTTATAAAATATCTATCAAATTACTTTTTAAACTATAATCAGTGAGTAAGGGTTGAATGAATGATAGGATGATCCGAACGACTACAGATATTAATGCCTAATATTTAAGGTTCTCAAAGCATTCGCAGCTTTCGTCAACTTGTGCTACCTCGTCTTATTCAAAACTTAGTGTTTTTTAAAGTCTCTAATTTTTTGTGCGGATTATTTTCAGTCTTGAGGCCATTTTGTGAATGTAATAGAAATCTATAAAATTGTTAATAAAATATTTGCGTCCATTTTTGCTCTGAAGCATGATTCTACATTTGTGGGATCTTCAAATAGAGAACGGAGCCACTTACATTAATTTTGTATCATTAATCATATAACCATTTAAAAAGTTTGATTTTGTTGTGACATTATAAGATAAGCTTAAGAGAAGTGGTGGACACGGACATTAAAATCCACGCCAAATTGTAATAAATGTTGATCTATAAATAATAGTAGTTGAACTTAGTGACCGTTGAAATTCATTCAATTGAATTCTTAGTATTTGGAATTTTAGAGAGTTGTAAATTGTTTATATTATTGTAAATTTTTTTAATCAAATAAGTTGGATGTTATTTATGTGGTTATATTATAGAAGTGTCGATTATATATATTTTAAATTTCCTTAATTCGATATTTCATCGATTATGGGATTGGCCTTATGTTAATGCTTAGTAGTAATTTCAATTAGTACTACAGGTGGAATTCAAATTGAAAGGTTGTACGGTGTAGAGGTGCATTTTGAAAAAAAGAAACATGAACTCAATTTGTCTTACAACCTTTTTGAGTTTATTAACGAAGTCGCGGAGACATGTATTAAGTGGTTGGTTACTATGGGAAACTTTGTTGATCAACAGGTAATGTAAACTTCTAAATTTATCTACATAAGGATGGTCTGATTTAGAGGGTCTAAGACAAGCCAAGATCCAAGATTACCGATTTCCAAGTCTACTAAGAAACAAAGTATGATTTTACAAATGCAGAAATCTACATCCTCGAAGCCAAATTTAAATTCCTAGGCAAAAAAATAAAAAGGAATGAAGTGTGCGAAGGGAATGTAATATACATATTAGAATGTGGCTTTGATTTAAATGAATCATACCCAGAAGTAGTAGGAAGTAGTCTTGTTCGTTGTATTCTTTGTATTTTGTAATAAAATTAAGCTCCTTTAATATTGTCTCTTCTCTTTGCATCTTCTAAAGCAGTTGGATATATTTACTGTTCCAAGTATTTTTGTTTTGCATTTTTTGTTAGCGTTTAATTTAAGTTTATCTTGCTTCTTTATAAATATTATTCCTGGTTTTAGTTAATGTCTTAATCATTGGTTAACCATCACTAAGGTCTATCTTATTTAAACAGACAATTTGTTTGCAAAGTAATCAAGATTCAAGAAAGGATTTATAATTATGCTTTATGGGTTGTTTCTTCCGGGCTAGCTTAGGGAAATTTTTGAGGTTTAGGATTGAGGTTAACATCTTTCTAGGAATTATTGGAGTAAAATTGTGAAAATTATGTTAAAGATAGAGGTGGTTCTGGATTGTGTTTTTTTATCTTCGCGAAAATCGGACAAAAGTAATTTTGTTGCATATAACAAATTAGGTGAATTATGGATAAGTGGGTGATTTAAAATGAGAAGGTAGAAGTGTGGAAGTTATGGCTGATTAAGCTTTGAAGGTGTTTTTTTTCACTTTCTTTGGAGAAACACAAGAATGTCATAATTTTGGATCTTTTTGAAAATCGGACAATGAAATTATGTTGCATATGGTCAAATTTAGTGATTTAAAAGCCTTTGAGTGTTTATTTTATGAGGTATTACTTGTTTAGTTTAATTGTCCTAAATTGTCTCTCCCTTTCTTACCTCTTGCAACTACCAAAAAGTGTATCAAGGGATCACATTAATTGTCCTAAATTGTCTCTCCCTGTCTACATTCTATTACTTTAAAATCCTAAACAAGCTTTATAAATTTTACTTGATAACAATCATATATTAAACACCGGATGCCTTTCTTTCAAAAGAATCAATCATTCCTCAAAGCCATTTTATAATGTAATACAAAATCGATCGTCCTCTAAAGGAAAAGTAAATTCCTAGAAAGCTTGTTTGTTAAGATTGTGATCCACTATGTTTAAATAAATTGTTTGCATCTAAATTATGAGCATTTACATAAATGTTTTTCCATCTCATCAAACGTCCTATTTCTTTTCTAAGATTAAGACTAACAATACAAAAAATTGGCAAAGTTTACACAATCCACACTAACGGATGGCAAGTGTGGTCATTGAGAAGGTACGGCAGTCTCTGTACTCTCCTGCGTGGTTTCAACACTGCAACTATCCTTAGAAACTGTGCCAGCAATTCTATTTGGTGGCCAATACCGAAATACTGATCTGCCTATGATGTTCTTCGATGGCAGAGGACCCCTAACAAAATCACATTCCATTCACAACATAATTAGCAAATATGGAAATAATAGTAAAGAGAATGAATGAATGATAGGATACTTAAAAAACATCATTACCACACATGCGAATCATAGCTGTTATTGCGGTTGTCTCCCATCACAAACACGTAGTTCTCTGGTACTCGCTGCAAAACCAAATAAATTATGTAGTTCAGGATCAATAGAGGAGAGGAAGAAAACAGAGCCAGAACATTAATATATAGAACTTACTGTGGGTTTCATCTCATATACAGGTGGTTCAAGAATGTAGTCTTCATTCCTCTCAACCCCATTAACTACAAGATGCCCTTTACGGACCTGCAAATAATTCAAAATGCTCACATTTCAGACTAAGCTGCTGAATCAAACACCCCATTAATCTAGCTTAAATTATAAATGACTACTAAATGCTATTCATGCAGACTTTGAAGTTCCAATTACATGTAACAATCAGTAGCCACTATCCAACTAACCAAGTGGAAAAGTGAAGGTATGGACAAACAAAAGATAACATAACTATGAACGTAACATCCTCAAAAGACAATATCATCACAAAATAAGACTATCAGTGCTCTTCTCAAAAGATCTTACCTCCACTATATCACCTTCCTTTGCAACCACACGCTTTATGAAAACATCGTCATCACTATATCCAACTTCTTGAAGCACCGGAGGGCTTTTAAAGATCACTATGTCACTTCTACACGGCTTTCTAAAATAGTAAGAAACCTGAAACAATGAAGATGTATCTTAACAATGGAGATGCATCATGACGGAAAGTAAGTCTAGTTGAACGTTGATGTTAAAATCTATTTAAAGTGCATAGCTAAATGTTACACTTTGCCTCACAAGTATTCAAGCCTACTGGTGCATATATATTTTATGAAGTAGTCAAATTCAAAATTAAACACATCTCATCAGAGCAAATATGTAAGAGCACAAAAGTAAAAAATGAAACTATTATCTGCAAATTTCTATGTCGGTAAATAATCTGTTTAAGCAAAACAGAAAGAAACTAATTTACCAATTAAGTACAAAAGTCTACCATAATCCATATAACCTTGTATATGTCTCAGAGCAAGAAATGTTTAGATCCATGCTTTACATAGTTAAAAACTTTACAAAAAATTTCAGAGAAACAACGTTTCAATCACTAGCACCCACAAAGATAAGACACTTGAACATTTCACGAAAAAAATCAGTTAATGGTTTGAAAAGTAGTGTCTTAAAAAGAAAGTAAAAACCTCAACTCCTATGTTTCCAGTGCCTTACAGACTCCCCACACATTGTAGAAAAACACCAAATTCTTATAATATTCCAACAAATAGCTGAAGTTGTCAGATGAAGATGAATCTTCAGCTCTTCACATACGGACACACCATAAATCATAGCAGAAAGTCTAATCAAATGCTGATTAGAAAATCCATTACAAGGGAATAGCCATATTCACACACACACAAGATGTTGTCTGGACTCTTTTTTCCTTTTCATTGGTGTAGTTAGTTTCAGCATTGAGCCAGTCTCATCATGTTTCAACTAAACCGACTCTTCTAAAGTGAGAAGAGTACAATTTCAGAGGATAAAGTGTACTTGCATTCGTCGTTTAAAAAATTAAATTTGAGATTGTGATAAAGATCAAATACATGTTGACAAACTTTGAGTTTAACTACACTTTCAAGTTTAAACAATTGATTTTTTTAATCATTAATTACAAGTACACGTATCTCCAAAGAGCATTATCCTTGCTGTAATAACGTCGAAGTTTCAGTCCTAATCGAAAACACACAGCTAATAGCAAGTTCACCAATTGAACACCCTTTTGAAATTAGAAGAAGGTAAAGGACCAAAAGTGCTACCTTTTCAGCAACAATTCGATCGCCAACATCAAATGTAGGGTACATGGACAGCGAGGGAATGTACCTAGGCTCCGCCACGAAGGTGCGAAACGCAAGGGAAATTGCGATAGCAGCAAGCACCGTTTTTGCGTCATCGGAAGTGAAATTCAACCACTCCGGCAAAGGCCCTTCTTTTTTCTCCGCGTCCCGGTCACCCCCACCATCTCCCCCGCCGTCTCCACCGCCGCTGTCGTCGGACTTGAGGACCGCTTTGATGTCGTCGCCGGAATCCCTGAACGCTCTGCATAGGAAATTACGGCGAGCGAGTGGTGCGAAAGAAGGCGTGGAATTGAAAGGGAAATAGATGAAATTAGAGAAGCGGGGATGAGTGAAGTTAGGGTTTTGAAGCAATGGGAGTGAGTGAAAGATAGAGAGAGAAGTCATCTTGGTTGGTTGCAGTTGCAGTTTGAGACACAATCTTATAATACTGATTTAGAGTAAGAGAGTTTGTCTTATTACTGTCAATTTTCCATTCCATGTTGAGTCTTTTTTTTTTTTTTTTTTTTTTTTTTTTTTTTTTTTTTCTTTTTTTTTTTTTTTTTTTTTTTTTTTTTTTTTTTTTTTTTTTTTTTGTT
>Ga0123340_1004717_pt1 | contig 12965 bp, 4 predicted proteins | sample SirMexnodulemix_FD_89961 | JGI IMG/M metagenome (GOLD analysis project Ga0123340, IMG submission 89961) | Root nodule microbial communities of legume samples collected from Mexico - Siratro Mexico nodule mix | ecosystem: Host-associated > Plants > Roots > Nodule | place: Mexico: Nepantla... | reverse complement strand
ATGTCCATAAGGCCGACCTTCGTAACCGTGCTCCCTGAGGCCAATGTCCATAAGGCCAACCTCCGTAATCGAGCTCCTTGAGGCTGATGTCTATAAGGCCGACCTCCGTATCCGAGCTCTCCGAGGCCGAGCTCCATAGCCAAAATCCCAAGGCCAAGCTCAAGAGTAGTACTCCTAAACCTGTTCTCCTTAAGGCCGAATTCAAGACCCGTACTCCCAAGGCTGAGCTCCATATCCGACCTCTTGAGGCAAAACTCAATATCCGTACTCCGGAGGCCAATGTTCATAACACCGAGCTCCGTAGCCGAGCTCCTAGTGGTCAAGCTTCGAGCTCCCCGAGGTCGAGCTTGGTAGCCGACATCCTAAGGCCGAGCTCCGTAGCTGAGCTCTCCAAGGCCGAGCTTCATAGCCGACATCTTAAGGCCGACCTCCGTAGCTGAACTCCTCGAGGTCGAGCTTCGTAGCCGACGTTCCGAGGCCAAGCTTCATAGTTGAACTCCCGAGACCAATCTCTAGAAGGCCAAACTCTATGGCTAAGCTCCCAAAAATGATCATTGTGGCCAAGCTCCCAAGGCCAATATGTTTAAGATCAAGTACCCTGATTGCAACTTTCAACCATCCAACACCAACATGCTTCTAATTTGAACATAGCAAATGATTTTAATTTACTCCGATGCATCACTAATTGAAATAGTACATGTTGAAAAGTCAAGTTGCGGGTTCCATCGAGTCCCCAGATGTTGAAGGTTCCGAAAATGGATATAACATCAGATGTTCGAAGAACTAGGTGGCAAACTTATACCGAGGATATGGAATGTCATCCATCTAAAGATTTACTACAGTCGCTTATGAAAACGAGGTGCCGTATACACTTTCCTTGACTTAGATTTTTTACCTAATGAGTGTTTTGATAAGAAAGGTTTTAACGAGGCCCATACCTAAATCATTCAATAAAACATGATTTTTGCACATTTTTGTTGTCAATCTATATCATTCGATGTTAACTCTTGTGCTCAAATAATAATCACTCATAACTGAGTATAAAGATCAAGCAAACACTTAACTCGGGAGACAGACAAACATTCATCCACTCAAAATTGAGTATAAAGATCAAACAGACGTTTAACTCGCGAGATAGACAAACACTCGCCCACTCAAAATTAAGTATAAAAATCAAGAAAACGCTTAACTTATAAGATGGACAAACGTTCGCCAACTCCAAACCGAGTATAAAGATCAGGCAAATGCTTAACTTGGGAGACGGACAATCGTTTGCCTACTCAAAACCGAGTATAGAGATCAAGCAAACGCTTAACTTGGGAAACGAACAAACATTCGCCCATCTCATATCCGAGTCTTAAATATATGTTTTGCAAAGACTTGAAAACTCCAAAATGGGGAATGCCTTATGCAAATGGAAGGTAGGCTGAGACGGGTTCACCTCGGTTATCAACATGTTTCACCTGCTAGAATCACGAACTTGGAAGGCTTGTGTACCTACCCAGTAATAAGGCCAGATTCAACCGAATCTATCACGACCCAACCCACTATTGATTACTAGTCAATAGCATTTATTCTGATTGATTGTAGTTACCTTAATTATTCTAAGTGATCTCAATTAGCTTCAAAATAGTCATTCATGATTTAAACGTACAAAATCATTATGGGCAAATATACCGTCTTGAATGACAGGATCCTATAAATATGACCTAGGTTTACAGAGAGTATCATCTATCTCACTATTCTCTTACTCATATACTTCAAACACCTTTTTACACTCTTACCAACTTGAACGTTGGAAAGTCTTATACAGGTGGACCCTTATTCGGTTCAATGCTACCAAGGCGGTTGCTGCCAATGCCACTACAGACGACCTCCATTCATGAGATTGAATAAGAACATCAAGTATATTTTAATAAGAATGTTATGTGTATTAATTAATTACAAAACTATCAATGTATTTTGGGTCAATTCCGCTATAATCAATATTATATGACATGGTTATGTTTTATTTATTTTATCACTAATGGGTGGAAGAAGAAATGCAAGAAGTAACACATAAACTTAGTCGTATTTTTATCATTCGTATATGATAGTGGTCCTATATTATTCTTTTAAATTTTAATTGTGTCATTTATATTTTGTTACAAGTCATAAATTTACAATTTCAATCTCTCACATGTTAATTGTGGTAGTTAAGTCTCTTAACATCTAAATTGTTCAATTTTAATTATCCTATAAATTAAAATTTGCCGAAGCATTGATTTTTAGTATATTCAAAAAGTTAAAATCACAATATCACTATACTTGAAAGACGCGAAACCACACAGAATATGGCAAACTAGTATCACATATTTATGATACTTGAAAGACTAGATTCACACTCTTAAAATATAGAAGATTAAAAAAAATTAACAATTACAAAATGTAAATGAAAAATGTACAAATTGTCATAAAAGTACACAAAATTTGCCCAGAAAAAAAGAGCCATACCTAACCTAGCAACAGAACTAGTTTCGGGCATTTCCTTTATAAGAAGTTGAAATCTAGCGATAACATATTCATTACACATCAATAATAATAAGTAACAAACCTACTTGACAAAGGTGATCCATCTAACCTTCCATTTTGATTCTTGTCTCCACCAATTTGGTTTGCACTCTTAACTTAAAACCATAAGAAGATGATGATATTATGTGATGGCCATGTAAATTACTTAAGTGAGATGGATATAAGACGAGGAAAAAAACGATAACATAATGTGGTTATGGTTGTGATTATGTAACACTTTTCTTTTGTTTTCAGTACCTCGTATAATATAAGCTTTGCATGACGTGGTCTTTCACGAAAAGTCATATCTTTAACAACGGGTAGCAACCACGAGTTTGAATTTTATCTATTAGGTCATATTTGATGGGTCCAGATAATTATTACCCAAAAGACAAATTCAATATACTTAATAGAATTCGTACTTACATGTTCGCATATGCATAAACTAGCAGTGAGAATAGTATGTTTGTATGGTCAAACGGTCTCATTTTTAACATATCACTTTATCCAAATAAAAAACCAAAAGTATCAAAACGCTCCTTTCTCTCTCCTCTCTCTCAAAATACTTTTGTTTTTTGGCGACTCACTACTGTCAAAACTGGTAACTTTGTCCGAGATTAATGTAATTATCCTAGCAGGGTGAAGGTGAAAGGAAGCATGATAAAATCATGGAATGTTACAACGTAATTTTTCTCACATTTTTCGCATAGGTTCGGGGAATGTGAGATGTGTAAAATCTTTCAGATACGGAAAATAACCGAACTGTTCATCTCAAAGAAGCTCAACAGATGGGGTAATAAGTTCGCTTTCATGAGATTTTTTGACATAAAAATCTCAAGAAAACTGGAAAGGGAGCTCGACTCTATTAGGATTGGCACATCTAAACTACGTGTCAATCTGCCAAAGTATAGAAAGGGCGAAGTGATATTGAGTAACAAGGCTAATGCAAATACGTCCCAAAGATTAGCATCAAAGCAAGGATAACAAAGTAAACGATAAGAAAGTGGTTAAGCAATGGAAGGAAAAGAAAGGGGGCAATGTCAAATAGCAACGCTGGAATCATCAACTGGTACTGGAATGAAGAGGACGACCAGAATGAAGAAGTTGGGAAATTTACAAAGAAAGCGGAGTTGAGGGATGAACTTGAACGTAAAAATCGATACTTGGCCAATGTTGATGGTGCCCGAAAGGCGGGGGAAGAAGAAACAGGGCAGGGTAGCACAAATGGGGAAAAGAGAACTATGCAGGGGCATGTCAGTGTTACGAAGGCAATGCAAAAGGAAGATGAAGTACAACGTTTTACGAAAATGGAAACTGCTAAAGACATAGAAGAGTTGAAGTGTTGTGGTATGTTAGATGAAAAAGTTTGGAAAATAAAGCAACGGGAAAATGGCAGTGACAAAGGTAACGTCTCATTGTCCAAAGCTTTGGTCAACCTTGATAGCATGTGGGCCCATAAAACATTAGAAGTTAATAGTGCAATAGAAAAACATTGGCCCAAGGCCCAGTTTATGATTCAATTATACCACTTATTAGATCAAGAAGCTTCAGGGGACCTAAAGATGGTGAAGTGACTGCTTCTTCCTGTACCTCCAAGTTCTTCAAGCACCCTCAAAATTATCCAAACTACTCTTAAAATAATAGAATAGAGACGAAAATGCCTCTATACCTCCAATTCCGGAAATTATTGTTATGAAAATGTTCAACAACACTCTAAGATACTGTATAATGAGATTCCAATGCATGAGAGGAGCTATGTCTTTATAGGAGAAGGTGACCGAAAATGTTCCACAACACTCTAGGATATTGTATAATGAGGTTCCAATGCATGAGAAGAGTTATGTCTATACAGGAGAAGGTGACCAATCCAATTCGGGCTTTAATTCTCAAATTTTGTTTTCTACGTTTTATGCATCATGAAAGCATTCTAGGTTCACCAAGACATCGTAAATCAATCATATAACATTTCCTGTGAGTTTCATGTATTAAAAAAAAAAGAAAAACATTAAAACAAAGTGTACATAGAGTCGGAGAAAAACGGGATTACTATTCATCATCATTTTCTATCAAAATTCCACAAATCATGCATTTAAATACGAAAGAATCATCTATAACACTTACTTGTTGAAGCACAATCCTTCGTTTAAGCATTCTTCAAACGACACAATTTTCCAGCGAACCTTCTTTCTTCTCCGGCGAGCTCTCTCATTCACGATAAATGCTTCCTTTTCTCTCCAAAATGCTCCCAGTCAATTTGTGTGACACAGAATGAATGTAATGAGAATGAAAACGCTCCAAAAACCCACCCTAACAAACCGTACAAATGGTTCTTTTATAGGAAAACTTTAAGCGCGAACGGAGCGAGTCTCATTCGGTTGGTTTCCAGTAATTAACTCGAAGCCCAGTCATTGGGAAAGTTGAAATACAATCAATTAGAAGTAAAACGACATCATTTGACGCATTAAAAATCAAATTACAGAATTGTGTCGTAAAGAAAAATAGGGGAAGATGAATAGTGTCTCAACCATTCAGGTTAAGGCATGTCATTACCTCTTTTTGTTATTATTATTTTTTTTTTCTTCTTTTCTCATTTTCTTTCTTTTTTCTTTTATATATTTTTTAAATTTTTTTATTTCATTTCCATTTTTCTTTCTATTATTATTATTATTATTACTTTTTATTATTTTTTTATTTTGTTTTGTTTTGTGCTTTTATTTTATTTTTTTCTTTCTTTTATTATTTATTATTATTATTATTATTATTATTTTCTTTACTTTTATTATTCCTGTTTTATTATTTTTTTCTACATTTTCCTAATTTTTTTTATTTCTATGAATAAAAAATTTGTAATCATGACTAAAAAATTTTCCATTTTTCATTCGTACGAAATTGAGTGTTGACAAGATGTAATCTACCAAAATCGCATGTATTCAATATTATGTTATTATAAATGTCTTTTCCTTTCAATGTCAGTATTTTAATTTTATGCTTAATGCATGTTGTATTGATTAATGGCTTAATACTTTGATTCTAAGGGCATTGGAAAATATCATTGGTAATCATTACCTGAGTTAAAATACCTAATGAAAACTTGTATCTAGGAATAGAAAATGATTCATTTGTTGTCTTAAACCCTTGTAACAAAAGCAAGTCTTTTTTATATAATTGATCAAGGAATTAACGGTGAATAGAGAAGCTTAGGCTCATTCACATAAGGAATTAGGGTTTGTTTATTATTGTGGGTTGACATTAACATTAATTAGAAAAGGAAGATAATTGTTTTTATGCATGAGAGTGAGGTATGGTGAAGTATAACCATAACAATATTCTTATCATTGATCCTTAACCTTATTCTACTATGAGATTTGACATAAATTCATAAAAAATATTTAATATGTTTTGCATATTTTATTTTCTCGCATAAACGCTTAAATTATGGAATTGTTCTTTGATCTAATTTTATTATGATTGTACATATTGTTATGTATTACATAAGGCATTTGGGAGAGAACAATATATTTATTAATTGTTACATGAGCAATTGGTGCACTTGTCATTGAATGTAAAAGTGTTAACAACTGTTCTTGCCTTTCTCCATGTTGTTGTTCACACGACTGTGTAGTTTGTGATTGTCGTGAATGTTGTTGTTGCCACTGGTGCTTCACATTTACCATTGTTATCGATAGGGTGTTGTCATCAGACTATTCCTACCACAATCCTTATTATTGCTACCACACACTAACACTCTCTATCCCTTCATTATTCAATTTGATGTATTTCTTACTCTAAATTTTTAATCTTTTAAAGATTTTCGTTCAATATTTGTTATCATCAAAACTCCTTATAAAGATTTATAAGGATTTAATCGTATAGGTCTTAATAATACATTCTATCGACCCATAATCTAACAACGTAAATCTTGGTCTCTCCAACAATGTCTTGTTTATTCTTTCAGCTGTCTCCTTCTACTGTGGAGTATGACAGACAATATATTGCCTTACAATGTCTTAGTCTCTAAAAAAGGTTTCAAACTTCTTAAACCATAATTCCAACCCTTTATCTATACTCATATGGTTAACCTTTTACGAGTTTGGTTAAACTTAAGAGTACACTTAAAATGACTAAAAACTTAATATTTTTGCTTCATTGTGAATACCCAAGTCATCTTTGGAGAATAGTCAATGAAAGAGTGAAAGTATCTCATGTTTCCTACTGAAGGAACTCTTAAAGGACCTCAATAATTAAAATAAACATAGTTCCACGTATCTTTCTAGTTATGCATTGCCTTTAAAAACAATCTTCTATATCACTTTCTATAAAAACAATGCTTACAAAACTACAAAGCCTCCATTTGGTGGTTACCTAATAACCCACGCTTACACAACACTTCCATCCATGTCTTACTTATGTGGCCTAAACACATTTGCCACAAAGCATAATGAGACTTATAATGAGAGACAAACAATGTGGAGCTTGCCAAAGTGAAACCTTTCAAGATATACAAATTTCTCACCATGTTCCCTTAGATTACTACAAAACTCCTCTTCCCACACACCCAGATTACACTACCATCGACATTATGAATCCTCTAAAATCTATTCCACCCACTAAAATGAGGTTTTTCTTTAGTTCTGGAATATGGTGAACATCAAATAATGTCCTTACTACACCATCTTATGTATGAATTTTAAAGACCCGATGCCCATAGTTTTACAAAAATTATCATTCCCATAAGAACCTTACAACTAGACCTCCCCTCATATGTTTCAAATTGATTTTGGTTTGGGCACATCTAGCAAGTACAATTAGAGGCTAGAATCCACACTTTAGAATAATCTGACTTATCGCTTGTAGCAATCACCAAACGGTCTTCATCATATGTTGAATCATCAAAGTTGTAGTAGCTAAAGAATCTTTGTCCTGTTTCTTGAAACAATCTTTCTTTTAGTGGCCCAATTCTTTGTAGTAATTATGGGTGTCTTTAAGAATTACTTTAGTTTTACTAGGAATGACAAATAAACTCATCCCTGTGAGTATTGTTCGAACCTATTTTGATTTTGATAGAAAATCTCCATATTGATTTTGTTTTGGGCACATGTAGAAAGTACAATCAAAGGCTAGAATCCACACTTTAGAATAATCTGACTTATCACTTGTAGTAATCACCAAACGATCGTCAACATATGTTGAATCATCCGAGTTGTAGTAGCTAAAGAATCTTTATCTTGTTTCTTGGAACAATCTTTTTTCTAGTGACCCAATTCTTTTACAGTAATTATGGATATCTTTAAGAATTACTTTGGTCTTACTAGGGATGCCAAATGAACTCGTCCTTTTGAGTATTATCTGAACCTGTTCCAATTTTGATGAAAAATCACCACATTGACTGGATGTGGATATGGGTATAGGTAATACCCTATTTTTCAAATTGGCTATGAGAACAAGAGTGGATATGTACATATCCACCCTATACTCGTCCCAATGTCGATCCTTGTCCTCATACCCATCTCTATTTTAAACCACCTTCAATTTTTTAGGTAGGTAATGTGAAAAACTTATATTAACTTTTTTTTAGTCCTTAGTTAGTAACTTATTTCTAGGTCATATATTTGATTATTTTTACTTTTTTCTATAATTATTCGATCTTTATCCAATTGTTATTTGATGCTCACATTTGATATTTATACAATTATAATTTTTTTTCTTCATATTTGACATTAGAAAAAAGAAAATTGTATCCTTTTCATATTGAATACTTGATAATATCATATTTTATATATTGTGACTTTTATTTTTCATAAAAAATATTTAATTAATATTTGAAATAGTAAGTGGGTGGGTATTGGCATGATCACGTGTATACTCGTTCTCCGATGAGGATGAGAATAAGACAAAAGTTCATATCCGTTGGGTATGAGGATAAGGATGAAATTTTACTTCAGATGGTCAAACTTGCACCCACCCTGCCTGTTGCCATCCCTAGGTCTTACCTTTCTTCTTGCTTCTTTGCTCCTTGGCAATATTAGACATTATCAATCAAGAAGACCCAACCTCATTTACCCCACCCTTTTCCTTGTGTCAGTTTCTTCCAATCATAGAGGCAAGACTTGAAGTCCTTTAGCATGATGTAGTTTTTACCAAATTTAAAGAATTTACAAAATTCTCAAACAAAGGAATACTGACCATAAGACCCACGGTTAAATATGATATCTGATTCGTATCAAATATCATATTCATAAACTCGTATAATTCTATTAATTAAACTCAATTATTGTAAAATTAACCACTTATGATTGTAAAAACAAAAGGTACATGTACCAAATTAGCCCTCCATTATGTAGAATATGTAGTTTGTGAATTGGGACACTGACGTTTACAAAAAATCAATTTGTTCTCTTATCACTCACTGACACTCCCTTACCCTTTCATTATCTTACTATTTAGGGAGGAGTGAGGCTTCCCTGTTCGTTGTAGTGCCTGACTTATCAAACAGACCAAAATTCTCACGTTATTGATGAATCATGTAAGTAATTTAATTCATAAAATTGCATGCGAATACACTTTCAACAGTGTAAATATTCCATTTAAATTCATCTCTATATTCACATAACTTAATATTTAATCTGTCTTCAATTTTAAAACAGTACTTGCATCAACGTGACCAAATTAGGCATTGTGGAAAAGTTCCCTCTATCAGTAAGGGCTCCCATTGGGACAATGCAGGAGATTCAGAGCTTTGTGTGTTTTGGAAATGCTTACATCTGATTATCCATACAGTGAATGTACTAACCCTGTGCAGATATACAGAAAAGTAACATCTGTAAGTTCTGATGTAGTTTAAGGTTTAAAAATATCAGTAGAGATACATAGGATTTTATATACAAGCAAATTTTCAACATTAAAAATAGTTGTGCCTCCTTTGATAAACATCAAGGTAGTGAGAAGGAAAATTCCCTGACAATGAGAACAGAAACATTTCAGCCAACTTTAATGCATATTCAATAACTGCCTATAAACCTCCAACTGAATATTGTTGATTGGTTGGAGTAATGCTTCTTAATCAATAAATTATATAGTAGAAACATCTATTCAGTACCTTTTTGTCCTCTTGCTAAAATAAATACAAGTTATTACCAGAAAATTTGTCTTGCTCCAATTCACAGAGTCAGGGACATTGGACATGCGCTTGCTAAAATAAATACCGAAAATTTGTCTTGTTCCAATTCACCAGTCACGGACATTGGACATGCTCGGCAATTGTAAGACATGGAAAAACAAAGCAGCATAAAGGGAGTTATAATAACATCTTACTCCAATGAAGAGGCTATGCAAATCTAGTTCTCTTCCTCCAACTATAGGAATCCTGTAACAAATTTCAAATGCAACGAAAATGATATTTGTGGGAGAGGCCAGGCCTTTTGAATGTACAAAGTCGTACAATTAAAAAACATTAATGAGAGGAGCATAATACTTCCAAAAACTACAGTTTATATGTTAAGGCCCCAATGCATACACTGTAACATCATTATTATTTTAAACTCATTGACAAAGCAAAGAATGCCACTAAGATTCAACTATCTTCAGGACTCTTTGCAAGTTAGAATGCCTCAACCCCTTCTGTTATGCTTAGACCCGATTGACATAGCACTTCTGTTATGCTTAGACCTGATTGACACTGTGCCTTATTTATCTTTCCACCATGCAGCTGAGGTTATGTAGGAACAACATTGCTTCTAGTGAGAATGAGATTGGTATATCCTAATTTGTTTGATTAGTTTCTACAAAGATGTCATCGAGTGGCAATATGCTCTATATCACACCTTCCAATCTCAGTTCAAAAGGGATGGCCACAATGTACAATGCTTTAGGGCATGGCCTCAATTTTTCTATCCACCGAACCACTCATGGTTACGGTACAATTCTTCCGTATCACTTGCTATCAGAACAAAATTACAAATAAAATGTTAAATTAGAACTTTAATTTTATAATTCACTGTGTATTATGTGAGAAGTTGGAAAACTTGAATTTGAGAGACAGAAGTAATGTTAAAAGTAGGAAATTGCTCAAACGACAATAGATATGGCTACACAGTAATCTTATTCTATGCAATCAGATGAAGAAAATAGAGAAAACAGGGGAATACCAAATTTACCGGCAGTTCCGAAAGTTTGAGATAATTTACCAGTGTAAGTTGGAAATGATTTAAGTATGCGATTTAGAGTTAAGAGATGAAAATTTCTCCACCAGTCTCAAGCACCTCGAAGAAACCCTTGCGTGATGAACTGAAGTTTACAAAAATTAGGGATTTGAAATACCAAAACCCATTGCAAGCATGAACTGTGCAATTAGGGAATTGAAATACCAAAATCCATTACGAGCATGAACTGTGCGATTTGGAGTTGGCTCCGCCGGCCTCAAGCATCTCGAAAAAACCTTGCGCATTAAAGTGAAGGTTACGAAAATTAAGAATTTTAAATACTATTTAAAAATATTAAAATGATAAAATTTTATGGCAATTTAATTAAAAACCACCGGAACTTAGGAGAGATTTCGAAAACCTCCATTATCTCTATGATTTATTTGAGGTTTTATAACCCCAAATAAAAAACCCCTCTTAAAATTAGCTCCATCAGAATTGTGTCATCTCATTAAGATGTTCTTTCAATGACAAACTCTCTTTCATGCCAAATTCACGAGTGTTTATTAAGGAACAATGTACCATAGACAAACTTTGTAGTGAGTAATTTCTTTGGCTTTAACTACAACCTATAAGTTGTTTCTTCACTTACTACTTCATAACGAACTTCATTTGAGAGAGACAAGGAAACGAGGGAATGAGCTTTCTCCTCTTGAATTCTTATAAACCTTCTATTGGGGAAGTCGACGAATAGGGACATCCAAACTCCTTGTTCTTTTATCAAAGCATTCATCATGATACACTAAAGGTTGAAGTTATTCTTTCCTGTCAACTTCTCAATCTTTATTGTGTTGGCCATTTTCTTAAATGTCTTCTTAAAGATTTTCTTCACAATAGAAAGAAAGAAACAAAAGGGACTAATATTGATCAAAGATCAACCACCAAAACATGAGGAACGGATTCGAACTAGATCTATAATACTAATTTGTTGGTATCAAATCAAGAAATTCACACATAAAAACACATTCAGAGTCCTAGACGATTTAATACATCAAGAACAAAAGTGCGTAAAGGAAAGACTAAGCACATATAAACGATGATATATGTAGTAATCAATTCTTGATAAACACATATAAGAAGCAAATAGTGATTCACAAAAAATATAAAAATATTACACGCTAAGAAAAGAACAAATTATATTACAAAGTTCAAATATTTCAAACTTTTTTGACTATTAGTAAGACCATATTATATATAATTATGTAACGAATACTATAGTGAAATAACATAACGTCTTAACCATCTAATAATAATTAGCAACAAACGCTTGATTTATAAAAGATGGACACGACACACACACTATTCTATCATATAATCAAAGCCAAATATTATCTGTTAGATGGTTAAACAATGTAAGACGACATAACATATCCAACAATTATTATTATTTGAATACAGTGTTTTATTGTTAGAAGTAGAAGAAGTTATTTATAAAAAAAGTGGTTCTTGACAAATCATTTTTCCTTCGTAAATCAGAGACGGCGTATGTTCAATCAATCATGCGCATGAACTATTTTTAATTGTAAACACTGTCATTTAGAAGTTGAATCCTTTACTAAATGCCATATCTGCTTGGTACATAATTGTTATATTATATAATTACACAGACAATTCAATACTAAATGCTACTTCGACTTCTTTAAGGATATAGGTGACTCAATTCAATCTTTCATTTTATTTCTGATCTCCACCAAATTCCACCCAATTCAAGTTGTGCTCTCTCCAAACTTACACAAAACCCTGCAAAATCAGTTAGATAAGATATAAAAGATGGGGAAGGGGACACTGTTTTATATAAACATTGCAGCTAAAAATAATCATATCCTTTTTATCGAGAAACTTAATTTATATACAAGTAAACATATTATTCAAATAGAACTTTACCTTGATGACATGTCATATCATTAATGAATATGATGACTTAAAATTGAAAGTATGTGTAATTTTACATTTACATTGTATTTATATTAGACTGAGAAAGTTTATGATAAAGAAGTCTAATTTTATCATTTTGAATTCCCTCCGTAAACTTTAGAGTCAAACAATAGAAACATGCTTCAAATATCTAGTTTTCTGGTAACTGAGAAGTAAATTAAGACAGCATAATCTTTTGACCAAAATCATCTAAATTTTAGTAAAGTTATTAGGAAGTATTAGTTTGCATTCTATCTGCAAAGCCATACTTAAAAGAGTATAAACAAATATATATATATATAT